>OMBQ01001008.1_pt1 | contig 25888 bp, 40 predicted proteins | sample 1674311 | NCBI WGS metagenome assembly OMBQ01 (sample SAMEA103958160, study PRJEB25191) | human gut metagenome | biome: human-associated habitat [ENVO:00009003]; feature: intestine environment [ENVO:2100002]; material: feces | place: Germany | collected 2013/2015 | reverse complement strand
TCGTTGATCACATTTCTGTATACAGCCTTTAGAACGGTATCTGTTTTCCATCCACCTCTTGCCATAATGTACTGATCCGGGATACCAATTGCGTGCATGATCGAAGCAGAGTAATGTCGGAAATCATGAAAACGGAATGGTATAACCATTCCTTCAAATGGAATTATTGATTGCTACAGTGCTGTTACAATATAAGCCTTTTATGTTTGGACTATTAAATTCATAGTCCATTACGTCTATACCGTCCGCGCAGGTCTGGTCTTGTAATTTCTCATATGTGCTCATGTAAACACCTCCCGCTTTAGTATATCTCAATACGTGTACAAAAATCTGTACAGTTGCTTCCACAAAAAGAAAATTGACAAATATTTCGGAGTGACATATAATATATTTAACAAGAGAACCGTTGGTCAGTGCACACCTGACCGCCGGATAAAGCATCAGCTAAAAATAGCGCCTTACTTTACCAGAGCAGGGGCGCTATTTTTTATGCGAAAAAGTAATAACAAGAGTTATGACTGCACAAAACATAATTACAAAAGTAAATAAATCACTGTATGTAACCATCAGCACCAGCCTCCTTTCACCAAAGTGTCCGGCGGCTGACATAACACCCCAACGGTTCCCCAGTTAAATATACTATTCTGTTTTTTCTTCTTCCATCTTCTCCATCATTCCCAAAAAGATACGTTTTCCCTTCTTGGATAACTGACGGTACCGCAGGATGATATCCTGTTCGTCTTCTGAAGCAATGGCACAGCTGTATTCAGAATTACCCACAAGGTAATCCATAGAGGTGTCGAGGGCTTTTGACAGGCTTGCAGTGGCATCTATTCCAGGAACAGTCTTTCCGGCCAGAATGTCACAGCAGGTTTCCTCTGTCAGCGTTGATTTTTTGATCAGGTCCGGAAGGCTCATCTGCAACTGAACCAAACGGGCTTTTATTCTTGTCTGCACTGCGGAAACTTCTTTCGGATCCGCAACAGCATATCTTGAAGTAGTCCGGCCAAGAATGTAATCTGCTGGCACACCGAAGCATGCAGCACTGCGATTAACAAATTCTGTTGATGGGAAAGAGTATCCTCTTTCGACATTCGATACTACTTGAGCAGAAAAACCTATTGCTTTTCCAAACTCGGATTGCCGCAGATCAGCCTCAGCCCGCAATTCTTTTATTCGTTCACCAATTGTCATAAATATTCCCCATCTTATCAATAAACTATTACACGATAGAGAGACTTTATCTACGCTTCTTTTTAAATTGTATTATATTGATTATACCAAGAAGAATACAAAAGCCACCAATACACCATAAGATCGGACCGCCGCCAGTTACTTCATTGACAAAGCTACCTACAGATATTGCAGCAACGCCAATGATTATTAAAATGGATCCAATAAATAGGAAGGCTCCTGGAGAAACAACAGAAGAATTTTGTTTTGAACTTTTTCCAGAAGAAGGATGGTTTTTATTAGAAACATGTTGCGTATATGAAACACCTGTGCCAGGAACGGAAATCCTGGTATTGACACCGGATTTGGAATTAACAGAAACGCCGCCATGTTTTCCACCAACACTGACTCCTACGCTTTTCTTTCCTACATTAAGTTTTACACCAGGAGCGACTTTGATGCTTTTTCTAACTCGTAGACCCATATATTACCTTCCTTTCCTGCTTCGGTACCACTCGAAGCTTATTATTTTGCTTTCTTAAGAGGTTCGGCAGTATCTTCTTCCTGTCGTTTTAAACATTTTATGTACCCCTTTAATTCACCTCGAAATTCCAACTGCGCATCATGCGGAAGTTGGTGAAATAGTTTTAAAATATCTTGATCCTCTTGGGATATAGAAACGGATTTTTCACCAAGCAATATATAGTCAGTTGATACGCCGAAATATTTTGCTAGCTTAACAACGACATCACAAGAAGGCTTACTTCCTTTTTTCCAATCCGAGACAGAAGAATTGGAAATTTCCAAATCAGAAGTGAGCTTTTTGGCCGTAATTCCGTTTTCTTTTAATAATGCAAGGATTCTATCTAACATGAAACCTACCTTTCAATAAAAATTGGAAATATCCAAATAAAAGTATTGACAAATTGGAAATATCCAATTATTATTAAAAATGTAATAAACAAATGTTTAATGCAAAACAAAAAAAAGAGAGAGTTACATCGATGATAAATCGGAGAGCAATGCTTTGTTGTTTTCTTCAATCATGGCCGCCACAGCAATGATAAGAGCCTCAGCAGATGCTTCCGACATAACAGTGTTTCCGGCAGGAATACCGTTTCTTAATAATTCAGAAAGAATCCGGCGGTTTTCGTCACCATAACGTTTAAGCCCAATTCTTCTGAGATTATCAATCCAATTATCCATGATAACTCCTTTCTGATTATTTTAATGCAATCGCAAACAAATGTAAACAACAAATGTAATAAACATTTGTTGAAAACGGAGGTGATATTTTGAAGCGAAAACTGTCTCCATGGTGCAAAGAAGTAAAGAAAACCCTAATTGACAGAGATATGTCTGTCACGGAATTATGCGGTGAAGTTGGGATGTGCAGGAACTATGTGACAACCACCATAAATGGAAGAATGTATGCACCTGCACTTGCTGAAAAAATCAGCAAGGCTCTGGATATCGATACAGAGTACACAATTTAATTATCATAACTTGATTATACAGCTTATAGAAGGAGAGAAAAATGTCGAAATTTGCTACGAAAGCAGCGGCTAATATGTTTTGCCAGGCACGATATGAGGCGGCAAAGTCAAATGAGCGTCTGAGCAGCAGAGAAGGTGCTGCGGAAGAAATAGGAATTGATCGTACAAGGCTAGCCAGAATCGAACTTGGGAGCACAATACCATATCAGGAAGAGGTCCTTTTGATGGCTGACTGCTATAAGGCACCAGAATTGAAAGGAAATTATTGCCGTGAGATGTGCCCGCTTGGAAAGAACATGCCGAAGATCGAGAATGCAGGACTGGATAGAATCAGTCTGAGAATGCTTTCTTCTTTTAAGAAGATAAACGAGGCAAAGGAATCACTTCTTGATATTACGGCAGACGGAATTATCTCAGAAGAGGAAAAACCGGAACTGAAAAAAATCATTCAGACATTAGATGAAGTAAATGAGATCACACAAAATCTGAAAAATTGGATTGAGAGAAATCTAGAATGAGGTGCTTGGTATGGAAAATGCAAACGGTGTAATTAAAAAGCTTACATCTGCGGAACGTTCTTACTATACAGCCGCTGAGGTCAGAGAAATGATGGGTGTGAGCAGGGATACGGCATATCGCATGATACGTTCTCTTAGATCGGACCTGATAGCTGATGGACAGCTTGCCAAGGGATATCCGTCAGGGAAAATCCCCAAAAAGGCATTTAACAAATTATATATGATTGAATGAAAGGAGTGGATACGATGGCTTTTTATAGAATCTGCCCGGATTGCGGAGCGTATCTGGATCCGGGAGAACAGTGCAGTTGCCATGAAGAACGCCTGATCGAAATGGAAAGAAAAGAAAAAGCAACTGCATTTGTTGAAAAGATGATGAAAGAAGAAAAAAATGGCCAGCTTCGCCTGGCAGTATAGGAGGGAAAGATGCTGACAGCAAAAGATCTTGAAAAATATCATCAGGCCGCAGAGCGGATCCTGAACGCAATGGACAACAGCCCGGTGCCGATCAGCTGGCACGAAATGGACAGAATGGCATTGCAGAGCGTTATCGCAAAGGAATTGATTCTCATTGACAAGGAGGCAAGGAAATGAATGTATGCAAGGTGCCGGATATGTGCAAAGACATGGAATATAAGTATATCACAGAAGATTCCAAAACAAGGGTATATCTGTCCGTGGTGCGAGAATTCAATGAGGCAGAATATGAGAAATACTACATCCGCAAAAAGAAAGAGAAAGTGAGAAAGAGAATCCTTTTTATTGCAAGAGCTTTGAAGTATGCACTTCCAGTCCTGGCAAGCACGATTCTTTACAATATGCTTTCAAATAAGCTTTATCTCGAAAGAGGAAGCCATGAAATTGGCTCAGAAATAGTTTTTGTTGGAATATTCGGCATCGCACTGTTTTGGTTTCTGAATTGGTTTATAGGAGGTGATGAACATTAAAAAGGTCTTGGATAATAAGGGGAAAGCGGAGTGTAGACGGCACCCACGATCCTATCCAAGACCAGTCAGAACTTTTAAAAACAGGTTATCGACCCTTTGTTTTTAAAGTCATCGTCATTTTATCACAAAAATAGGAGGTTATCAAGTAGATGAAAGAGGTTTTAGGAAGCTTGCCGGAAGTTATCACGGCATACAAAAATTACAATCTGCTGGTTCCCACAGCAACGGACGTGCAGCTCAATCCATTCTACAAATTCCATGTAGAAGAGGTCCCGGTTGATCTGGGCGAAACCAGCGGAGACATTTTCAAGGTTGGCTCAGTTAAGACTGGGAAGCAGGATGAGAGAGGAAAGGATATCTGGGAAGATGTGTTTTCCTTATCTAAGCCATTACTCAACAAAATGGCTATGGCGGCCGGTATACAGTTCAATCCCAAGGAAACATATGGTGAACGCATTGACAGGGTCACATACCGGGCACAGGCTCAGGGAGCCATGCGCAAGGCTGACGGAACAGCCAGAACAGAAACCGACCAGAAAGTGATCTGCCTGGAGGATGAAGAAGAGAAGTATCGCATTGAGTTTGCGGATAAAGCTGCAAAAGGCATAACTGATGAAAAACAGGCACAGGCAGCTGCGGAAATCTTTTCTGGACAATGGGTGGAATCCAAGAACAAATGGGGGAAGAAATGTCAGGCGTTTGTGGTTGCGAAAGAAGACAGAGACAGATACATCGATCGCTCTGTTATGGTAAACATGGCATTGCTGAAAAAGACCTGGGCCGAAAAAGCTATGACCGGTGCGAAGCTTCGTGTAATAAGAGCTCTGCTTGGTGTAAAAGGCACATACACAAAGGCAGAACTGCAGAAGAATTTCGCTATCCCAACAGTTATTTTTTCACCTGATTTCTCGGATCCACAGGTCAGACAGGCGATGCTGACACAAGGCATGAACTCTGTGAACAATATGTTTGGTACACCACAGATAGCAGTTAAGAACGTGGATTTCGAATCTGAAAGCACGGTATTTACTCAGGACGATTTGGATAATCCAGCATATGCTTCGGATACAGAAAGCGAAGATGATTATCCACCAATGCAGGAACCGGATATTGCTCCCGAACCGGAGTCAGAACCAGAGCCGGACCGATCAATGGATTTTCAGTGCTCCAGATGCGGTGAAGTCATAAATGAAAGAGTTTATGAATATTCAATCAATAAATTTGGAGAGCCACTTTGCATTAAATGCCAGAGAGGAGGCGGACGCAGATGAAAATAATAAAGGTATCAACAGAATTGGAAATGTCCGTACATGAATTTCCGGAAGGGACTATGAGAGAACAGAACAAAGCTCTGTATGATCTGATCGGGAACGGGTGCGACATAGTTGAGCATGTAATGCCGAAGAGATTATACACAGAACTGAAAATGCCATCTACTCCTGTTAAAGAACCAGGGAAGTGTGTGAGCATGCTGATTGACGAAGAGGGAAGATTGAAGCCGAACAAAGCAAATTTGATCGGAAGTTATCTTTACGAATTTGATAAACACGGATGCCCCATTGTTGGAAATATTCTCTTTATCGGAGAAAAGATGGGAGATGATGGCGTTGAATTCTGCGGAATTAGCGAGGAGAACTTTTCGCTTTTAGAAACGGAATTGAAGAACATGATCACAGCGATGAAAGCAACAGTAAAGGAGATGAGCAAATGAAAATACTTCATACTGCCGACTGGCATATCGGCCAGTTTAAAGGACCTGTAGTGGACGGAGTAAATCTCCGTTTGCAGGACACAGTAAAATGTCTTGAATATATGGTTGAGGTAGCCCAGAAAGAGAAACCGGACATTGTTTGCATTTCTGGTGATATCTTCCACCAGGAGCAGATTGGTCCGGTACGGTACTCGGACGAAATGATTATTGCAACAGATACGATCACAAAATTGGCTGACATTGCGAAAGGGGTGATCGTAATGAGAGGAACGCCGAATCATGATGGAAGCGGACAGTTCAGAGTTTTGGATAGAATGTTTGTGAAAACTAGTCATGTGCATATAATAACAGCTCCAACTGTCCTTCACACACCATATACAGACATTGCCTGCATACCGGGATTTGACAAACAGGAGTTCAGAGCAAAATTCCCTGGTTTATCTGCAGACGAAGAAAATCTTGCATGGACGAAATATATTTCAGATATGGTTTTTGCATTGAGAGCAGAGTGTGAAAAGACACCGATTCTCATGGCACATTATACGGTTCCTGGTTGCAACATGGAATCAGGGCAGACTTCCTTCTTCACAAACTTTGAGCCGGTCATTCCAAGAGAAGCTTTAATGGCCGCAAGATATGAGGCGGTGCTTCTTGGTCATATCCATCGCCCGCAAATCATTGAAGGAATTGACAATGTATTCTATTCCGGAGCAATCAATGCAATGAATTTTAATGATGAAGGACAGGAGCGTGGATTCTGGATTCATGAATTTAATGAGAAAGGCACTCTGGTAAAAGGACATAGATACACTACTCCATACAGACAGTTCCACACTATCACCTGGGATCCTGATGAAGTTGGCGATTATATCCGTGAAGGGGCTATGTATCTCCACAGAACAGGCATTTCAGAAGAGGTGACGGATAAGATAGTCCGGGTGCGGTATTCCTGCACATCTGAGCAGAAAAAGGCGCTCAACATTCCACTACTGCAAAAGAACCTGTATGAGCTTGGTGCATTCTATGTGGCAGATATTGAAGCAGAAAGTACTATTGACATCACGAACCGCGGGCTTCTCTCGGAGGAAAGCGACCCAAGGTTGAATCTGAAAAAATGGTTGGAGGAAAAGACATTTAAGAATCCAGACAAAATCGTGGAGCTTGCCGAGCCGATCATAGCAGAAACCATGAAACAGAGTACCACCGCAGAGATTCACGGCGTGTTTAAGCCGGTATCTATTTCTGTCAGAAATTACAGAAACTACAAGGAAGAAAACTTTGATTTTTCAGACATTTCATTCTGCACGATCAATGGAGTAAACGGTGCAGGAAAGAGCAGTCTTTTCATGGATGCTATTGTGGATTGCCTGTTTGAAGAAACCCGTGAGGGAGACTGCAAGGCGTGGATCCGAGGTACAGAGGATGCAAGAAGCGGTTCCATAGAATTTATTTTCGACATCGGAGAGAAACGATTCCGGGTAGTTCGCACCAGAACAAAATCCGGAAAACCAACTCTGAACTTGTCACAGTATCAGGAAGAAAGTGCTGACTGGATGAATCTGTCCAAGGAAAGAATCGTTGACACACAGGCTGAAATCGAGAAGCTTCTTGGCATGGACAGCATGACATTTCGCAGCTGCGCATTGATCATGCAGGACCAGTATGGATTATTCTTGCAGGCGAAGAAAGATGAACGTATTGCTATCCTTGGAAATCTGCTCGGGCTTGGAATCTATGGAGTAATGGAACTGGATGCCAGAAAGAAGCTTGCGGATGCAAGAAAAGAGCTTGCTTCTAAAAAAGAAGCCGTTCGGATCAAGACTGACTTCATTAAGGCGCAGGGAAATCCAGAGGAAGAACTGGAGACAGTAGAAAAAGATATTCATAAAAAGCAGGAAGAACTTGAAAATCTGGATGCATCCAGAAGAAATCTGATCGAGTGTCAGAAAAAAATATCTGAGGCCGAGAAGGAAAGTGAAAAAACCAGAAATGATTTGAAAGAATGCTCAGAAGAATACAGTGCAATGGCAAACGATCTGGACCATTCAAAGCAGACACTGACAGCGTGCAATAATCTATTGGAACTGGCCGATACGATACGGGAAAAAGCAAAACAGCATTCTGAATTATCTTTACAGCTTTCCGAAGCAGAGAAAGACGTTATTAAATATAAAAATGCAAAAAGAACACTGGATAGCTATAACGAAGATATTGACCGCTACCAGAGGATTATTACAAAGAGCAAGCTCAGAAATGAGCAGATAGATTCTCAGATTTCTCTGCTGAGTTCCAGCGTTCCGACTGATCTGGAATACAGACTTGAAGAATTGAATCGCAAAAAAGAGGAACTTGATAGCCAGCAGGAAAAGAGATACCGTGCATCTGTTGCAGATCACGAACTGCAGCAAATCAGATCATCATATTCGAAGCAGATATCAGATGCAGAAAATAAACGTGATTATCACCAGACAAGGCTCAGGGAAATAAAACAGCAGGAAGAATTTATGAAAAATTCCGGATGTCCGGATATTGAAAATGCAAGTTGCCGATTTCTTGCAAAAGCAGTTGATGATGTCAAAAACCTTCCTGTTGAACGGGGCTGCTTACAGAAGTTTGAAAAAGAAATCGAAACGCTGACATCTGAAATGAACAAGAAGGTAGCGGAGAAACAAAAAGAAATTTGGGAGATCGGATACAATCCAGATCAGCTGAAGTTGTTGCTCATACAGGTAAATGGACTTGCAAAATATGAACGCATAAAGAAAGATGCGGAGCAAAACAAACTCGAAATTGCCCGTTTAGAAGCCGAAAAGGAATCGAACGATAAAAATATAGGGCAGTGTGAGGAAAATCTGCTACAGGTCAAATTAAAGGCCTCTGAGATAACGGAAACAGTTAATAAACTATCGGAATCAGTTGACAGACAAGAACAGATCAAACAGCAGATGGCTCATCTGCAGACTTATGTAGAACAGGAAAAAGAACTTCCTGTTTACGAAGAAAGAAAACAGCATGTTCTTGAAAGGATTGAGAGCATGGAAAAAGAGATGGAAAAACTTACTGACAGAAAATTCATTCTCTCTTCTCAGCTTACTGGTATGGATACCATGATAGAAAAAATGAAGGAAACATTTTCGGCAGATATGGTAGAAGAAACAGACAGGCAGATTCGCAGTAACAAGGAAACTCTCGGAGAACTGCAGATCCAGAAGGGGGTACTTCTTGAACGTCTGGAAAATATCGATACCATGCGAGGAGAAATCTCCACGCTGAATAATGGAATTGCAGTAGCTGCTGGCAGAGCGGACTGTTACGAAGCATTAAAGCAGGCATTTTCACAGGACGGAGTTCCGCACCAGATCATCAGGAACATCATTCCTCATATCACAGATACTACGAACAATATTCTTGGCCAGATGACCGGGGGAACAATGGGAGTGGAATTTGTCATGGAGCGCACCGTCAAAGGAAAGGACGGAGACAAGGCAACGCTGGATGTTCTGATCAACGAATATGGCAAGACAACTCTTCCATATGCTTCCAAGAGCGGAGGCGAGAAGGTAAAAGCTTCTCTTGCCGTTATCCTTGCCCTGTCCGAGATCAAGGCAACAGCGGCAGGAATACAGCTTGGAATGCTCTTTATTGATGAACCACCATTCCTTGATGATGAGGGCGCACAGGCTTATGTAGATGCCCTTGAGACGATCCGTGATCGGTATTCCGATGTGAAGATTATGGCAATCACTCATGACGATGCCATGAAAGCGAGATTTGGCCAGGCTGTGACAGTAATTAAAACAGATGATGGCTCAAAAGTAATCTACTAAGCGGAGGAACTTATGGCGAAAAGATATTATTGGTTAAAGCTTCCTGACGGATTTTTCCGTCAGAAGGCTATCAAAAAACTTCGGAAGATTGCCGGAGGAGACACCTACACAATTATTTACCTGAAAATGCTTCTTGTGGCGATGAAACAGGATGGAAGACTTTACTTCGAGGGAGTAGAAGCAACATTCTATGACGAGCTTGCCCTGGACCTGGACGAAGAAGTTGAAAATGTAAGAGTGACGGTTATGTTTTTGATTCAGCAGGACCTCATGCAGCTGATTGACGAAACCGAATATTCCCTGTCAGAATGCGCTAAAATGACAGGTTCTGAGAGCGCTAGTGCTGAGAGAATGCGACGATTAAGAGATAAAAAAGCGTCACAATGTGACATTGAAGTGACGGAACCGTTACGCATAGGTGACGTAGAGAAAGAGAAAGAGATAGAGTTAGATAAAGAGAAAGATAATAAAAACATTAGCTTGGAGCTTAAAGACTCCAAGCAGAACACGTTCATCTCTCTTCCGTTGGTTACAGGATCCGGAAACTATGATGTGACATTTGATTATCTCAATTCACTGAGAGAACTGTTTCCGGCACTGGATGTTGAACAGGAGTTTAGATCAATGGCGGCATGGCTCGACAGTCACCCTCGTAATCGTAAGACACCGAGAGGAATCAAGAGATTTATCACTGGTTGGTTAGAACGTTCACAGAATTCAATGCCGGCATCCAGAACACCGCAAGCACCTGCAGCTACAAAGAACATGTCAACGAATCAGTATATGGAGGCAACGGCCGGCTGGTGCGAAGGGATGGGTGATTAAAGTGACACCTCAAGAATTTGATTTTATCAGAGCTTCAATCAAAAGTGCCTATCCAACATTTAATGTCATGCCAGACCAATACAGCATCAGAATGTGGTACCGCATGCTTGGAGATCTGGACTATAAGCTTTGCGAAACAGCATTGATGGAACTGTTTGCCACTCATACATACCCACCGCAGATATCTGAGATACGGGAGAAATGTGCAGAATACACAGTTCCACACCTCAAAGACCAGGGAGAAGCCTGGGGAGAAGTCCAGAAGGCCATCAGACAGTATGGATATTACAGGCAGGAAGAGGCACTGGAAAGCCTGACACCAATAGTCAGAGAGGCGGTAAAGTGGCTTGGCTTCCGGGAGATATGCCTTGATGAGAACCAGGATGCTGTCCGAGCGCATTTCTTCAAGATATATTCAACCCTGATCGAGCGCAAGACGAATGATGCAAAGCTTCCTCCGAGTATTCTGGAAGCGAAAAATAAATATATTGCACAGCTTACCACACACGAAAATGCGGCAATAGAACAACAGCACCGGGACCAGATAGCAGAAGAACCAGAACGTGCGACACCAGAGTATATAGATATGCTAATGCGGGAACACGGATTCAAGAGGTGACAGCATGGAGCAGATAGAGAAAATACAGGGAACAGAGAAAGAATTCATAAAAGTCTTTCAAGAGCTGTGTTACAGCCGGAGTTCATGGCAGGTGTGGGCCGATCTAATGGCGGCAATGGCTTGCACACTGGCGAATTCGGTTGATAAGACGGAACCGAGATACACTGCAAGAGAGAAAGAATATGCAGAGTGCATCAAACGCCTTGGCGGGGTAGAGAAGCCGGCCAAATGCTTTGCGATTGTGGTTGAGGCACTGGAACGCAATCCAGATCAGGACTTTCTTGGAAAACTGTACATGAGCCTTGAGCTAGGGAACCACTGGAAAGGGCAGTTTTTTACACCATACAATGTCTGTGAATGTATGGCAAGCATAACAATCAATGACAATGTACAGACATTGGAAAAACAGGAATGGATATCTGTCAATGATCCGGCGTGTGGAGCAGGAGCAACTCTTGTAGCAGCGGCAAACATATTCCACAGAAAAAAGATAAATTATCAGACACGGGTTTTGTTCACCGCCAATGACATAGACAGGGTAGTTGCCCAGATGTGTTACATACAGCTTTCACTTCTTGGGTGCGCAGGCTGGGTGGCTGTTGCAAATACGATATCCAATCCGGTGTGCGGAGATCCACTGATGCCGGTTGAAAAGCCAGGACAGGAATTCTGGTACACACCGTTTTATTTTAGGGGAGAATGGAACTGTAGACGGCAGATTCAGATATTTAAAGAAATGTGCGGTTCATGGATAACTCCGATTGAAGAACGCAACCCTGGGAAGATTACTTTTTATTTTGATTTCGAGAAAGGAGATTACAAATGTCAGAACAGTTAAAACAGGAACTTGAAGCTGATACTGACCGTTTAGAGGCGGAAACGGTTGCAGACAGTGAAACAATAGGGGAACAGGAAGAGAAACCGACAGAGGGCAAATTAGAGACCCAGGAAGACGATGAATTAAAGGAGGATACAGTTCCAATGGGAAAAGCCTCTCTTGCTGATATTGTTTCCGGGATTCCAGCTCCGACAAAAGAAGAAGTTGAAGTGGCAGAAGCTGAAAATGCAAAGCCAGTAAAGCAGAAGGCCAGAGAAAAACTGGAGGCGGAAAAAGAACTTAAAGCAGAAAAGAAAAAAGCAACTCAGAAGAACTTTGCGGATCCGATAATTACTTACCTGATGAAAAGATGCGAAGAGGATCAGGGACTTGCCGAGGATGTAATGCAAGAAGGAAAGACCTGGAGCAAGTGTTTTAACTATATTGTCGAACAGGCCAGAAAGCAGTCAAATGGCAGAAGTACAGCAGTTGAAGACCGGGTTGTGTATGAATGGGCTGAGGATTATTACCACAAATATGAAAAACCGGAAACTGCCAAAAAGGAAAAAGGCAAAAAGCCTGCGACAACAAAGAAGACCGAAGAGCCAACTGAAAAGACAACCGAAAAAGTCAATCCATCAACTGAAAAGAGACCGGAAAATGAGACAAAATTACAAGAACCAAAAGGTAATACTCAGGTTTCTGAAAAGCCAGTGAAAAAAGATGCTGCTTCCAAGCAGCGGAAAACTGAAAAACCCAGTACAAAAAGCAGAGGCTTGAGCGGCCAGATGTCATTGTTTGATCTTCTGTAGGAGGCTGTCGCATGGAAAAGAGAAAATTAGCAAAGATTCCGAGTGAGGAAGCCTCTGACGAAATGGTTAGATTTTCAGACAGAGCAACAGGCACTCACATCATTACGACCAGAGAGATAGAAAAAGATCTTCTGATGCTGAACTTCTACCCGATAAAGGGCCTGAAAAAAGGAAAAAAGGAAGCTCAGATACGAACATTTTTCTCAAAGAACGATTACATAACTCAAGACCTGACCACTGAAAAGGTGAAATGGTTGACCGCAGCTTTTGACCGGATGGATTGTATTAGCCTGTATAAATATCATTGGGATAGAGAGACAGGAAACAGATATACCCCAAACATGTTCTTCTGGACGGATTCAGATATCGACAGAATGCGTAAATTCTTCAAGGAATGGAGTACAGAAAAAGATGATAAAGACTGGACAGCGGTGACACGTTTTCAGGATATGGTTAAACAGCGGCGGCTAGATGAAAAACATGCAAAGGAGACGAACCCTATTGATGCAGTCATGGAAACAGTCAAAGAAATTCCGGAAGATTTCAAGAAATGGGTGTCAGAAAAGGCGATGTCATTTAGCCGATACCTTATCTATTCTGCGAGATCGAAGAATGAAGCTCTTGCGCACTGCACATATTGCAATGGAACCACACTGATAGACAGAACGAAAATCCGACTGAGAAATAATGAAAAAGGGATATGTCCTCTTTGCGGGAGCCCGGTCACTATCAAGGCCAGAGGCAGGATGCCGATGCATATATGGGACGAAAGGATAGTTTCATTCATTGAGCCAAGAGAAGAGGGATTTCTGTGGCGGTATTTTACGGCACATAGAGAAGTAAAGCCGGATGGAAAGACAAATGATGGATTATTCGAGATTGTAAGGACATTTTACAAATTTGCACCGAACGGAACGCCATGCACCAGCAGTTATGAATACAGAGAGTATAAACAGACTGGTATTGTACGGTGGTGCACAGATGAAGGATACAGAGCAAGTTCATACTGCACCTTATATCCCGGAAACCTGCCGGAAGCATGGAAAGATACTCCGATGAAATACTCGGCGCTGGAAATTTTGGCGGAGAATAGACCGAGTGAACAGATACATTATGCAAAGGCAATCAACAGATACAGGGGGTTTCCGCAGCTTGAATGGTTTATAAAAATGGGGCTGTATAAACTGGCCGCACATCTGATCAATGAGTTTCACGATGGTGCCTTTGGATATGAAAGCCGGAATGGAATTAGGGGACTGAGAAAAAGTGGAAAAACAATATTTGAAATTCTTGGTCTTACGAAGGAAAACACGCGAATACTGCAGTCTATTGATGGAAACATTGATGAACTGAGATTATTGCAGGAAGCTCAAAGCTCTGGTTACAACCTGAAAGTGGAAGAACTGGAACGGTTCTATAAACTTTTCGGATGCAACACAACGCTGATCCGGAAGGAGAACAGGAAATCGACCATCCATAAGATCTGCAGATATATTGAACGCGAAGGTGCTGATTATCGCGTGGGAGAGAGCGGACAATGTTGGCGATATTCCTATATGCAGCGTAAAGAAAGACCGGATATCAGAGAAGAACGTCTGCAGAATTGCGCTAAGGACTGGCTTGATTATTTGAACTGGTGCAAAGAACTGAAATATGATCTCAACAATATGTTCTTCTATTTTCCGAAGAATTTCAAGAAAGTACATGATCGGACAGCTGCGGAATATCAAGCATTGCAGGATAAAAAGGCAGCGGAAAAGAAACGCCGGGAAGATGAACGGATAAAGCGGGAAGCCGAGGTCATGAAAAAACTTCTGGAGGAAATGCTCAAAGAGAATGCCGGCATAGACAACGCTTTCTTGATAAAAGGAAAAGGATTGATATTGAGAGTGCCAAGAGATACACAGGAAATCAAGAATGAAGGAGCTGCCCTTCACCATTGTGTTGGAACTTACGTTGACCGAGTGGCCAAAGGGCAGACACACATCTTCTTTGTGCGCAGAGTGGAAGAACCTGATACACCATATTTCACAATGGAATATAACAATGGTCGCGTGATCCAGTGCAGGGGAAATCACAACTGTGGGATGCCGGCATCGGTAAAAGCTTTTGTAGCTGCATTTGAGAAACTGATGAAAGAACGAGAAGAAAAGATGGAAAGGAAGTGCGGATAATGGCGAAGCAGAGCATCAGAAGTATTCGAAAAGGAAGCGTTCAGTGGAACGAAGAAGACCGATTGCAGATGGTTTCCATGCTGGCAAAAGCAGGATATGCAGTCCAGATTGTCAGAAAAGAAGTTCCCGGAGGCGAAAACAGAAAATCAGCTCAGTACGAATACGTGATCGAGTATGGAGAGAAGGTGGAGTGATGAAATTCATAGCACGAAAACCAGTTGTAAGAACGGAAGTTTACCGGAAATACGGATTCACATATGTGGAGCATAAGCCTTGTTATTGTCCTAGATGTAATCATGTGTTGAATGCGGGGCCGAACTTTCAACCGAAATATTGTAGCGAGTGTGGGCAGAAGATTGACTTCTCAGGAGTGAAGTGGGAAGAAGAAAAAATCCTTGAATATGCAGGAAGGAGGCTGGCCAATGAATAAGAGCGGTATCGAATGGTGTGATCATACATGGAATCCAATTACCGGTTGTCGGCATGGCTGTTCTTACTGCTACGCTGATAAGATGTCGCTCCGTTTTTGCGGAAACATAAAAAGAAATATGCTCCAGACAGGGCAATATCGAATAGAGGGAGATCTGTTCGTCCTGGATGAACCGTTCATGAATGAGGATGGAAAGCCTGTCATATATCCATTTGGATTTGAACCGACATTGCACAGATACAGATACGATACACTGGACAAGCTGAAACAGGGGCAAAATATATTTGTTGGAGCAATGGCAGACATATTTGGAGAGTGGATTCCTGACTGTTGGATAGAGGATGTCCTTTACGCTTGTGCAAAACATCCTCAGCACAATTACCTGTTTCTCACAAAGAATCCGAAAAGGTACACCCAGTACGGTGTGCCTTCTGGGAAAGGGAATATGTGGTACGGAACAACTGTGACGAATAGTGAGGACATGGAACGGATATACCAGCTTCCAAACCTGTTAAACACTTTCGCCAGTATAGAGCCATTGCTCGAAGATATAGATGAAAACATTTCCGCACTGAAATATTTGAACTGGATAATCATCGGTGCCGAGACAGGACACAGGAAAGAGAAAGTGATTCCTGAATTCGAATGGATCAAGAGAATCGTTGTAGAAGCTGATTACAACGGGATACCGGTATTTATGAAAGACAGTCTGATTCCGATTGTTGGTAAGAAAAATATGCGCAGGGATTATCCGAAGGAGCTGCAGATTCGTAAGAGAAGCGAGAAAGTTAATAAAAGACTCAGCGGCAACTGTATGTTGTGCGGAAAGACAGAAGATAAAAACAAGATGGTTACCTTGACAGCAAGAGCGGTCAGGGGCGGCAAGGCGACATCGTTTGGCCATATGTGTCATTCCTGCTTTGCGAAATGGCTGACTAGTCACAGTATACCGGTGCCGGACCTGGAATATAAAAAGGAGATTGAAGATGACGAAGAGAAGCTGTAGAAGAACAACTGATGAAAACCTTATTCATAAAAAAGCTGTGGAAATGAGAAAGAAGACAGATGAACAGCTTGTGCATTATGTAGAAGATCGTGTGGAAAAAGCACGAAGCGAGGGCTTTAATTGTGGAAAAGCCAGTGCTTCCAAAAAACAGGATGGAGCGAAGGAATTTATTGCATTCCTTCAGCTGAATAAGATTCCGGGAATTGGAGCAGTAACAATAAACAAACTCATAAAGGTAGCGGAAGAAAATGGATACTTATAAGCGTTCGATAAGAGGTCTGCAGAGCAGATCTAACGGGGAGCATTTTGAGGGGATGATCATTGCAGCATCCAGATTCTACGAAGAACGAGGAATTGCAGCAGTTGATAAAACTCCGGAAGCATTTAAGGTACTGAAAGCATTGGACAGGAACAGAGGACAGTTCATCTGCTGTTTCACGAAACAGGCTCAGCCTGATTTCAAAGGAATTCTCATGGATTCAACCATGATCTTGTTCGATGCAAAGCATACGGACAAAGACAAAATCAGCAGAGATGTGGTAACTGCTGAACAGCAGGCATGTTTTGAACGATATATGAAGCTTGGAGCAATGTGCTTTCTGGTTGTATCCCTGGAATTTAAAGAATTCTACCGGGTTCCGTGGGTGGTGTTCCGGGATATGAAGAAAATTTACGGACACAAGTACATGAACCGGGAGGAACTGGAACCTTACAGGATTAAATATTCAAACGGAGTAGTAAAGTACCTTGATGGTATTGTCCTCCGGGAAAGGAATGAAGATGAAAGTACAGAAGTATGAGATTGCCAGAGTTATTGACAAATTAAAAAGCATTGTGCAGAAGAACGACCAGTTTCCGGCTCTGGGAGGGATTCTGGTAAAGGACGGGTATTTAATCGCCTCCAACTCCGAGATCACAATGAAGGTCAAATTAGAGGCCTCAGAAGGCAGTTATTTTATTATTCCAATGAAGGCCTTTGACTTGATCAAAAATCTTCCGGATGGAGAAATCGACATCAGCGCAACCGACAAGAATGTAGTTATGATCAAGATAGGAGCAATTAAAAACAAATACCAGAGTTATCCTCCGGAAGAATTCAATTTTGATATTACAGAGGATCCGGAAGCGGATGGAGTGGAATTGAATGGTAAAAAGATCATGGAGGCTATAGGCCATGTTATTTATGCAGCAGCTGACGGCGGTGCGAATACACAGATGACCGGAATTTATTTTGAGGGTACAGACAGCGGAGTTTCCCTTGCCGCACTGGACGGGCACGTGGTCGCAGTAGATTCTGTTAAAGCAGAAGGCGCAAAGGATATGAAGTTGATCGTGCCGAAGGCAACTGCCAAGAAGTTAATCTCCATGGGCGTGATTGATGATGTGATTCTTACGTATACCAAAAACAGTGCGGTATTCAAGTCTGATGAATATACCATTTACACAAGACTGATTGAAGGAAAATACTTTGCTTATCAGAAAATGTTTACCGAAGGCGAGATTAATACATGCGCATCAAGAACTGCATTGATCGGCGCAATGACCAGGGCAAAGATGTGTACGGAAGAAAAGCAGCCGGCAGTGTTCCAGATAGAAGACGATGTGCTGAATATCAGTATCCGGGATAAGCTGGCAGACTATCAGGAACAGGTACCGCTCCAGGAAACTGTATGCAAATCCATACGGTTGGGATTCGATTCAAGACTGGTCCTGGAAACATTGAAAGCCTTCACCTGTGACAATATTGCACTGGGCTTCACCAGCCCACGAACACCGATGATTGTGGAAGCAGAGGACAGCGATATGAAAGCCATGGTGCTTCCGGTAGCGATAAGGGAGGCTTAAATATGATTGAGATTATATCAGTAAAAGATATCAAAGACGCAACACCAGAGGAACTTGCAAATCTTCGCCGGAAGGGACTTCTTCCGGCAGAAGAAACCAGAAGAATATCTGGAAGACCTCTCAGCTCGTATGAGCGAACCAGAGCGCAGGTGGCTGCTACTGGAAACAGATGGGCGATGGAAAACTTTATTGCCACGCACAGCTGAAAGGGGATGAAATAAATGAATTTGTATAGATATTATCAGCATGATGGATTCCGATGCGAAACTACAGTCGGAATTGTTAAAGCAAAAGACATGCAAGAGGCTGAAAAAATCGTAAAAAACCATTACGAAAAAGCATATCGAGGAGAATTCCAGCGCGATGGTTGGGAGCTGGAAGAAGTTGAGTTTTCCGATGATGGATGCAGCGAAATTTATTACGGGTGATTAATATGGCGAAGGCGTTATATAACTTATGCAAAAGGAATGGGACAGTGATGGAGCACTCCATCACTGGATCCGAAGTAGCTGAATTGATTAGCTGCAAAAAGCAGGATGTTTATAATTCTGCGAGCTACGGTCAGATGATCCGGAAAGAATTTTACGTTGAAGTTGTAGACCGGCCACTGAGCCGAACGAAAGATCTTACATTACTTTTGGAATATGACCGGGTTTGTAGAGAAATTCTTGAGAGGTGTGGATGATGAAAGTATATAAAGCAGTGCATGAGAGAGAAAACAAGTGCAAGGAATTGCACAAAGAGATGAATATGAATGTAGGCCCGACCAGACTGGTCCAGCCAGACTTTTACCTGTTGGTCGATGTGGATGACCTGCAGAAACAGGTGAATACCTTGGAAAATGAAGTTCATCGCATGAAAAGAGCAGAAGCAAGGAGGAAATGGCGTTATGGAAGAAAAAATCATTAAGATTATGCAATTGGTCCAGATAAAGAAAGATAATACAGTTGAATTTTCGGAAGAGGCTAAGAAGTTGATTCATGAGGTGGCAGAAAAATGCAGAAAATTGCCAGTTTACAAGGATAACATAGATAAGGCAGATATCTATAAAGCCGACATTACAGCAGGAGAGATATATCTGGATATGTGCTTGAAGATTGTTAATGCTCCAACACAGATTCATATGATGGCAGTACCTAAAATGATGCTTCCTGTGATTGATGATAAATTGCAGGAAGAATTGAAAATGGAGGTAGAACATGACTGAATTAAAACCTTGCCCGTTTTGTGGTAGAGAAGCAGAGATAATAGCTGAAACGAAAAGAAATATCGGATTTACAATTTGGTGCGAATGCAAGGAGTGTAGCGCAAGAACTGAAGGATATTGCCCAAATATGGAAAACCCAGCGCACGCCATAAAAAGTATAGAAAGGTGTAAAGAAAAAGCGATAGAAAGTTGGAACAGGAGGACGAACGATGAGGTTGATTGATGCAGATAAACTTATTATGGCATTGAACGATTATGCACTGACAGAAGCACCGGATGAAAGAGAATGCGCAGGTGAGAGAAGAATATCTAGTGCGGTATATTCTGCAATCCAGAATTGCATGAAAGCAGTAGAAGAACAGCCGACTGCTTTTGATGTGGAAAAGGTTACGGATGAAATTTTAAGAGCAAGCTGTATAGCAAGACCCATGGGGTGGGATCGTAAAAGAGAAATTATTGAAACGCACATGGCAATTGAAATCGTGAAAGGCGGTGGAGTTGAATGAGAGAAATTCTTTTTAAGGCAAAACGGAAAGATAATGGCAAATGGGTTGAGGGATATTATTACAAAATGTCTGAAACAACCTATTGTTTTAAAGAGGACTATGAACGAAAACCAGTATCAGAACATCACTATATTTTGCAAGAGAGAATGACTGATTGGGGACTCCCAAATCAGATAGTACAGATTGAAATTGATTCAGAAACCCTCTGCCAGTTCACAGGACTTTGTGATAAAAATGGAAAGAAGGTTTGGGAAAATGACATTTTAATGGCGCACTTGGACGAATCTTATCCAGAAGATGCGACATATGAAACTGTTGAGTGGAACGTTGCCGGATGGGTAACACACGAAACTGATAGCACGGATAGACAATATCTTGATGAGTTTGATCTGGAACATTATGAAGCAATTGGCAACATTTTCGACAATCCAGAATTAGCACAAGGAAGTTTATGAGCCGGGATGATTATGCTTTTCCTTGCGCTAGCTGACTCTGTGACCATTGTGCGAATAATCTGTACAGTTCAGACAAAATGGCAGGAGAAGCAAAGATATTTTGCTATGTTTGCGAGGAATGTCGATACTATGATGGGGACTTAAAAAATAAAGACATGAGATGCAAGCAGTGCGAAAACTATATCGTAACAAATGAACATGTTGAACGTTTGAGAAAAAAGATAAAGGTGGTAAAGCGATGAGAAAACGCAATGGAAGAACTGAGTGAGGAAGAAGGTGAATAAATGAGAAGTGTATTATTTTATATTGCAGGAGCTACTACAGTAGGAATATTTTTTACATTGTGGTGCGCAGTGGCAGTACAAAGAGTGAGAAAAGAGAGTGAAGCATCCAAGTACGGAGAACTTTGCGCGAGGATCCAGGAACAGATCGATGAAACAAGAATGAGGATATCTTCTGTGAAAATGCAGCTTCATATAGCAGATCATGCTCTGGATCAGGCGTTGCTTCAGTGGAAGTACGAGTATCTGATGAAACAGGAACAATGGCTTATCGAACTAATGTGTGGAAAAAGAGAAGAAAAGCAGGAGGAAAAGCAATGAAATGTAGTATTAGCACATATTATAAAATTTTAGATGCGGAGCTGTATGACTTTGATGATGGTTATATGCAGCTGAATGTTGATATCGATGCAAAAAGCATCGATATCGAAGGCTATGCAAGCAAACAGAAAAAGAGTGTTGCGGAGATGTGTAATGTGCCAGAAGAGAATGTGATTCCAATATCTCGGCTGGAGTATGAGGCATACATGGACGAGTGAAGAAAGGAAATTCATATGTACAGCAAATGCCAGAAATGCGGAAGGAAGCTGACAGACCCAGAGAGCATTAAAAGAGGGTATGGGCCAGAATGTTGGGGAAGGATCCCAGGGATACATATTTCCGAAACAGAGGAAGATGAACAAATTGACGGACAGATGAGCATCTTTGATGTTCTGGATGAACCGCCGGAGAAGGAGTAGAAATGGAGGATAGATGCGTGATGTGCGGAGAATACGTACCAGAAGGAACAATGGTATGCCCTATATGCCAGCGTAAGTATTCAGAACGGCCGGCCATGTCCAGAGTGGACAGAAAAGCTATATGTCCTGACTGCGGAACAAAACAGGCGCTTGACACTGTGAGGAATTTGTTAGGACCGGAAATGACCGATCAGCAATGGGAAGGATATAAAAACGGATTTGTTAAAAAAACAAGGGAGGGAAAGAATGGACAGAACACTTTATAACGCCAGCGGTTGCAAGGACAAAACAGCCCATGATGCGATTTGCTCCGCATCAAAGTCACAGACGCAGGTTTTCAGATCTGACTGGACACACAGGGATAATGATGCGGATTTGTTTGTGAAAATGGTTAAGAAGTTAGCAAAAGGATTCAATTTTAAACTTTGCGACAGAATCCGATTCGAGGATCCGGAAACAGGAAAGAAATATTTGTGAGGTATGGCATGGATACAGAGAAAAAAGTACAATTCGTAGCACTGACAAAAGAGGAAATTGATGCAATGATTCAGCAGGCTGCTCTTGCCGGAGCACAGGTTGCGTCTGATGCAATGATGGTAGGGCAGAGAAAAAGCGAGAAGGAGAAGATTGATCGTCGTTTGCATAACACTGATTTGCTCCTTAGAAATTACAGAACTTTAAAGGCGAGCTACGAAAATGCCGTCTACAAGTCCAAGGAAGGGGAGGTTACAGAGGTGCTGGAAGACATCATGACCATGAAAGATGATAAGGTCATAGTGGAGAGCATCAAAACTTCGGCCAAAAGAACCGCTATCATGGTACAACATATTGACAAAATGCTTGATGTATACCGTATCTATTGTAGCAAATTGTCGGAAAAAGATAAGAGGCGCTATAAGATCATTAAAGCCCTTTACATATCAAAGACGCCAATGACGATTGCAGAAATTTCAAAAAAATTTTCGATTAGTAAGGTGACAGTTTACGAAGATATCAAAATTGCGAAAGAACGCTTATCTTCGCTGTTTTTCGGAATTGATGGTCTGAAGTTTTTTTAATAAAATCAGAATAACGGAATCTGTTAACTTAACATTGACTTAATAACGAAAATGGTGTATGATATGCGAGTAAAATTTTAATCAAAAGCCATGAGCCACTGGGGAAAAACCAGTGGCTTTTTTAATGCAATCTTGGGAGGGAGGAAAGGGTAGAAAGATGGGAATGCTCCTTTAAAATGTTTTAGAGGAGATTACGCATGAATGGAGTAACAATATTATTTGCATATGCAGTTATCATGATCCTGGCAACAGTGATCCTGACAAAGAAAGAAAAAAATGTGGAACGCTTCTGTGTTGGAAGCCGTTCTGAAAACTGGCTGATGTCGGCTCTCAGCATTGCGGCAACGTGGATCTGGGCTCCGGCATTATTTGTATCAACTGAGAAAGCATATTCTACCGGCTGGGTTGGCCTGTTCTGGTTTCTGGTTCCGAATGCCCTTTGTCTGGTGATATTCATTCCCTTTGCAAAGAAAATCCGGAAGGAAATGCCAGAGGGAATGACACTGTCTGGTTACATGAAAGAAAAATACAAATCCGATGGAGTGAAAAGGGTTTACCTGTTTCAGCTGATCGGACTGTCTGTTCTGTCAACAGGAGTTCAGCTTCTTGCGGGAAGCCAGATTCTTAGTGCAGTAACAGGAATTTCGTTCAAAACCATGACAATTCTGCTTGCATGCATAGCAATTTCCTATTCGCTGTTCTCTGGAATTAAAGCATCTATGCTTACAGATGCTATTCAAATGGTATTCATGCTTGTTGCATGTAGCCTATTTGTAATATTCGGAGTAAGAAATACAGGAACACAGGGCATTATACAGGGCCTGAGTGGTATATCAGGAGACTGTACAACGCTCTTTTCTGGAAAAGGAGTAGAGATTTTCTTAGCCTTTGGGCTTCCGACAACGATCGGACTTTTATCCGGGCCGTTTGGAGATCAGAGCTTCTGGCAGAGGGCATTTGCAGTAAAAAAAGAGAAGTTGGGAAGAGCGTTTCTTCTTGGAGCAGTTCTTTTTGCGGTAGTTCCGCTGTCAATGGGAATTCTTGGATTTATGGGAGCTGGTGCAGGATATCAGGCACAGAACCTTGGAATCATCAATTTTGAATTGATCCGCCGCTTTTTCCCGTCCTGGGCAGTATTGCCGTTCCTTTTCATGATTGTTTCCGGTTTGCTGTCTACAGTGGATAGCAACCTGTGCGCAGTATCTTCGCTTACGACAGATATTGCAGGAGGAAAAGACATTAGGAAGACCAGAGCTGCAATGGCAGTGCTTCTGATCGCTGGCATTCTGATTGCAAATATTTAATATTGTTCTACGACATATAGAACAAAAAGCGGGGAGAGGGAGTGTAACCTCTCCCTTTTGCATATGCCGAAATAAGATGATGGAGGGGAGGGGTGTTCATTGGCAAGGGCAAGAAGTCCCAACAGCATTGAAGCTGAGGAAATGTATAAGAACGGGATGAAACTTGTTGACATTGCCAAGAAGTTGGACGTCCCGGCCAGCACAGTTCGGCGGTGGAAATCAACACAGAATTGGGACGGAAAGACAAAAGGAAAGAAAAACGAACGTTCGCAAAAGAAAAAAACGAACGCTCGCCATAAAGGTGGACAGCCTGGAAACAAAAATGCAGTTGGAAATAAGGGAGGGCCACTGAAACCGGGAGATAAGATTGCAGAGAAACACGGAGCATATTCCTCTGTATATTGGGACGTCCTTGATGAGTCTGAAAAAGATATGATCGAAGATATCCCGATGGATGAAGAAATGCTCCTGATCGAACAGATTCAGCTCTTTGCCGTGAGAGAGAGAAGGATCATGATTGCAATCAATAAATACCGGAACATGAAAGGTGAAGTATCCCTGTATGGATTTAACCGAAGCGAAAGCAAAAGGACATTTAAAACAGAAGAGGATAAGCAACTCTATGAAGAACGCATAGAGAAGAAAATATCTGCTGAAGAACGTCTGCCGGGAGATATGTACAATATGCAAACCACGATGGAGAACAAGGACAATATGATCGCTAGGCTTGAAAAAGAGCTGTCAACTGTACAGTCAAAGAAGACCAAGGCTATTGAAGCACTTGCGAAGCTGAGGCTTGAGAAGCAGAAGATCGCCGGAGAAAGCAGCGGAAATGATGCCGTACTACTGTGGGCAGAAAAAATAAAAGAAAAGCGGAAGGAAAATAGTAATGTTTGACATGGAAATGCTGTCCGAGTTCCTTGATACATCAATACCTATATGGCGTGAAAATCCAGTGCAGTTTTTTGAAGAGGTATTAAACTTTGAGCCGGATGATTGGCAGATAGAAGTCGCCTCGGATGTGAAAAAAAACAATAGAGTTGCAGTAAAATCTGGACAAGGTGTGGGGAAGACCGCATTCGAAGCTGCTGTATTTTTGTGGTTCCTGTCGTGCTTTTATGATGCAAGAGTTGTGTGCACAGCTCCGACAAAACAGCAGCTTCATGATGTTCTTTGGAGCGAGGTTGCAAAATGGATGAATGATTCTCCACTGTTGCAAATGCTTTTGAAGTGGACCAAAACGTATGTTTATGTGAAGGGTTATGAAAAACGATGGTTTGCTGTAGCAAGGACTGCAACGAAACCGGAAAACATGCAAGGGTTTCATGAGGATAACATGCTTTTTATTGTTGATGAAGCTTCCGGTGTTGCGGATCCAATCATGGAGGCTATCCTGGGTACACTTTCTGGAGAAAATAATAAACTTTTAATGTGCGGAAACCCAACCCGTACAAGCGGAACATTTTATGATGCCTTTACAGTTGACCGAAATATTTATGCACTGCATACCGTATCTTCAAGAGATAGTAAGCGTACAAATAAAGAAAATATAGCTTCTCTTGATAGAAAATATGGCAGTAGTAGCAATGTTGTCCGAGTCCGCGTTGATGGGCTATTTCCAGAGCAGGAAGATGATGTGTTTATTCCTATATCCTGGTTGGAAAATTCTGTATCTACAGAAATGGAAAAGGAAACGGCACTTGCTTTCGGAGTATATGTTTCTGAAAGCGGTGAGAAAATCCGAGATGTGAGCGGTGTGCTGACGATAGACATTGGGTGCGACGTTGCCCGATTCGGAGATGATAGAACCTGTATCACATTCAAGGTCAATGAAGTGGTGCAGATCTACAAGAAGTACAATGGCAAAAATACTGTCTGGACAACTGGAACCATCTGCCAACTTTACAACGAGTTGAAAAAGATATTCTGTTTTTCTGGCGTTATTCCAGTAAAGGTAGACGATGGTGGTGTTGGTGGCGGTGTTACAGATCAGCTCAAAGCGGCGAAGAAAGCAAACCCGGAAGTATATGGGGATATGGACGTTGTGCCTGTGAATTTTGGACAGAGGATCAAGCACAAAAGATTCTACGACAGCACCACATATATGATGGGAGTTGTCAGGGATATGATACAGCCG
>OMBQ01000984.1_pt1 | contig 26418 bp, 20 predicted proteins | sample 1674311 | NCBI WGS metagenome assembly OMBQ01 (sample SAMEA103958160, study PRJEB25191) | human gut metagenome | biome: human-associated habitat [ENVO:00009003]; feature: intestine environment [ENVO:2100002]; material: feces | place: Germany | collected 2013/2015 | reverse complement strand
GGATTCGTAAAAATGGAAGATGAAATGGAGCTGATCAAATGACAAGAGTTTATTTCGTGCGTCACGCACAGCCGGAACACGATTGGGAAGAAGGTAAGAAAGATTCTGTGGTGCCATATATTATCGAACTGGACTTTGAAAGCAGCTGTAACGAACTGGAATCTGAATGTCCAATTTACAGTTTTAAGTTGATTGCCAAACAGGAACATTGTTATATAGAGAAGGAATTTAAGGGGAAGCAGCGTGCGGATAAAAATTAATATTGTTTTATCTAAGGAAGGATTGTAGTTATGCAATATGCAAGAAAATTAAGAAAAGGTGACAAAGTAGCGATTGTAAGCTTGTCAAGTGGAATGCTTGGTGAAGAATTCTGCAGTCATAATATTGAGATTGGCGTAAAGAGATTAAAAGAATATGGTTTGGAGCCGGTATTTATGCCAAATGCTTTGAAGGGTATTGAATATTTGCAAACTCACCCGCAAGCAAGGGCGAAAGACCTAAAAGATGCATTTCTGGATAATTCTATTGCAGGGATTATTTGTGCAATTGGTGGTGATGATACATACAGACTTTTGCCTTATCTGATGGAAGATGAAAAGTTTATAAAGACGGTAGAGGAGCATCCAAAATTATTTACAGGATTCTCAGATACTACGATCAATCATTTGATGTTTTATAAACTGGGCTTGTCTACTTATTACGGACCAAACTTTATTTGTGATTTGGGAGAAATTGCAGATGAAATGTTACCATATACCAAAAGGGCATTTGAGAGTTATTTGGAAGGTAATGAATCTGATGAAATTATATCCAGTGATACTTGGTATGAAGAAAGAGAAGATTTTTCAAGAGCTGCAATAGGAACAAAAAGAAAAGCTCATAAGGAAGAACGTGGGTTTGAACTTCTCCAGGGAAGTGAAATTTTCCAAGGAGGATTATTAGGTGGATGTTTGGAAAGCCTTTATGATGTATTGACCAATAGCAGATATGAAGATGAAAAGGAAGTTTGTGAAAGATATGATCTGTTTCCAAATAAGGAAGAGTGGATTGGGAAAATTCTATTTATAGAAACCTGCGAAGAAAAACCGACTCCTGAATTGTTTGAAAGAGAAGTGTTATTACTGAAAGAAAAGGGAGAAAAGATTTATGTGAATAGGTAGGAGCGAATACTATGGCTGTGTCATATAACAAATTATGGAAATTATTAGTGGATAAAAAAATGAGCAAATCTGATTTGCGTAAAAGGCAGAAATTGCTCCTAACACGATGACAAAATTACGTCGTGATGAAGAAGTAAGTCTTACAAAGGTTATTGATGTGGTATGTAAAATCATAGATGAAGTTTCATTTGCAGGGACTGATTCCGTTATGCATGGCACGATAGAAAAAATGGCAGAACACTGACAAAAAGTTATGGAAAATTTTCCTGATGAATTTATAAGTTCATCAAAGTAGTGAAACTCATGCAGGAATATGTTATACTAAAGGCAGACAAAGCTGGAGGATATATGGATGAGCACCTGCAAGGCACTGTTATCTAAAATTACAAATAAAAATGCTTTTTACGAGCAGGAGGATATGACACAGAATATTTTTGCGTTCCGTGTGGTGGGAATCTGCATTTTATTCTATTCGTTTGTGATGATTCTGAACTGCCTGCATATTTTTATCGTGGATCAGGCGATTTTTATCAGAGGCTATGTGGTGGCATGTGTGCTGACGCTGATTTATGGATTGCTGCTTGTGAAGATGGGGCTTGAGCACCCATTTACCAAGTATCTCAGCGTTACGGCCATCGGGTTGATCGTCATGGCCGCGAGTGCATCCCTTACCTACCATATGATCATTATTATGATGATCCCGATTATCATTGCAAGTATGTATACTTCAAAGAGACTGTCGGTTTATGCCTTTATCTTTACAGTGGGTGGGATTACGATCAGTACTTATGTGGGCTATTATTTTGGGGTATGTGATGCAAACATGGCACTACTGACGGTGACATCACTGGATCATCTGCAGAAGGATGGTGTGTTTTTGCTCAACAAAGTAAACGAAAATCCTATGGTTACGCTGGCACTTTATTATGTGATGCCGCGATCGCTGATGGCGGTTGCATTTTATTATGTAAGTAACAGTGTAAACAGTATTGTGCGCAAGTCCATGGAAAATGCAATACGTATGGTACAGGCGGCTTCCATGGATGATATGACGGGACTTTACAGCAAAAATAAACTGCTTGAAACAGTGGAACATATGGAGCCAAAAGAACGCCCGGTTGCGGTTATTTATTGGGATGTCAACCAGTTGAAATATGTAAACGATACGTTTGGTCATTTGTACGGAGACCAGCTGATTGCTAAAATTGCGGGATCCATTCGGGCAGCAGTGACGAGTGAGGAAACCAATGCTTACCGTTACGGTGGGGATGAATTTCTTATGATTATTCCGGATGGGACACAGGAGATTGCAGAAGATGTCATTGAAAAGTGGAGGCAGGTGATGAAGCCGATTCAGAAAAACAGTGAGATTCCGGTATCTGCCTCCGTGGGATATGCCGTGGGAAAATATGAAAATATAATGGAACTGATCGAGATCGCAGATCAGAGAATGTATAAGGACAAACAAATACGCCGCCAGTAGCGGCGTATTTTATGGCTCAGAGGGATAACAGAACCGGAAAGGGGTAGAGAAAATTTGAAAACAAACAAATATGAAATAGATATGTGCAATGGTTCGATCATGGATAAACTGATCTCGTTTGCACTCCCACTCATGCTGTCTGGAATTTTACAGCTGATGTTCAATGCGGTGGATATCATTGTTGTGGGGCATTTTACGGGAAAGCAGGCACTGGCGGCAGTGGGATCGACCACGGCACTCATCAACGTGTTCACCAATCTGTTTATCGGAATTTCGCTGGGGGCTAACGTGCTTGCGGCACGTTTTTTTGCGTCTGGCAGGGAAAAAGAAATGTCAGACACGGTACATACCGCCATTCTGCTGGCACTGATCAGTGGAATTCTCATGGCTGGAATCGGGGTAATCAGTGCAAAAGGTGCGCTGCTTCTTATGGGAACGCCGGACAATGTCATTGCACAGTCAACCCTTTACATGCGGATTTATTTTCTGGGGATGCCGTTTTTTATGCTCTATAATTATGGGGCAGCGATTCTGCGTGCGGTGGGAGATACCAAGCGGCCGTTGTTGTTTCTGGTGATTTCCGGATGTGCCAATGCGCTGCTGGATCTGATTCTTGTGATCGGTTTTCATCTGGGGGTGGCAGGCGTAGCCACTGCGACGATTACGGCACAGATGATCTCCTGCATTCTGGTTTTGTTATGCCTGTACCGCACCGACAGCTGCTATCAGCTGCGCTTTTCGAAGCTGAAAATAAAAAAGGTTTATCTGCTGCAGATTTTTCAGGTGGGAATTCCTGCCGGGATTCAAAGTACGGTTATTAACTTTTCAAACGCGCTGCTGCAGTCTTCCGTGAATTCCTTCGGAGATACGGCGATGGCGGGGTATACAGCGGCAAATAATATTTTGGGATTTTTGTATATGTCGGTAAATTCCATTACACAGGCATGTATGAGTTTTACGAGTCAGAATTATGGTGTGGGAAAATATAAACGTATGGATCGTGTGCTGATCGACTGTCTGATTCTTACGGTCAGTGTTCCCCTGCTGCTGGGATGTGGCGCATGGCTTTTCGGACCGCAGGTACTTAGTATATATACGAGAGAAAAGGATGTGATCGAGAGTGGCATGGAGATTCTTGCCATTACAACAGTGCCGTATTTTTTGTGTGGCATTATGGATCTGTTTCCCGGAGCACTGCGGGGGATGGGACATTCGGCAGTGCCGATGATCCTGTCGGTGATCGGTACGGTCGGAACGAGAATTCTCTGGATTTTTGGATTTTTCCCACATCACAAATCGTTGTACTTCCTGTTTATTTCTTATCCGGCATCCTGGATCATCACGATTGTGATGCAGGTCATCTGTTTTTATTTTGTGAGAAAAACGGTGCGCAGGGAATTGATGCGGGGATAAAACGCAGCGTAAAAAATGTGCCCAAAAATCGGAAACGATTTTTGGGCATTTAGTTTCTTGAAGAAAGAAAAAGAACATGCTACCATGATGGAAACTAAAACAAAGAAAATAGTTTCCTTCCGGCAGAAAGGATGAAAAGAATGAATAAAGAACTGAAAGAGAACATTATGCAGGGAACGTTGCAGGCATTCAATCAAAAGGGTTTGAAATTTACGATGGATGATATTGCAAAGATTTTAGGGATCAGTAAAAAAACGATTTATCAAGTGTTTCGTGATAAGGAGGCTTTGTTTCTGGAAACGGTGGACTATTTGTTTGACCGGATCAAGGACAGTGAGCAGAAGATCGTAGAGAATCCCCAAATGGATACCCTGCAAAAGATTCACACAATCCTTGGTGTGATGCCGGAATGTTATCAGGATGTGGATTTTCGACAGTTATATCAGTTAAAAGAAAAATATCCGGAGATTTATCATCAGGTGGAAGTACGGCTCGAAACAGGCTGGGAAACGACCATTGCCCTGTTGGAACAGGGCATGCAGGAAGGTGTGATCCGTCCGGTCCGGATTCCGATTTTAAAGATGATGCTGGAAGCATCGTTAGAGCAGTTTTTCCAGCGCGATATCCTGCTGCAGAATGAAATTACTTATGCGCAGGCATTGCAGGAGGTTGTCGGGATTCTGATGTATGGAATTGCTTCGGAGAGGTAAAACGAAAGGGGAGCATAAAGAAGCATGGAGAGGTTGTATTGGAACAATGACTGGAAATTTGCCGAAACATGGGAAGAAGCCATGAAAGAGGCAGTATATCCGGAAAATGAGATGGAGGATGTGCGGCTGCCGCATACCTGCAAAGAGCTTCCGTATCATTACTTTGATGAGCATGCATATCAGATGCTGTGTGGATATCGCAGACATTTTATGGCGCCGGAAGCGTGGCAGGGGAAAAGTGTGGAACTGACCTTTGAGGGAGTGGCGCATGATGCGGTTGTTTATGTCAATGGGACAGAAGTGAAAGCGCACCATTGCGGTTATACGGCATTTTCCGTGGAACTTGCAAAATACCTGAAATATGGGGAGGACAATGTACTTGCGGTGCGTGTCGACAGCCGGGAAAATTTGAATATTCCGCCGTTCGGATATGCCATAGATTACATGACTTTTGGCGGGATATATCGTGAGGTTTACGTGCAGGTGAGAAATAAGACACATCTCGCAGATGTATTTATCAAGCCACAGATACATCCTCTGCAGGTGACTACAGAGATTACGGTACAGAATATTTCGGATGGGATAACGTTGCAGCAGGAAATCCGCAAAAAAGGCGAGGGTGCATATAGTCCCCTGGGACAGAAGCCGGTGCAACAGACAAATATGCAAACCGTTTTTCCGGTGCAGGAGATCCGTTTGTGGGAACCGGAAAATCCATATTTGTATGAAATCCGGACAAGTTTGTGGAAAAATGGGGAAATGATAGATGCGCGTGTGGATATCACAGGGTTTCGGGAGGCCGGATTCCGGAAAGATGGTTTTTATCTGAACGGAAAGAAACTGCGGCTTCGTGGGTTAAACCGTCATCAGAGTTATCCGTATGTGGGATATGCAGCGCCGGCATCCATGCAGATTTTCGATGCCGATATTCTCAAAAAAGAACTTGGCGTGAATGCTGTGCGCACTTCCCATTATCCGCAGTCGCAGGATTTTATCCGTCGTTGTGATGAAATCGGTCTGCTTGTGTTTACCGAGTTTCCGGGGTGGCAGCACATCGGGGGTGAAGAATGGAAGCGGCAGGCGATGCAGAATTTAAAGGAAATGATCGTGCAGTACCGCAATCATCCTTCCATTATTCTCTGGGGTGTGCGGATTAATGAGTCGCAGGATGACGATGTTTTTTACAGGGAAACAAACCGGGTGGCACATGAACTGGACGATACGCGGGCAACCGGCGGAGTGCGGATGCTAAAGAAAAGCCATCTTCTGGAGGATGTTTATACGTACAACGATTTTCTTCACGATGGCAGACATCCGGGGTGTAATCCGAAACGAAAAGTTACACCGGATATGAAAAAACCGTATCTGATCAGTGAGTATAACGGGCATATGTTTCCGACCAAGCCGTTTGACGATGAGGAACATCGGACGGAGCATGCAATCCGTCATGCAAATGTATTAAATGCGGTGGAACAGGAGCCGGATATTGCAGGAAGTTTTGGCTGGTGTATGTTTGACTATAATACGCACAAGGATTTTGGCAGCGGTGACCGGATCTGTTACCATGGCGTGATGGATATGTTCCGCAACCCGAAACTTGCGGCGGCGGTGTATAGCAGTCAGCAGGAAGATACACCGGTTTTAGAACTGAGTTCTTCGATGGATATCGGAGAGCATCCGGGCGGAAATCGCAGCGGAAACTGGATGATTACAAATGCGGATGCTGTGCGGATGTTCAAAAACGGCAAATTGATCAAAGAGTATCATCGGGAGGACTCCCCATATCGTGCACTGGCGCATGGACCGATTCCTGTGAATGACTTTATCGGAAATGCGATTGTCGAAAATGAGCCGATGAAACCGAAACAGGCCAGACTGATGGGGCAGCTGCTTAACATGACGGCGTATTACGGGCTGAACAATCTTCCGGCAAAGTTCTACCTTCTGGCATTGCGGCTGATGGTCTGCTATCACATGAAACCAAAGGATGCGGTTGCGCTTTACACACGTTATGTCGGGGACTGGGGGACGACTTCCACGGTCTATAAGTTTGAGGCTGTCAGGGACGGAAAAGTGGTAAAGACCGTGATCAAGGAGCCGATGCAGCAGGCACATCTGGAGGTGAAGGTAAGTGCACATAACCTGACCGAAGGCAGAACCTATGATATGGCGGCGGTTCGTATCCGGGCGCTGGATGAAAATGGAAATGTGCTGGGTTTTTTCAATGAACCGGTGCAGTTTGAAGTGAAAGGTGTTCTGGAACTGATCGGTCCCAAGACCATATGTTTACAGGGAGGTATGGGTGGTACTTATGTAAAGACGACCGGACAGGCCGGAGAAGGAATTTTGATAATTGAAAATGCGCAGACGGGGAAAATCTGTGAACATTTTCAGGTGGCACGGGAAGAGTAAGGGGGAAATACAATGAAATTATCAGCAAAAGAAAAAACGGCATTCGGCCTGGGGGCTGTCGGAAAAGATATGGTATATATGCTTTCGGCGAGCTATATTCTGTATTATTACCAGGATGTTCTCGGAGTAAGTGCGATGGCAATGGGAATTATTCTCATGGCAGCGCGGGTGTTTGATGCATTTAACGATCCGATTATGGGAGTGATTGTTGCAAAAACCAGAACACGCTGGGGAAAATTCCGTCCATGGCTTCTGGTTGGAACCCTGTGCAATGCGATCGTGCTGTATCTGATGTTTGCCGCACCGCCGGCATGGAATGGAAGTGGGATTGTGGCATATGCAGCCATTACTTATGTTGTGTGGGGAGTCACCTATACCATGATGGACATTCCTTTCTGGTCGATGATTCCGGCATTTACAGAAGGCGGAAAAGAGCGCGAAAATTTAACAACTATGGCGCGTTCCTGTTCGGGTGTCGGTTCCGCTCTCGTTACGATTATTACGATGAAATGTGTGTATATGCTGGGACAGGGAAATGAGCGCACGGGTTTCCGCTGGTTTGCACTTATTGTTGCGGTATTGTTTGTGCTGTTTATTACGATCACCTGTCTGACGATCCGGGAAAAATCCACGGTTCATATGGAAACACCGACCGTACGGCAGATGTTTTCGGCGCTGATTCACAACGATCAGGCAATGACGGTTGTCATCACCATTGTACTGATTAACTGCTCTTTGTATATTACGTCCAATCTGCTGTTGTATTTTTTCAAGTATGATGTGAGTGGGGAGAGCTGGTATAACAGCTATACACTTTTCAGTACATTTGGCGGAGCGGTACAGATTTTGTCCATGATGGTATTGTTTCCGCTGCTGCGGAAGTTTATGAGCAGTATCCGTGTGTTCTACCTGAGCTTTGGAATGGCAATCGCAGGGTATGCGATTCTGCTTGTGCTGATGATTGGCGGTCATACTGTGCTTGGAGCCCTGGTGGTGCCGGGCTTTTTGATTTTTGCGGCATTTGGCATGCTGACTGTGCTTACCACGGTATTTCTGGCAAATACGGTAGATTATGGGGAAATGAAAAATCACCGCCGTGATGAAAGTGTGATTTTTTCCATGCAGACGTTTGTTGTGAAACTGGCTTCGGGAGTTGCCGTGCTGATCGCAGCGATCTGTCTGTCTCTCTGTAACCTCAAGCAGGATACAAGTGCGGCGGTTGTTGCGCGTGCAGCGGATTCTTCGGTGCTGGGACTGCGGCTGACGATGGCGGGAATTCCGATGATCGGTCTTTTCATCGCGGTATTGGTATTTCGGAAAAAATATATTTTGACAGAGAAAAAGCTGCAGGAGATTAATGCAGCAATTAAAAATCAGGAGAACTGCTAAAAGAAAGGATGACAGCTATGATTCGTAAAATTGGACAGGCATTCGTACTGGATACGGCACATACAACATATGCATTTTCCATTCTGCGGGGGGGACATCCGGAGCATCTGTATTACGGGAGAACTATTCATATCGAGCATCCGGATGATCTTGAAATTCTTGTGGAAAAGCATGTGTTTGCACCGGGAAATGTGAATATCTGTGAAAAAGAGCATGCCGGTTTTTCGCTGGAGGATGTGCGGCTGGAAATGTCTTCGTACGGAAAGGGCGATATCCGTGAGCCGTTTGTTGAGGCCATTCTTTATGATGGGGCAAAGACTCTGGATTTCCGCTATGAAGATGCCGTTATTACCGGGAAAAAAGATGCGCTGGACGGACTTCCGGGTTCCTATGGAAGTGCGGGAGAAGTGCAGCAGCTGTGTGTGACAATGGTGGACCGGCAGTATGATCTGAAGCTGTTGCTCTACTACTATGTCTATGAGGCGGCAGATGTGATCGGACGGAGTGCGAAGATCGTCAATGCCAGCAGTCAGGATGTACAGCTTACGCGTCTGATGAGTCTGCAGCTGGATTTTGATGACAGTGATTATATTTTTACGACATTTCGCGGCGCATGGGCGCGGGAGATGCACCGCTGTGACCAGACGCTGACCGGTGGCAGAATTGTCAATGATTCTTTTACCGGAACCACGTCGAGCCGGGCAAATTCGTTTGTGATGCTGAGCCGTCCGAAAACGGGAGAAGATCAGGGAGACTGTTACGGATTTCATCTGATCTACAGTGGAAATCACTGTGAGACTGCGGAGGTCAGCAGTTTTGGAAAACTCCGGCTTCTTACGGGGATCAATCCACGGGAATTTTCGTGGAAACTGGAGCCGGGAGCACAGTTTCAGGCACCGGAGGCCTTTATGACCTATGCGCCGGATGGATGGGGAGGCATGAGCCGGCGGATGCATGCGTTTATCCGGGAGCATATCGTGCGCGGATATTGGAAAAACAGGCCGCGCCCGGTACTTTTAAACAGCTGGGAGGCCTGCTATTTTGATATCAGTGAGAGCAGGCTCTTAAAGCTGGCAAAGGCGGGAAAAGATGCCGGAATCGAATTGTTTGTGGTGGATGACGGCTGGTTTGGCAGACGAAACGATGACACTTCTTCGTTGGGAGACTGGGTGCCGAATACAAAAAAACTGCCCGGCGGCTTATCGCGCCTAGCAAAAAAAATTACAGATCTGGGGCTTTCTTTTGGAATCTGGGTAGAGCCGGAGATGGTCAGTGTGGACAGTGACCTTTACCGGAAGCATCCGGACTGGACCATTGAAATTCCCGGAAAACCACATGCAGAGGGACGAAACCAGAGAATTCTGGATCTTGGCAGAAGAGAAGTGCAGGAGTATATCATTGCCAGTATGACAAAGGTCTTTTCTTCGGCACCGGTTTCTTATGTGAAGTGGGATATGAACCGGACGTTTTCCGATTATTATTCACAGAGTCTGCCGGCCGCACAGCAGGGAGAGGTGGCACATCGTTATGTGCTGGGACTGTACCGGTGCATGGAGGAACTGACCCGTCGTTTTCCGGAAATTTTATTTGAAGGGTGTGCAGCAGGCGGAAACCGTTTTGATCCCGGCATTTTGTGCTATTTTCCGCAGATCTGGGGAAGCGATGACACAGATGCCTGTTGCAGGGCGGACATACAGACAAATTACAGTTACGGGTATCCGCTCTCGACGGTGAGTGCACATGTATCTGCGTGTCCGAACCATCAGACGCTGCGCCGGACACCGCTTACGACCCGCTTTGCAGTTGCCGCATTCGCAGTGCTGGGGTATGAATGTAATTTCTGTGACTGTACCAGAGAGGAACTTGAGGAGATCAGGGCTCAGATTGCACTGTACAGGAAGTGGCGTAGTGTATTGCAGCAGGGCACATTTTATCGTGGGCGGACATTTGCTGACGGAAATCTCACAGAATGGACCTGTGTTTCAGAAGATCAGACACAGGCAGTCGGCATGCTGATGCAGAAACTTGCGGAACCGAATACACAGTTTCATGCGTATTATCCCAAAGGACTTGCAAAAGAGAAACGGTACCATTTTACCAACCGCGCGTTAACGTACAGTATTCTGGAGTTTGGGGATCTGGTCAACACGGTTGCTCCGGTACATATCCGCCCGGATTCCGTGACACATCATCTGCTGGCAAAATTTGTAAAGATGGATGGGGAAACGGAGGATTTCTGTGCATACGGGGATGCCCTGATGTATGGAGGTGTACATTTGCACCCGGCATTCGGAGGCACCGGGTATGATGAGAACGTACGGTATTTTCCGGATTTTGCGTCTCGTTTGTATCTGATGGATTGCAATTTATAGCCGGAAAGTGCTATGATACATAAGAGCAATTCAGGCAGGACAGGAGATAAGAAAATGCAGAAACGAAAAAACAGATGGTACATAGCCGTTGCAGCAGTTGTAATTTTAGCAGTTGTTCTGGTATTGGCAGTTGTGCCGGGGAAAAAGGGAAAGAACAAAAAAGATCCAAAGATGATTGAGCCGACGCAGCAGGAGCAGGCATCGGAAATACCGACGGAAACAGAGGAAGTATTTGATTATTCCGCTACGGAGACCGCAGAGACAAAATCGCTTCCGAAGTCCGTTGTCAGCAAGCAGGGAATTCTCATTGATGTGGATGCCGGAACGATTCTGGCTGGAAAAGATGCATTGAAACGTATGGTTCCGGCATCTATGACCAAAATCTTTACCGTGCTGGTAGCAGCGGAAAATATTAAGCCGGAGCAGCTGGACGAGCTGGTTACTATCAGTATTGATGCCACAGATTTCAGTTATAGTAATGACTGCAGCAATACCGGATACGAAGTGGATGAGCAGGTAACGGTAAGGGATCTGTTTTATGGAACCATTTTGCCATCAGGAGCAGATTCTGCGGTTTCTCTGGCAACTTATGTGGCCGGTTCACAGGACGCATTTGTGGATATGATGAATCAGGAACTGGAAAAAATGGGATTGTCGGAGACTACACATTTTACCAACTGTGTCGGCATATACAATGATGACCATTACAGTACACCATATGATATGGCAATGATCTTAAAAGCCGCAATGGACAATGATCTGTGCAGGGAAGTTCTTGGAACGCGAACCTACACGACATCAAAATCCAAACCACATCCGGATGGGATTACAATATCCAACTGGTTTTTGCGGAGAATTGAAGATAAGGATACACACAGTGAAATTATCGGGGCAAAGACAGGCTTTGTGAATCAGTCCGGAAGCTGTGCGGCAAGTATGGCACAGACACCGGATGGAAAAGAGTATATCTGTGTGACTGCAGGGTCCACCAGTAGCTGGCGCTGTATCTATGATCATGTGGATATCTACGATGCGTTTCTGCCGGAGACGGCACAGCCTTTTGAAAGTGAAGAGGTAACACAATAAAAAAGGAACAGCGAAAGCTGTTCCCTGTTGTTTAAAGAATGATGATATTGGCACAATTGATATCTTCTCCAAGGTTGTAAACGTTACCGCTGGTAAGCCCGACAACCACAGGACGGAGAATATAGTGCGGAATATTTTTGACCACACGCGCCTGTTCGCCGTTACTCAGTTCCACGATGCTGTCTACTGGATATAGAATCATGCTTTCAAGGAAGCTCTTCATGGCAGTTATGTCGAGTTCCATGGTCATGGACATAATCATTTCCACGGCATCTCTCTGGGAATAGGCTTTTTTATAGGGGCGTTCGGTAACCAGGGCATCATAGATATCCGCTACGGACAGAATCTTGGCATAGGGGCAGATTTTCTCCGCAGACACACCCATCGGGTATCCGCTTCCATTGATCTTTTCATGGTGTTGCAAAACACCAAGGCAGACAGCCGGAGAAAATTCCGCACGATCCTTGATCATGTTGTAACTGTATGTCGAGTGCTGCCGCATAATGGCAAATTCGTCATCATTGAGTTTGCCCGGTTTGTTTAAGATAGCATTTGGAATTTTGGTTTTTCCAATGTCGTGCAGCAAACCACAGACACCGATTTCCCGTACTTCTTCGGGAGAGAGTTCCTGCTGCTTGGCAACGATCATGGAAATGGTTGCTACATCCACGCTGTGTTTGAAGGTGTATTCGTCACTGGTTTTGAGCGTGGAGATATCAATTGCGATGGCATCATTGCTTTTAATGGAACGCATCAGGTCATCGGCAATGCTCTCTGTGGTGGCAACCATTTCCTCGGAGGTCGTATTGTTGTAGATAAACTGGATACCGGTAGACACACGTTCACGGATACTGGCAGAAAGGGTAACTTTTGCGCGGTCTTCGGTACGGAGCCGTTCGATATTTTTTTCTGCTTCCGGAGAAGTAGGAACCTGTTCTGGATTTTCCTCTTCTTCCCCCTCCTGGATGTAAACAGACATAATACCCAGTTTCAACAGGGAATCAATCATATAATCATCCAGTTCGGCACCTCTGGCAACGAGATTACGTCCCAGACGGTCAACGACCGGATGATCGAGCTTCATGCCCGGTTTTAATTGTCTTGTTCTCATGTACTTTCGTTGTATCATATTTATATTTTACTATTTGTTGGATATTTTGCCAAGTTTTTTTGGAAAACTTTAGGAGAAATTTAGGAGAAATGATATGCTTCCACAACTTTTTTTAGATCGAATGAAACAAATGCTGGAGGAAGAATACCCGGCATTTCTAAACAGTTACGAAGATGCGCGTTATCAGGCACTGCGGATCAATCCGTCAAAAACTGACCGGAATCGGTTTGCTGAGGAAACTTCCTTTCACCTGCAGCCGGTGCCATGGGAAGCGAACGGGTTTTATTACGAAAAGGAAGATCAGCCGGGAAAACATCCGTATCACGAGGCGGGCGTGTACTATATTCAGGAGCCGAGTGCCATGGCACCGGCTGCATATCTGGATGCGCAGCCGGGCGAAAAAGTTCTGGATTTATGTGCGGCACCGGGGGGCAAAAGTACACAGATTGCGGCAGCGATGCAGGGAAAAGGGCTCCTTGTCAGCAATGAGATTCATCCGGCGCGGGCAAAGATTCTTTCCGAGAATATGGAACGGATGGGTGTAAAAAATGTGATGGTGACAAACGAGAGTCCGCAGACACTTGCGGGAATGTTTACGGAATATTTTGACCGGATCATGGTAGATGCCCCGTGTTCCGGGGAGGGAATGTTTCGTAAAAATGAGCAGGCATGTGAGGAGTGGAGTCCTGAAAATGTTCAGGTCTGTGCGGTGCGGCAGCAGGAAATTCTTGCATGTGCGGCCTCCATGCTCCGGCCGGGAGGACGTATGGTTTACTCTACCTGTACCTTTGCACCGGAGGAAAACGAGGGAACGATCAGCCGTTTCCTGGAACAGCATCCGCAGTTTCATATTGTGCCGGTGAAAAAATATCCGGGAATGGCAGACGGTGTAGCGGCATGGACAAAACATCCGGCAGTGGAGATAGGAGATACGATCCGGTTATTTCCGCATCATCTGCACGGAGAGGGACATTTCGTTGCGGTTCTGGAAAAAGAGGGAACCGTTTCGGAAAATTATCGGGGATATTGTGCGAATGGAGAAGAAAAACCGCTGGCAAAGGGAGAAGCAAAAGCGTATCTTGCAGGATTACAGGAGTTTCTTGGAAAGATACCGGCAGATGATGCCGGGAGGCTGCTTCTTTTTGGAGAGCAGCTGTATCTGATGCCGGAACATATGCCGGCAACCAGACGGCTGCATGTGCTGCGTCCGGGCCTGCATCTTGGCACAGTTAAAAAGAACCGGCTGGAACCGGCACACGCACTGGCGCTTGCAATTTCTCCGCAGGAAGCATGCCACAGCTGGAATCTGTCTGTGGATGAAGCACGCGCGTATCTGGCCGGGCAGACGTTTCCGGCAGAAGGGGAGAAGGGCTGGTATCTGATCACGGTAGATGGATACAGTCTCGGCTGGGGCAAACTTGCAGGTTCTGTGATGAAGAATCACTACCCGAAGGGGCTGCGGAAGCTGCTCTGATTTATAAAAGGAACCATATAAATTGGAAGACATATAATATCGCCGTCTTTGCAGAAATCTTTGGTGTATACCAGATATTTCTGTAGAATACGGTCGGAATATTTCAGTGAAAATGCATCCAGAGATTTATGTGTTTTATAACCGGATGATTTTACTTCTATCGGGCAAACTTTATTTTTTTGTGCAAGAAGAAAATCGACCTCATAGTTATGATGTGAGGTTTTGTTCATAAATGTATGGTAAAACAGCTCGTTTCCATTGGAGTGCAGAAGTTGTGCCACGACATTTTCATACAGATATCCAAGATTCGTTCCAAGTTTGTCGTTTAAAAGTTTTTCATAAATAATATTTTCTGTAAAATCCTTATCTTTGAACATTAAAGTCGTAAATAATCCGGTATCACAGAGAAACAACTTGAATTTTGATAAATCTTTGTTGGTTGCCATGCCGGCATTTGGATCATTTGCATGATAGGATACGAGAACAGTTTTGGAATCTTTCAGTTCTGCAATCAGTTCTAAAATTGTGTCAGCTCTTTCATTGGAGAGAACGCTGGATACCTGATAGCGGGAAGCATTTTTGTTCAGCTGTGCTGGAATGGAGTCAAATAAAAGAGAGAGTTTTCCGGTTGCATCTATTTTCTTAAAATCATCCTCATATAAACTTAAAATATCACGTTTTATAGCATCCACTTTGCGAAAATTGTTCGTCTGGATATATTCATCTATAGCCTGTGGCATTCCGCCAACTAGCATATATAGACGGAAATCCCGAAGGAGTTTTCGATTCATGCTCTCGCCTGCCGATTTTTGAGCGGTAAATAATTTTTGCAAAAGAACCGGAGTTGTGGTATCGCCTAGCGCCCATAAAAACTCTTCATAATCCATCGGAAACATACTTATTTTTCGCTCTTCGCTTGGAATAAGTATATTTTGCACATTTTTTTTGATGGAAATCAGGGAACCTGTTTCAATGTAATCATAGCGATGATCTTTGACCAGCGATTTAATTGCCTGCCTTGCCAGTGGGCAAAGTTGTACTTCATCAAAAATAATCAGTGATTTTCGTTCTATCAGATCGGTTCTGTATTGAAATTGTAATTGTAAAAACAGATAATTTAAATCGGAAACATCTTCAAAAAGTTCACGGACATTTTTGGATGCCGTGGAAAAGTCAATCAGAATATAACTGTCATATTCATTTTTCGCAAATTCTTCCACAACAGTAGATTTCCCAATTCGACGGGCTCCTTCTATCAATAGTGCTGTTTTTCCTGCAGATTCCTGCTTCCAGGCTAAGAGCTTGTCATATATTTTTCGCTTAAACATAAACATCTCCTACAAATGCGCATTTTTTATATTGTTATTTTACCACAAATGCGCATTTTTTAAAGCACCGTTTTACCACAAATGCGCATTTTCTACAGGATTATATACTGTGACCGCCACCACCACCGGAGTGGCCGCCACCACCGCCACCGCCGCCGGAATGTCCACCGCCGCTGCTGCCGGAAGATACCGGACTGTAGGTGCGCGTCTGGCGGATGAATTGTGTGCGTGGGTTATGGATCTGCATCTGTGCATACAATCCGGTCATCACCTGTCTGCGGTCTGCCTTGTGGGAACGTGAACTCCACAGCGCGAAAAAGAGATTGAGAAACAGTGCAGCAACAATGGCCAGCAGCGCACTGCAGAGGTAGCGCATCGGTTCTGCAATCCGTTTGCCCTGCATCAGCGTTTCGATCTGGGCAAAGACCTTGTATGCACAGGTATAATAATCCTTATCGCGCGCGTAGGTATAAGTGTTATCGGTAATCGAACGTGCGCGGGAATTGGTGATGATTTTGTGCGCCTGTCCATCGCTGTAGAGATAAATCTCATTCAGGCAGCGGTCAATGACGAAGATCGTACCGTTGGCATGCGGACCAAAGATATCATCGAAATAATCTGCAGCAAAATCTTTGGTGGAAGATTTACTGTGTTCGGTTGTGGTTACAAAAGCCACATTACAGTATGCGGTCAGATCATACAGCTGCTTTTGCAGACTGTTTTCCTGGGAGTCTGTCAGAAAATCTGCAGAATCATCCAGCACATAAACGTAGCCGGTTTCCTCATTGGAAGCGGAAACTGCGGATGCACAAACCGGTATGGTGCTGGCGGAGAGTATCAGACAAAATACAAATGCCGTAAGGATACGTTTTATTTTACGCACGGTCATCACCTCCCTGTTTGTCAAATTGTGGCAGCCGGCGGGTGGACAACAGATTATACGCATGGATAATACTGATGAACGACACGAGGATGGCAGCCATGGAAAGAATTGCGGCTCCGTAATAGTAGAGATCCGATACCGGATGCAGGAACCATACCCCAAACGAAAGTACCGCAGCACAAAGCGGAAGAATCCAGCCAAGCGGATTCGTTTTTGCGGCTGGCTCCGGCTGGGCTTCAGGGGTTTTCGGTTTGTCTGCAGCAGAAGCTTTCTTCGATTGGATGAACATTTTGCCCCGGTCATTTGCCCCGGTATCTTTCTGGTGGATAGAAACGCATTCGTAACAATAGACACCGATGGAAAGCAGTGACAAAAGCAGGGTAGTCATTACCAGGGAAGAGGGCTGTAAAAATGCCGACCATGCCAAAAGAGCAAAGATCGGAATTGACAGAAGCAGCGAACCGAGCAGATAACGCTTCGGATCAATCGGGATATCCGCAACGACCAGTCCGGTCTGTCCGTTGACCGTTGCATAAGCGACACGGTCTTTTTTGCGGTAGGATAGAAACCATACCGGAAACATGGTGCTGTCGATGGTTTCTGTTTTTGTATGGAGCTGTTCAGGACGGATGGTATCCATGGTAAAACCGGCAAATGTCCCGTCAGAAGCAATACGCTCGGTTGTTTCCGCAGATGCAGTGTATTCGGCATCGCCCTGATATACTTTTGCATCCACATCGGAAGTGTCCGCGTAAAATCCGCTTAAATAGGCGGGGGTAAAGGCTTTCATGCCTTTTAAATTATAAGGAGCCAGTTCTTCACTGATATTGTCATCAAAAGAGGATGAGGCATCATAGGAAAGACCTTTGTAGTAGGCATCCAGATCCCCGGTAAGTGCGTAGTGATCGGTAATAATATAATCACCGCGGCGGGAAGTCTTTTTCCCATTGAGCGAGAGAGAACCTTTCTGGGAGATATAAAATGCCCAGTAAGGCATGTAAATTCCGCGGAAACTATCGATATAAGAAGGATCGCGGAGTTCTTTTGGCGCAAAAATGGAATGTTTCATACGGTGTGCGTACGCTTCCTTACACTGTTCCTTTGTCTTCTGGAACGGAATAATATAATTGGGCCGTTTTTCGTGACTGATTCTGCTGTAAAGAATCGTGGAGGCTCCGCAGAAACTGCAGAAACCGGCTGCGGCATTGTCGGTGCTTAAGATTTCACCGCCACACTGTGGACAGGTAAAGATCGTGACCTCGTAATCTCCGTCGAATGTCTTTGATTCTTCGGCATCACTTGTTTTCCCGTCAAAATCATAAGGATCAAACAGTGTGTGACAATGCTCGCATGAGAGTTGCTGGGAAGGAATGTCAAATTTGAGATTTCCTCCGCAGTTTGGACATGATAGCATAGTGTTTTCCCTTTCCAAAACATTTTCCTTTGTAACTATTTTATTCTAGCATTGTGGAAATATTTTTACAATGGGTTTAAAGTCATAGAGCCTGAAAATGCTGATTTACACGGATTTTACAGACTTTACGCAAGTTTACAGCAATTTTACAGCATTACAGAAATTTTACACAGGGTTTACATTCTGGGATGGTTTGATTTTACACTCCGATGATAAACTTATTACAATCTCAGAAAAAAAGTATACGGAGTGTAAAGTTTATGAAAAGAAATGGGGAGGAACCATAAGTGAACGAGACGATGAAAATTATTTTCGGACTGGTCGGAGGTCTGGCAATCTTTATTTACGGCATGAATATGATGAGCGAGTGCCTGCAGAAAGCAGCGGGGGAAAAGATGAAAAAAATCCTTGCCCTGCTTACAAAAAATCCGATTCTGGGTGTGCTTGCGGGAGCTTTGACGACCGCAGTGTTACAGAGCAGCAGTGCAACGACGGTTATGACAATCGGCTTTGTCAGCGCAGGACTGATGTCGCTGCCACAGGCGATCTCCATTATTCTCGGTGCCAATATCGGTACGACCATGACGGCGCAGATTATTGCATTTAAAATTTCGGATTATATTTATCTGTTCATTTTTGCGGGATTTCTTATTTCTTTTGTATCAAAAAAGGAAAAGGTCAAAAATATCGGACAGACAATTTTTGCTTTTGGTCTGTTATTCCTTGGAATCGAGACGATGGGCGATGTTATGAAACCATTGGCATCCAGTGCATTCTTTGTCAATATGATCGGAAAAGTATCCCATATTCCGATTCTTGGTGTATGCGTGGGTGCTGTCATGACACTTGTCGTACAGAGCAGCAGTGCAACGATTGCCGTATTACAGAATTTTGCAGCCCAGGCAGGACCGGATGGTGTGACCAGTATCATCGGACTGGCAGGTGCCATCCCGATTCTGTTGGGAGACAATATCGGTACAACGATCACCGCAGTGCTGGCATCTATCGGACAGCCAAAAGATGCCAGAAGGACGGCGTTTGCCCATTGTGTATTTAATATTTCCGGAGCAATTTTATTCCTGTTCCTTGTAAAACCGTATGCAGCTCTGATTCAGTTTATTTCGCCGAAAGGGAATGAAATCGATGTGATTTCACGTCAGATTGCAAATGCCCATACGGGATTTAACCTTGTCATGACGCTGATTTGGATTCCACTCATTCCTCTGATGGTAAAAATTGTGATGAAACTTGTACCGGATGGAAAGGAAATGGGAACTAAAGCACTGGAAAATCCGAAATATCTGGATAACAAGCTGATTGCACAGCCAGCAGCGGCATTGCAGCTGGTTGCAAAAGAAGTAATGTACTGCGCAAAACTTGTAGATGAAATGATCGGAAAACTGCAGTACAGAAACGGAAAGATTGATAAAGAAAATGCAGAACTTGTAGAAGAAAAGGCGAAAATACTGCAGAAGCTGTATGCTTCGGTCAATGATTGTTTTGCATCACTGTATTCCGGAGGTGTGCTGACCGAGGAACAGGCATCACAAAGTGCCGGTATGCAGTATATTCTCTGTGATATTGACCGGATCGGGCAGCTGACGAGGGAAATCATGGAAACCGTGGCAAAACAGAATAAAGGAAAACATAAGTATTCCAAAGATGCTTTGAAAGAACTGAAAAAGGCAATGGAACAGATCCAGATGATTTACGGAAGCTGCATTCAGGCGATTTCCGGGGATGTGAATATGGATATCAAAGAACTGATGCGGCAAAAAGAAGACATCATGCAGCTGGGTGAAAAAATGCGCAAAAACCATATTGCCAGAGTGGGAAAGGGAAAGTGCGATTCCAAACTTACCATTCCGTTTAATGATGTGCTCCATAATATTGACCGGATTGGAAACAGTTGTGTAAATCTTGTGGAGGTAGCAAAGGAAAATGTAACTATGCAGGCATTTTTTGCAGAGGATTAGGGCATGCACATATGGAATCGGTTTCTGCATCAGCTGGCTGGGCAGCTGAAACGGGCAGAAAATATAATCCGGCAGAGGATAAAAAGACAGGAGACCAATCAAATGAAGAAGACCGAAAAATGTTATACAAACAGAGAACTGTCCTGGCTGCAATTTAACGAGAGAGTTTTAAATGAAGCGGGAAATCCGCGGGTACCGCTGGCAGAACGCATGACTTTTGCATCCATTTACCAGACAAATCTGGATGAGTTTTTCATGGTGCGCGTGGGCACGCTCATGATGCAGATGAATGCAAAAGAAAAGGTGATTGAAAATAAGACCGGAATGACCAGTGAGGAACAGGTAAAAGAAATTTTAGCCCGTGTCTGCCAGTTAGAAAAGAAAAAGGCAAAAATCTATGAACAGCTCATGGGAGAACTTGAGCCAAAAGGAATCCGGATTATCAATTTTAACCGTCTTTCCAATGAAGAAGGAAGACTTCTTGAACAATATTTTGATGCACATATTGCACCGTTTTTATCTCCGATGGTTATTGGAAAACAGCAGCCGTTTCCGTTCCTTGCAAATAAGCAGTTGTATGCAATCGTGCTCCTGACATCACAGAAAGGAAAGAAAAAGACCGGAATTGTTCCGTGTTCCAACAGTGTGTTCAAACGTCTGATTGAGATACCGACCAGACCGGGATGCTTTATGCTGTCTGAGGAATTGATTCTGCATTTTATTTCAAAATTGTATCCGAAATATACTATTCGCGAGAAATCCATTATGCGTGTGACACGGAATGCAGATATTGATGCACATGATCTGTATGACGAAGATATGGATTACCGGGATATGATGGAGCAGCTTATCAAAAAACGTGTCCGCCTGGACCCTGTCCGGGTGGAATTGAGCCGTAAGATCAATGATGAAGCAAAACGGGAACTGTCAAATTTCCTCGAAATTGGAACCAGTCATATCATCAATGTAAAGACGCCTTTGGATCTTTCGTTTGTTTTTACGCTGCAGAATTATCTGCGCGATCAGAAAGAACTGTTCTATGAAAAGAGAAGTCCGCGGGAGACTCCGGCATTATCCATGCATGAAAGCATCCTGTCACAGGTGGGAAAAAAGGATGTTCTGCTTTCCTATCCGTTTGAGAGCATGAAACCGTTTATCAAAATGTTAAATGATGCAGCGGAAGACCCGGATGTGGTATCCATCAAAATGACATTGTATCGTGTCGCAGACCGGAGCAAGATCATTGATGCGCTGATTGAGGCAGCGGAAAACGGAAAAGAAGTGGTGGTACTTGTGGAACTGCGGGCACGGTTTGACGAGGCAAATAACATTGAGATGTCGCACCGGCTCGAAGATGCCGGCTGCCAGATTTTGTATGGACTGGGCGATTACAAAGTACATTCGAAGCTTTGCCTGATCACACAGAAAAAAGGGGACAGTTATGCGTACATCACGCAGATTGGAACCGGAAATTACAACGAGAAAACTTCAAGACTGTACACGGACCTGTCATTGATTACCGCAAATCAGGCAATCGGTGCCGATGCAGCAAAAGTGTTTCTTGCATTACAGCAGGGAGAAACGGTGGATGAAGTTTTGGAACTTCTGGTTGCACCGAAATGCCTGCAGAACAAAGTTCTTCAGATGATGGACGGGCAGATTGCAAATAAAAAAGCCGGAAAAGAAGCTTATATCGGGGTTAAGATTAATTCCCTGACGGATAAAGTCCTGATTGATAAGATGATTGAGGCTTCCCAGGCCGGTGTAAAGATTGATCTGATTGTGCGGGGCATCTGCTGCCTGAAGCCACAGATTCCGGGCGTGACGGAAAATATTCGGGTGATTTCCGTTGTTGGACGTTATCTCGAACATTCCAGAATTTATCGTTTTGGTGTGGGGGATGAGGAAAAGATGTACATTGCATCTGCCGATTTTATGACGAGAAATACGGTGCGCCGCGTGGAAGTGGCAGCTCCGGTTTATGATCCTGCAATCCGGGAGCGCATCCGGTATATCTTTGATACCATCATGAAAGATGATGAGAAGGGAAAAGAGCAGAATGCCGAAGGCATTTATGAGGACCGTCATATCAATGAGGAGCCTGTAAACTCACAGGAGATTTTCTTTCAGGATGCTTACGAGGCATGCAATAAATAAAGCTGTCAGTAATAACGGTTCGCGGAAATCTGCGAACCGTTATTTTTATACAGGTACATAACTCTGATCCACATGAATCATAAACTGGTAGTTTCCTTCGATTTCCTGAAGCTTGTTTTCAATTTTTTTCTTCAGGTCTTCCGGACGGATCCGCATACCATAGGGGATGACCGCGTCAAAGGCAATGCTTGTGTAGGTATCGCAGTTGATCAGGCGGAAATCGTGGATGGTAATACGGCGGTCAATTTCAAGAACCTTTTGTTCTACCTGCTGCTGCATCTGGGCAATTGCGGCATTATTGGTTTCAATCGGATCCATGTGGATGACGGCTTCACATCCGAGTTTCTGATCCAGCTCCCGTTCAATGTGATCGATCATGTCATGGAGCTGAAAGACATCTTCATCCCCCGGAACTTCCAGATGCAGGGTGATCATGCGGCGGCCGGGACCGTAGTCATGAACGATCAGATCATGGATACCGTGTACTTTGGGATGGGACATGACAATGGCACGGATTTCCCGGACAAATGTCTGGTCCGGAGCTTTTCCGAGAAGCGGATCCATGGTGTCTTTGACCGCTTTTATTCCGGCATAGAGGATGAAAATGGCTACCAGCAGACCGCCAAATCCATCGACATTGATGGATGTCAGGCGCATAATAATCATGGCTGCCAGAACCACAGAGGTGGCAATGGTGTCGGAAAGCGAATCCATGGCGGTCGCCTGCATGGCATCCGAATCGAGTTTTTTCCCAATATAATGGTTGTAACAGTACATGTAGATTTTTACCAGAATGGAGCATACCAGAATTCCCATGGCAAGCAGACTTGTGTCTACGGCTTCCGGATGCAGAATTTTGGAAAAGGAAGTTTTTAAAAGCTCAAATCCCATCATCAGAATAGCAATCGCTACAACAAATCCCGATACATATTCAAACCTCCCATGTCCGAACGGGTGCTCCGAATCCGGAGTTTTCCCGGCATAAAGAAATCCGGCAAGTGTAATAAAAGAGGAACCGGCATCGGACAGGTTGTTGAACGCATCCGCTGTGATGGCAACGGAACCGCTTAACATTCCGGCAAAATATTTTCCGGCAAACAGGCAGACATTTAAGCAGATTCCAACGATACTGCACAGGGTGCCATATGCCTGCCGTTGTTCTTTTGCCGGACGGTTTTTGATAAAGATTTTCGCTAACATTGTAATCATGGATATCCCCCCAAGAATCATACATGTCCATTGGTTTTTCCTATTATATGCTACGTTTGGGAAAAGGTCAAATTATATAAATTTTACCTGCATTTTATACATGCACCATCCCAAAATTTACAGAGCCGGCATATAATTGGATATAAAAATGACAGGGAAAGGGGAGAAAAAATCATGCCGTCAACGTATGCACATTACCGGCTTGGACAGCAGGTCCGCAGGGAACTCGAAGGGAATGAGAGAAAAATCATTGAGAAATATCCACAGCTGTATCTGATCGGACTTCACGGACCGGATATTTTGTTTTACTATAAGCCATTAAGACCGAATCCGGTCAACCAGATCGGATATGATTTGCATGGACATTCCGGAAAAGAATTTTTTGAAAGAGCCAAAAATATAATTAATAGCCAGAAGGAAAAAGAACCATTTCTGGCATACACCTATGGAGTGCTTAACCATTTTGCACTTGATGTAAGCTGCCATGGGTATATTGATGAGAAAATTGCAGCAAGTGGTATTTCCCATACGGAAATTGAAGTAGAGTTTGACCGTATGCTTATGCTTATGGATGGGAAAGATCCGTTGCGGCAGAATCTGACGGAACATATTGTCCCGTGTATGGAAAATGCGGAAGTGATCCGCTGGTTTTATCCGAAAACGACACCGGCAGATGTCCGGGAAGCATTAAAAGGAATGATCACCTATAATAACATGCTGATTGCGCCATCCAGAATCAGGCGGTTCTTTATTTATGCACTTTTGTATGTTTCCGGGAATTACAAAGAAATGCACGGTCTGCTTGTAAATTATCGTAAAAATCCACAGTGTGAAGACAGCAACCGGCAGCTGATGCAGTATTACTGTCAGGCAAAACTCAGTGCCCTGCGGATGATCAGCCAGTTTGGCACTTATCTGGATGGGAGCAGGGGATTAGAACCTATCTTTGATTATAGTTTTGGATCACAGCTGGTTGGAAAAGAGGTTGTACAAAATGGAAAAGAGGTAAAACATGCAGTTTAAATTGACAAAAAAGGAGAAAAGCTGGATTCTTTATGATGTGGGAAATTCGGCATTTGTTTTGATGGTTTCCACAATACTTCCTGTTTACTTTAATTATCTTGCGCAAAATGCGGGAGTTTCGGATGTGGATTATCTGGCATACTGGGGATATGCGGCATCCATTTCCACACTGATTGTTGCAGTTTTAGGACCGGTTATGGGAACGCTGGCAGACACCAGGGGATTCAAAAAGCCGCTCTTTTTATCGTGTATTCTGGTCGGGTGCGCCGGCTGTCTGCTGATGGGACTGACCACATGGTGGATTTCGTTTCTGGTAATTTTTATCATTGCAAAGGTTGGGTTTCATTCCAGTCTGGTTTTTTATGACTCCATGCTTTCGGATGTGACAACCCCGGAGCGGATGGATCGGGTTTCTTCTTCCGGATATGCCTGGGGATATGCAGGAAGCTGTATTCCTTTCGTTGTAAGTCTTGTTTTTGTGCTTGGGTATCAGAAAATGGGACTTTCTTTTGAAACAGGAATGATGATTGCATTTGCCGTGGTTGCGGTGTGGTGGCTTGTGATGTCGCTTCCTTTAATGAAGCAGTATCGCCAGGTTCATTATGTAGAGCGGAAATCGCATGCCATGAGGGAAAGCGTTGGACGTATCATAGAAACGCTGCGCAGTGTACGGAAACAAAAGAAAATCTTTCTGTTTCTCATAGCATTCTTCTTTTTCATTGATGGAGTTTATACGATTATAGATATGGCAACGGCGTATGGTTCTGCCCTTGGGCTGGATTCCACAGGACTGCTTCTTGCATTGCTTGTGACACAGTTTGTTGCATTTCCGTTTTCCATTCTGTTTGGCAGGCTTGCGGAAAAATACGATACCGGAAAGCTGATTTTAACCTGTATAGCTGCGTATATGGGGATTACTGTTTTTGCCGTGTTTATGAAGGCACAGTGGCAGTTCTGGGTGCTGGCAATCTTTGTGGGAATGTTCCAGGGGGGCATTCAGGCACTGTCCCGGTCTTATTTTGCAAAAATTGTTCCACCGGAGCGTTCCGGAGAGTATTTTGGTCTGATGGATATCTGTGGAAAAGGAGCATCCTTTATGGGAACGACGGTGGTCGGACTGGCTTCCCAGGCTTTTGGGAGTATAAACATCGGGATATCCGCAATCGTATTTCTCTTCCTTGCAGGAGCACTGTTTTTTATGAAAACAGAGCACAGTGGATCGGAAAGTATGAAAAATCAGGAGAACGTTGTCATGGGACAGCAGATGTTCCATGATTAAAGTAATACAATATATGATATAAATTTATAATAGGAACGGATATAAAACTTTATTTAATATTTAATTAATATTTGATGAAATTTGAAGAAGCCATTGACATATTTGATAATTGTAGTAAACTAATGTTAGTCACAACTTACAAAAGATTGCGCAGACTAAATAGGACTAAAATGATGGGGGTAACAAATGATATGAAAAAAATTTTACCGAAACATCAATATATGCAAAATATTATTTGACTGTTAATGGGAAAACTATGTTATATACAGAGTATGGAGAAATTGAAAATAATAATTTTGTGTTAGATACTACCAGTGTAGAAGTAGATAAGGATAAAAAAGAAATTTATTCTGATTCTTCTGAAAAAGTTCTTTTGAAAAAAATGTTTCTTGGTCTAGGCGGTGGGGGCATTAAGAAAAATAAGGAGATTGCATATGAATTATGGTTTTGAATTAATGTCAGAAATAATTCCTCTTTGTATTGTAGCTGTGTTTTTGCTTGGGCTGGATTTTTAAGTGCCGTGTACATCTGCAACCGCT
>OMBQ01000981.1_pt1 | contig 26478 bp, 25 predicted proteins | sample 1674311 | NCBI WGS metagenome assembly OMBQ01 (sample SAMEA103958160, study PRJEB25191) | human gut metagenome | biome: human-associated habitat [ENVO:00009003]; feature: intestine environment [ENVO:2100002]; material: feces | place: Germany | collected 2013/2015 | reverse complement strand
GGCAGAAGAAGCTGCCGCAGAGAAGAGACGACAGGAGGAAGAAGAAGAACGTCGATTGCGTGAAGAGGCGGAAGCCGAGGCTGCTCGTATGGAAATGGAAATGAAGGCTGCCGAAGAAGCTGAAACAAAACGATTAGAAGAAGAACATCAGCGTAAGGAAGCAGCCCGACTGGAGGAAGAGAAAAGAAAGGCGGAAGAAGAAGCTGAACGGAAGGCAGCAGAGGAAGCTGCTCGAATTGAAGCCGAGAAAAAAGCTGCTGAGGAAGCGGCTCGATTGGAGGAAGAGAAGAGAAAGGCAGAAGAAGAGGCTGCAGCTGAAAAGAAGAAGCAAGAAGAAGAGGAAGAAGCTCGTCGTAAGCGACACGAAGAGCGACGGAAGAGAAAGGAGGCCGAGGCTGCCGCTGCCGCTGCTGTTGCCGCCGTTTCTCGCCCGCTACCCGGAGGTCAGCCTGCAGATCGTCCCTCAGGAGTCGCCGCTGCTGGAGGAGTGGCTCTCCGCCCAGCGCCATGACCTTGGCCTGACGGAGACCCTGCATACCCCGGCGGGCACCGAACGCACCCCGCTGCTGACGCTGAATGAAGTCTGCGTGCTGCCTGCCGGCCATCCTCTTGCAGCGCAGGCGACGCTGACCCCCGCCGATTTTCAGGGCGAAAACTACATCAGCCTGTCGCGCACCGACAGCTATCGCCAGCTGCTCGACGCCCTGTTCCTTGAGCATCAGGTTAAACGGCGGATGGTGGTCGAAACCCACAGCGCGGCCTCGATCTGCGCTATGGTACGCGCCGGCGCCGGGATCTCGGTGGTTAACCCGCTGACCGCCCTGGACTATGCCGATAGCGGCGTGGTGGTGCGCCGCTTCAGCGTTGAGGTGCCGTTTACCGTCAGCCTGATCCGCCCGCTCCATCGCCCGCGCTCGGCGCTGGTCGATGCCTTCGTGACGCACCTGCAGCAGAGTCTGCCGCAGATCCTCACGCCGCTGGCGTCGGTCCTGCAGAGAGCATAAAGTTGACCGCGTCTTCCGCATGGATCGCCGCGGTGTCAAAGACCGGCAGCGGGCTGAGCTCGGCAGGCACCAGCAGGCCTATCTCCGTACAGCCGAAAATAACCCCTTCCGCTCCCTGCTCCGCCAGGGCGGCGATCGTCTGCAGATAATAGTCCCGCGATGCCTCGCTGAAGGTGCCGAGACAGAGCTCGTCGAAGATGATCTGATTGATCCGCGCCCGATCGTCGGCCTCGGGGATCAGCGTCTCGATGGCAAACTGCTCCTGCAGACGACCGCGGTAAAAGGTCTGCTCCATGGTATAGCGGGTGCCCAGCAGCGCGACCCGCCGCTGGCCTTTGGCGGCAATCGCCCGCCCGGTGGCATCGGCGATATGCAGAAAGGGAACCTGGCAGCGGGCGGCGATGGCATCCGCTACCTTGTGCATAGTGTTGGTGCACAGAACAATGCCCTCGGCACCCGCCTGCTGGAGCCCGACCGCGGCTTCGGCAAGGATCGCCCCGGCGCGATCCCAGTCGCCGGCGGACTGACAGGCTTCAATGTCGTGAAAATCGACGCTGTGCAACACCAGGCTGGCGGAGTGCAGCCCGCCCAGTCGCGCCTTCACGCCTTCATTAATCAGGCGATAGTAAGGGATCGTTGACTCCCAGCTCATGCCGCCTAACAGGCCAATGGTTTTCATCTTCTGCTCCTTATGTCGTTTCTGCCAGTGAAACAAACTTGTGATCAACTTTCCACTTCTCTGGCCGCGTATTTCTTTTTCATGAAGAGTGGGATAAGTTAAGTGAAACAACGTTTCATTTTAACAACAGGATCGCCCGATGTTTATTTTCCATAAAGACACCACCCTTGAAGACCTCGGCAATGGCGTAACCCGCCGCATTCTGGCGCACGACGGCAAAATGATGGCCGTGGAGGTGAATTTTGCCGCCGGCGCCGTCGGCCCGCTGCATAACCATCCTCACGAACAGCTCACCTATGTGCTCTCGGGCGAGTTCGAGTTCACTATCGGCGAGGAGACGCGCGTCGTCAGCGCTGGCGATACGCTGTATAAGCAGCCGGGGATCATGCACGGCTGCGTCTGTCTGCAGCCCGGCACGCTGCTCGACACCTTTACCCCGATCCGCGAAGATTTTCTCGCACGCTGATGAAAGACGGGGGCGATCGCCGCCCCCGATCCAGGTTTCACAGCACGCGCTAAAAAAGATGCCGCCCCAATCATTATCCTGGTAATAATATTTCCCGCTCAGTTCAGACTGATTATTCCTTGTTTTCAAGCTCCCTAAGATCCTTAAAGTGCTTACCACCTCACCTTTTTGAAACATCGTTTCGACTTTGATCACATTTCCATCCAGATCTGCATGACGCGGAAATAAATCGCAATAAAATGAAATTAAAACGGTGTTTTATAAAAAAAGATCAGCATGAAAAAGAACCTGACGGCCCCTCCACGCTGGGCCAGATAAAACTTAAGCCATTCATTAACAAGGATATGTTAACCAGAGGAAACGTTCAGACTTTTTGCGTTGGTCGCGGCAAAAGGCCGACTGCGCCGCGTCACCCGATCCGTATTACAACTCGTAAGCCAGGTAGGTATGTATGAATGAAAACAAGCTGCTGGGATTGGCATGGATATCGCCCTATATCATCGGGCTGATTGTCTTTACTGCTTTTCCTTTTGTTTCATCTTTCTTTCTCAGTTTTACTGAGTACGACTTGATGAGTCCGCCGGTATTTAACGGCATTGAAAACTATCGCTATATGTTGACCGAGGATAGCCTGTTCTGGAAATCGATGGGGGTGACCTTTGCCTACGTCTTCTTAACCATCCCCTTAAAACTGGCTTTCGCCCTCGGCATTGCCTTTGTGCTCAATTTCAAACTGCGCGGCATCGGCTTTTTCCGCACCGCCTACTACATCCCGTCGATCCTCGGCAGCTCGGTGGCGATTGCCGTGCTGTGGCGCGCCCTGTTCGCCATTGACGGCCTGCTGAACAGCTTTCTCGCCGTCTTTGGCATCGATGCCGTCAACTGGCTGGGGGAACCCTCGCTGGCTTTAATGTCGGTCACCCTGCTGCGCGTCTGGCAGTTTGGCTCCGCGATGGTCATCTTCCTCGCCGCCCTGCAGAACGTCCCGCAGTCGCAGTATGAGGCGGCAATGATCGACGGCGCCTCGAAGTGGCAGATGTTTATGAAGGTCACCGTGCCGCTGATCACCCCGGTGATTTTCTTCAACTTTATTATGCAGACTACCCAGGCGTTCCAGGAGTTTACCGGCCCGTACGTGATAACCGGCGGCGGCCCGACCTATTACACCTACCTGTTCTCGCTCTACATCTACGATACCGCCTTTAAGTACTTCGACATGGGCTATGGCGCCGCGCTGGCGTGGGTGCTGTTCCTCGTCGTGGCGGTCTTTGCGTCGATCGCCTTTAAGTCATCTAAATACTGGGTCTTCTACTCCGCCGATAAGGGAGGCAAAAATGGCTGATATTCAACAGATGGCGCCGGTGATGAGCGACGCCGATCGTGAGGTCGCCCGTACGCTGCGCCGGGAAAAAGTGAGCCGGGTGGTGCGCTACGTCGTGCTGATATTCGTCGGCCTGCTGATGCTCTACCCGCTGGCGTGGATGTTCTCCGCCTCGTTCAAGCCGAACCATGAGATCTTCACCACCCTCGGGCTGTGGCCGACCCACGCCACCTGGGACGGGTTTATCAACGGCTGGAAGACCGGCACCGAATACCATTTCGGCCACTATATGCTGAACACCTTTAAGTATGTGATCCCGAAGGTGGTGTTAACCATCATCTCCTCCACCATCGTGGCGTACGGCTTTGCGCGCTTTGAGATCCCGTGGAAGAAGTTCTGGTTCGCGACGCTCATCACCACCATGCTGCTGCCGAGCACCGTCCTGCTGATCCCGCAGTACCTGATGTTCCGTGAAATGGGGATGCTGAACAGCTATCTGCCGCTGTATCTGCCGCTGGCCTTCGCCACCCAGGGATTCTTTGTCTTTATGCTGATCCAGTTTCTGCGCGGCGTGCCGCGCGATATGGAAGAGGCGGCGCAGATCGACGGCTGCAACTCCATCCAGGTGCTGTGGTATGTGGTGGTGCCGATCCTCAAGCCGGCCATTATCTCGGTGGCGCTGTTCCAGTTCATGTGGTCGATGAATGACTTTATAGGTCCGCTGATCTACGTCTACAGCGTCGATAAGTATCCCATCGCGCTGGCGCTAAAAATGTCTATCGACGTCACGGAAGGCGCGCCGTGGAACGAAATTCTGGCAATGGCGAGCATCTCCATTCTGCCGTCCATCATCGTCTTCTTCCTGGCTCAACGCTACTTCGTGCAGGGCGTGACCAGCAGCGGAATCAAAGGTTAAGAGGGAAATATCATGGCTGAAGTGATTTTCAACAAACTGGAAAAAGTTTACTCCAACGGGTTTAAAGCGGTGCATGGTATCGACCTGAAGATTGCCGATGGCGAATTTATGGTGATCGTCGGCCCTTCCGGCTGCGCCAAATCGACCACCCTGCGCATGCTGGCGGGTCTGGAGACCATCAGCGGCGGCGAGGTGCGGATCGGCGACAAGATCGTCAACAACCTGGCGCCTAAATCCCGTGGTATTGCGATGGTGTTCCAGAACTACGCCCTCTATCCGCATATGACGGTGCGCGAAAACCTCGCCTTTGGCCTGAAGCTGAGCAAGCTGCCCAAGGCGCAGATTGATCGGCAGGTGGAGGAAGCGGCGAAAATCCTCGAACTGGAGGAGCTGCTGGAACGTCTGCCGCGCCAGCTCTCCGGCGGCCAGGCGCAGCGCGTGGCGGTGGGCCGGGCGATCGTCAAAAAACCGGACGTCTTCCTGTTCGACGAGCCGCTCTCCAACCTGGACGCCAAGCTGCGCGCCTCGATGCGCATTCGCATTTCCGATCTGCATAAGCAGTTGAAGAAATCCGGTAAACCGGCGACCACCGTCTACGTTACCCACGATCAGACGGAAGCGATGACCATGGGCGACCGCATCTGCGTGATGAAGCTCGGCCACATTATGCAGGTCGATACCCCGGACAACCTTTACCACCAGCCGAAAAATATGTTTGTCGCCGGCTTTATCGGCGCGCCGGAGATGAATATTCGCCCCAGCCAGCTGGTTGAGCACGACGGCCGCCTGTGCCTGACCCTTGGCGACCAGCGCCTGCCGTTGAACGACCGTCTGGCGGAGAAAGTCGGCGCCTATCAGCATCAGGAGGTGTTCTACGGGGTCCGCCCGGAATTCGTGTCGCTCTCCGACGCACCGTTCGCCGAAGGCGGCTGCATGGGCGAGATGGTGCGGGTGGAAAACATGGGTCATGAGTTCTTTGTCTATCTGCAGGTCGCGGGCTACGAGCTGACCGCTCGCGTGCCGTCGGACGATGCGAAGCCGATGATTGCTAAGGGACTGAATCGAAAAGTCTATTTCACCTTTGATCTTAACAAGTGTCACATCTTTGACGCCAAAACCGAACAGAACCTCTCTCTGTGAACCCTGGAGCATAACAATGAAAAACGTGCTGATAAGCGCCACCCTCTCCGCCACCCTGGGCCTTAGCGCCTTCTCCTCGCTGGCGCAGGATGTCGACCTGCGCATGTCCTGGTGGGGGGGCAATGGCCGCCATCAGGTGACCCTCAAGGCGCTGGAGGCTTTTCACCAGCAATATCCTGATATCAATGTCAAAGCGGAATATACCGGTTGGGACGGCCATCTTTCGCGCCTGACCACCCAGATAGCCGGCGGCACCGAGCCTGACGTGATGCAGACCAACTGGAACTGGCTGCCGATCTTTTCGAAAAATGGCGATGGCTTTTACGATCTCAATACTCTGAAAGACGAGATCGATCTCAGCCAGTTTGACGCCAAAGAGCTGCAGTCCACCACGGTCAACGGCAAGCTCAACGGCATCCCGGTGTCGGTCACCGCCCGCGTTTTCTACTTTAACGACGAAGCGTGGAAAAAGGCGGGCATCCCTTTCCCGAAAACCTGGGATGAACTGCTGGCGGCGGGGAAAACTTTCGAAAGCAAACTCGGTAAACAGTACTACCCGGTGGTGCTTGAGCACCAGGACGTGCTGGCCCTGCTCAACTCTTACATGGTGCAAAAATACAACCAGCCGGCCATCGATGAGAAGGGCCGCAAATTCTCCTACAGCAAAGCGCAGTGGGCGGACTTCTTCGGCATGTATAAGAAGCTTATCGACAGCCATGTGATGCCGGACACCCGCTACTATGCCTCGTTCGGCAAGAGCAACATGTACGAGATGAAGCCGTGGATCCAGGGTGAATGGGGCGGGACCTACATGTGGAACTCCACCATCAATAAATATTCCGACAATCTGAAGCCGCCGGCGAAGCTGGTGCTGGGGGAATACCCGATGCTCCCCGGCGCCACCGATGCCGGACTGTTCTTCAAGCCTGCGCAGATGCTGTCCATTGGCAAATCGACGAAAAACCCGCAGGCGGCGGCGAAATTGATTAACTTCCTGCTGAACAGTAAAGAAGGGGTGGATATTCTGGGTCTGGAGCGTGGCGTGCCGCTGAGCAAAGCGGCGGTCACCTACCTGACCGAGGACGGGATCATCAAAGCCGACGATCCGGCGGTGTCCGGCCTGAAGCTGGCGCAATCCCTGCCCACCACCCTGCCGGTCTCGCCGTACTTCGACGACCCACAGATCGTCGCCCAGTTCGGCACCACCCTGCAGTACATCGACTACGGTAAAAAGTCGGTGGAAGAAGCGGCCGAGGACTTCCAGCGCCAGACCGACCGCATTCTGCGCCGCGCGATGCGTTAACCTGCCTGAACTCTCCCGCGGCGTCCGCCGCGGGAGAGCCTGCCTGAGCATCTTGTCAGAAGAAATATTTAAAGCGCACCCGGGCACCATAGCGTTCGTCGGGATTCCCGCTCTTCGCCGCCGTGGAATCGAGCCACGAGGCGTAGGCGCCAAGGTAAATATTGAAGTTCGGCATCGCCATAATATTCGGCAACTGCCAGGATGTATGCACGGTATGGATGTCATAGCGCCCCGGCGGGAGGATTGCGCAGTCGCCATCGCACTCGCCATTCACCCCGGCCATGTTGAACTGATCGATTTTGTTATGCGCGTAGATATAGCCCAGCTCCACGCGATGCCACAGGGCATTGATTCCGGCGCTGAAGTCGGTTTCATCCGCCGCGTCCAGCAGGGCAGTACTCAGATTGACCACCGCCCCATCGTGCGGATCGCTTTTCAGGGTGTTCCAGCTCATGGTCATCCCGTAGCCGGTGCGGTTTGACTGGTCGACCCAGCGCCCGCTCTGATTCTGATAGCCGTAGGCGTTGTTGACGAGGTTGCTCTCAATCGCTGCCGCCGCCGACCAGGCGCCGGACTGCCACACCGCCACCGGCCGCACGTACACCACGTTTTTGCGGTTTTCCAGCGCATTACCGTGATAGTTCTGATCGACAAACAGCGAACTGCCGTCCTCCACCAGGGTATTGACCTCGAAATACCAGTTATCTACGGTTTTGCTGAACAGGAGGTTGCCGCCGCTGCTGCTGCGGCCGCGCCCCTCTTTCATCATGTAAATATAGCCATAGCCGTCGGAATAAAGGTCGTTGGCGGTATTTCCTGAATATTCAATAAAGGTATCCTGATTCAGGGGGAACATATCCCAGGCTTCAAAGCGGCCTATTTTTATTTTCCAGTCATCCTGCTGACCAAAGAAAAATACCGCATCGTCGAGATTCATTTTGCCATCCATATCCGCCAGCGGCTGCACGCTGAATCCGGCATATTTCCCGTCGTCGCCATTACGTCTGCCATCAAAACCCAGCAGAATACGGCCATTAATATCCCAGCGTTCTTTCTCGCCGGGCGCCCAACTTTTATTCGCGCTGGTTTTGACCGACGTCAGGCTACCGGTGCGGCTGGCGCCATCAAGATTAAATTCGACGTCGCCATAAAATTTTAATTCGCCATTGTCGTTCAGCTGCAGGCGCGGCGTAGCCGGCGCCGCGCCGGCGACCGTCGTGGCCTGCTGCTGGCCTTTCAGCGTCTTAATCTCCGCCTCTGCGCTGGCGGCGCGCGCCTCCGTCGCCTTCAGCCGCTGCTCCATTTGCGCCAGCCGCTCTTCCAGCGATAACGGCGCCTGCGCCATCGCCTGTGGCAGATACAGAGACGTGAGAAAACACCCGACCCAGATTTTATTCATCGGTAAACCCTTTTATTATGGAATGAACTGAATTTTTTATTAATGGGTAATGCACGACGATACAGGCAATAATAACCCGCCCATCGTCAAAGACGGGTTATTAACGACAACAGCCTTTTTATTATTCGAGCTGCCAGGCTCCGGCTTCGGTTAATGCCGCCGAACCGCTCCAGGCAAATAACGCTAATTCACGGCGGGGAGCCTGCGGATAGATACGGCTGCTCAGGCAGGCCTCGCCGTCATTGACAAAAACCTCCACCGAAGAGCTATCGAAAAATATCCGCAGATTGAGATCCGCCCCGGCGGTCAACGGTACGCTGCGCGTCCCGCACAGGCCATACTGCGGATAATGCCGCTCCAGCACCAGACGCTGCTGTTGGGCATCCACGTAGAGGCGCAGGCCATCGCCAAAGCGCAGACCATACTGCTCGGCGCTGCTGCTGGCGCAGTTCCAGCGCAGGTTGACCTCCATCGCCTCGCAGTTGTCGACCATCGTGGTCTGCTGATTGTTCAGGGTGCTTACCGGCCACGGGAACCAGGCGCCGCGCAGGCTCTCCACTTCTTTCGCCGGGCGCATCTGCAGGCGGTTATCCGCGCTCAGGCTCAGCTCGCGCGGCAGGGAGAGCATGCCCGCCCAGCCGTCCTGCTGCTCCGGCAGCGGCGATTCCCACATATCCAGCCAGCCTATCACGATCCGCCGGCCATCGGGGGTGGCGAAGCTTTGCGGCGCATAGAAATCGTGGCCGTGATCCATCTCCGTGAACTCGCCGTGGCGGACGAATCGCTGCCCCGGCTGCCACTCGCCGATCAGATAGCCGCTCTGGAACAGGTTGCGGTTGCGGAACCCCTCGGCCTGCATCCCCTGCGGGGAAAACATCAGGACGCGTTTGCCGTTGAGGGTGAAGAAGTCCGGGCACTCCCACATATAGCCCATGGTGCTTTCCGCTTCATCCAGCACCCCCGCGTCCTGCCACTGGCGCAGATCGGCTGAACGGTACAGCCGTACCTGACCGGTGTCGCCTTCGCGCGCGCCGACGATCATGTACCAGCTGTCTCCCTCCCGCCAGACCTTCGGGTCGCGGAAATGGTGCATGCCCGGCGGAGTGTCGACCACCATCCCCTGGCGCTCGAAGTGGATCCCGTCCCGGCTGGTGGCCAGGCACTGTACCTGATACAGATTGGCTTCGTCGCCAGGGTCGCCGTGGAATTTATGCCCGGTGTAAATCAGCGCCAGGGTATCGCCATCGACCACCGCCGAGCCGGAGAAGCAGCCGTCTTTATCCTCCGGCCCCTCCGGCGCCAGGGCCACCGGCAGATGCTCCCAGTGCACCAGATCCTTGCTCCGTGCATGCCCCCAGTGCATCGGCCCCCACTGGGTGGAGTACGGGTGATGTTGATAAAAAGCATGGTACCAGCCGTCGAACCACACCAGACCGTTTGGGTCGTTGATCCACCCGGCGCGGGCCGCCAGGTGATAGTGCGGATACCAGCGCAGATTGAGCGCCTGGCGTTGTGTCTGGAGTACCTGTTCAGCCCTGGAGATTGTGTAAGTCATCGTTTTCACTCTTTTTGATTCAGATAGCGGTAGGTTGCGACATCAGCGGATCGGCGGAGGATTTGCCGGAGCGCAACAAGAAGATGGAAATAAAGGTGGTGCAGAACACCAGCAGGCCCATGATCAGATAGGACTGGGCGAAGCCATATTTTTCATAGCTGTAGCCCGCCAGCGGCGACAATACGCTGGCGATAATCGAGCTGGTGCAGGCGAAGCCCACCAGATAGAGGGTGGAGGAGAGGCGTTTATCGAAGTTGATGCTGTTGTACTTAAAGATAGCCACCAGCAGTATCGGCAGCTCCACCGCGTGCAGCAGTTTGGTGATGGAGATCAGCAGCGGCCCCTCCACCAGGCCGGAGGCCACCATGCGCATCGCCATCACCATGCCGGCGAAAATCAGACCGTTTTTGGCCCCGATGCGGTTCACCAGCCACGGCGCGCAGAACATGCCGGCCGCCTCGAGGAACACCTGGAAGGAGTTAAGGTAGCCATACATCTCATTGCCTTCCTGCAGGGTCGCGAACTGCGATGAGAAATAGACCGGGAACTGCTGGTCATAGACGCCGTAGATGCAGGTGCCGATGACGAAGAAGACCAGCGCCCAGAAGCGCGGCAGCGTCAGCAGGCGCAGCGCATCTTCCAGGGTCACCTTGCCGCCTGAAACCGCCTCCTGCATCGCATGCGGTGCCGAGGAGACGCGCAGCCGGGCCAGCAGAATAAAAAACACCAGTCCGGAGCAGCTGGCGACGAGGAAGTTAAGCTGCGGGTTGATGTTAAACAGCAGACCGGCGAAGAAGGTGGCCACCGCCCAGCCCAGCGAGCCCCACATCCGCGCCCTGCCGAATTCAAACTGGCTCTGGCGCGCCACGCGCTCGGTATAGGATTCCAGCACGCCAATGCCGCCGTTAAAGGTCAAGCCGATGTAGATCCCGCCGAAGATGCTGCCCAGCAGGACGTTAATTTTCAGCAGATGGCCGAACAGCAGATACGCCGGACCGGAGAGGATCAGCAGCGCGGTGATATACCAGAGCAGATGTTTGCGCAGCCCCAGCTTATCCTGGATAAAGCCATAGCAAACTTGCGCAAACAGCGCGGAAACCGACAGCACGGCGTAGATGATACCGGTATCGCCGGCCTTCAGCCCCACCTCCTGGTGCAGCCAGATGGAAAGCAAGGAGCCGGATGACGACCAGGTCACGAAAAAGAAAAACAGTAAGGCACTGAGCAACGGGTAGCTGTGTGAGTGATGCGCTTTCATCATGACATTCTCGTGTTAGAGGAATGCAATTATGGTAACGTTAACAAAAAACAAAGCGCAGAGGGATTCGCTGCGATATATGATGTTAATCACAAAAGTTAACGTTAACATAACGAAGATGCGATCGCGATCAAAAATCAACCGCAACATCGCTCACGACGGCGTTAGCAGAAAATCGTTTCACGCTTTTACATCAGCGACTTAGTTGTATAGCCTGTACTCTGCAGCTATGGCGGAGGAAAAAATGGCATCCCTGAAAGATGTAGCAAAACTGGCGAATGTATCTCTGATGACCGTCTCACGGGCGCTGAACACCCCGGAGCGGCTGAAGCCGGAGACGCTGGCCCGCGTACAGGCCGCCATCGCCGAAACCAACTACGTCCCCGACCTGTCGGCGAAAAAGATCCGCGGGGCGCGGGCCACCCCCAGCACCATCGGCGTGCTGGCGCTGGATACCGTCACCACGCCCTTTTCGGTGGAAATCACCCTGTCGATCGAAGAAACGGCCCGCGCCCACGGCTGGAACAGCTTTGTGGTCAATATGTTTTCTGACGATCGGCCGGAAGCAGTGGTCGACCTGCTCCTCTCCCACCGTCCGGACGGCATCATCTTTACCACCATGGGCCTGCGTCAGGTGCCGCTGCCGGACAAACTGCTGACCCTGCCCTGCGTGCTGGCTAACTGCGAAAGCCTCAGCCAGCCGGTGGCCAGCTATATCCCGGACGATGAACAGGGCCAGTACGACGCGGTAAAAGCCCTGCTTGCCGCCGGCTATCGTCGTCCGCTGTGCCTGCACTTACCCGCCAGCCAGCTGGCGACAATCCGCCGCCGCCAGGGGCTGGAGCGCGCCTGCCGGGAGGCGGGCATCGAACCGGAGAGCCTGACCCACTCGTATATGGCCCAGGGCGATGAGCATTACCACGATATTCCCGCGGTGGTGCTGGCGCATATCCGCGAGGGTAAACCCGGATTCGACTCGGTGATCTGCGGCAACGATCGCATCGCCTTTATGGTCTATCAGACGCTGCTGGGCCAGGGGTTACGCATTCCACAGGACGTGGCGGTGGTGGGATACGACAATATGGTGGGCATTGGCGATCTGTTTCTGCCGCCGCTCTCCACGGTGCAGCTGCCGCACTACGACATCGGGCGTCTGAGCGCCCTGCATATCATTCACGGCGACAACCATCGGGAGACGCGCAAGGTCGCCAGCCCGTGGTTGCCGCGCGCCTCGCATTAACGGTTACCGATATTGCGCAGCTTCTCGCCCGCCATCAGGTTGCGCTCAATGTGTTCGAGGGTGACATTTTTGGTCTCCGGGATCAGCCAGAAGGTGACGCCGATAAAGGCCACGTTGAGCACCGTGTAGAGCCAGAAGGTCCCGGCGGCGCCGATCGCGTCAAGCAGCGTCAGGAAGGTGGCGCCGATGATCATGTTCGACACCCAGTTGGTGGTGGTGGAGCAGGTGATGCCGAAGTCGCGGCATTTCAGCGGCTGGATCTCAGAGCAGAGGATCCACACCACCGGCGCCGCGCTCATCGCATACCCGGCAATACACATCATGGTCATGCCCACGGAAAGCCAGGAGAGGCCGCTGGAGGCGGTGCCATTGTCGAACTGCATCAGGCAGTAGCCGAGCACCAGGGTGCCCAGCGCCATCACGCTGAAGCCGATTTTCAGTGCCGGCTTGCGGCCTGCTTTATCCACCGTGAACACTGCGATAAAGGTGGCAAACATAAAGGTCAGGCCCACCACCAGGGTGGCGATCATCTGCTGTTCGGTAGTGGTAAAGCCCGCCATTTTGAAAATACGCGGGGCGTAGTACATGATGATGTTCATGCCGGTGAACTGCTGCATCGCCTGCAGCAGCATGCCAAGGAACACCGCCCGGCGCACGTTACGATTGACCTTGAACAACGCCCAGCCGCCCTGCTTCAGCTTCAGGCTTTCGCGGATCTCGTTAAGCTCATCGCGCGCCTTCTCCGAGGTATCGCGCAACATCCGCAGCACCTCTTCCGCTTCGATATGGCGCCCTTTCTCCGCCAGCCAGCGCGGGCTGTTCGGCAGAAAGACGACCAGAACGATCAGGATCACCGCCGGCAGCGCCAGCACGCCCAGCATGGCGCGCCAGTTACCGCTGTAGCTAAAGGCGGTATCGGAAAGAAACGCCAGCACAATGCCGAGGGTCACCATCAGCTGATACATACTGATCATTTTGCCGCGCACGTTCTCGCTGGCCATTTCGGAGAGGTACAGCGGCGCGGTGTAAGAGGCGATCCCAACGGCCACCCCCAACACCACGCGGGCCACCAGCAGCACTTCGACGCTGGCGGCAAAAGCGGAGCCGATAGAGCCGGCGACAAAGAGCACGGCCCCCGCCATCAGGCTGTATTTGCGGCCAAGGCGGAACGACAGCCAGCCGTTAAACAGCGCGCCTATCGCCGCCCCCAGCATCATGCTGCTGACCACCCACTCCTGAAGCTGGCTGGATAAGGTGAAGTGGTCGGTAATAAAGGGCAGCGCCCCGGATATCACGCCGATATCCAGGCCAAAGAGCAACCCCGCCACCGCCGCGGCGATAGAAACAAACCAGTTCATCCGCCGGGTGTCACGTTGCGCCCGCGGCGTTAATGCAGAGTCGTTACTGATTGAAGTCATTTTTATTCCTGCCACACAGAGAAAGACATAGGACGAAAGTACGTGACTGGCGGAGGAATTTGTCAGGCTGGATACGCCAAAGATATGGACTATTTTGCTGGCAAGATGGGTTTTGTGATGGACATTAAACTTTCAAAGTAACAAAAAATTCGTTTCGCATCGTTAATAACCCTGCTCATACAGGGCGGTAACATTAATTCTTCACTCTGGAATATGGACGATCCTCATTTTACGGTATGGACAATAATTGCTCAGACGGCCGGAGCGGTGAGTGCCGCGCCGGCCGTCGCCGTCGGTTAGCGCGCCAGCCAGCCGCCGTCCACCGCCACCGTGTAGCCATTGATGTAATCGGAGGCTGGGGAAGCGAGGAAGACCACCGGCCCCATCAGGTCGGCCGGCAGGCCCCAGCGCCCGGCGGGAATGCGGTCGAGGATTTCGCTACTGCGCTGCTCGTCAGCGCGCAGCTGCTGGGTGTTATTGGTCGCCATATACCCCGGGGCGATGGCGTTGACATTGATATTGTGTTTAGCCCACTCGTTGGCCAGCAGGCGGGTAACGCCCATCACCGCGCTTTTGGACGCGGTATACGACGGCACACGGATCCCGCCCTGGAACGACAGCATCGAGGCGATGTTAATGATCTTCCCGCCGCTGCCCTGGGCGATAAAGTGCTTCGCCGCCGCCTGGGACATGAAAAATACGCTCTTGATGTTGAGGTTCATCACGTCGTCCCAGTCCTTTTCGCTGAACGCCAGCGCGTCCTCGCGGCGGATCAGGCCGGCATTGTTGACCAGAATATCAATATGGCCAAACTCCGCCACCGCCCGCTCCAGCAGGTGAGGGATACCGTCGATCTGGCGCAGGTCGGCGGTCAGGCTGAGAAAGCGGCGTCCCAGCGCCGTCACCCGCTCGATGGTTTCCACCGGCTCGACAATATTGATACCGACAATATCGCAGCCCGCTTCCGCCAGCCCGAGGGCCATCCCCTGACCTAAACCGGTATCGCATCCGCTCACGACGGCCACTTTTCCCTGCAGGGAGAATGCATCAAGAATCATAATGTGTTCCTTAGTCGTTCAGAGCCTGCTGTATGCAGGCAAGGTTCTCTCGGCCCGGCTCGCGCCGGCGACGCGACTGAGCGTAGGGCGAACTCACGGGCATAGCCCATCATAAAAAATAAAACAGAGTTCCGTTTTACTGATGGGTGCCATCTTAGCCCCGCACTCTGTCATTTTCAATGATATTTAAAACGTTGTTTCATTTTTTATGACAGAGATTACAAAAAAAGAAAACGCGAACAGATCCGGCAACCCGCACCGGACAGGAAGCGGTTTTAAAAGGATGATGATTCAGCCGGTTGTCCAGAGAGGCGGCCAAAGTGAGGCCAGCAGGCCGCAGAAGATGCAGGAATTACGCTGAACTGCGTGGGACATCACAAATAATGAAACGTTGTTTTGATAAATTAACACCCATCTTTTAAAACATATCAATCAGCGACACGCCTCTGGTCCAGCGGCATCGCAGGAAAGAAAGGAGCACTACATGGCTAAAGGCATGCGGGTCAAACTGAATTACCACGTCAGCCGCGATCCGGATACCGGGGCGGAAGTCACCCGCTTAACCCCCCCGGAGGTCACCTGTCATCGCAACTACTTCTATCAGAAGTGCTTTTTTAACGATGGCAGCCATTTACTGTTCGCCGGCGAGTTTGACGGCCACTGGAACTACTATCTGCTGAATATCGCCAGCGCCGAAGCCGTCCAGCTGACGGAAGGCGCCGGGGATAACACCTTCGGCGGCTTCCTCTCCCCGGACGATAAGTCACTCTATTACGTGAAAAATGACCGTACCCTGCTGGAGGTGAACCTCACCACCCTCGCCGAGCGTGAAGTTTACCGCGTCAGCGAGGCGTGGGTCGGCTATGGCACCTGGGTGGCAAACAGCGATTGCAGCAAACTGGTAGGCATTGAGATTGCGAAAAGCGACTGGACGCCGCTCAACGACTGGCAGATTTTCCATGACTTCTTCCACAAAGGACCGCATTGCCGCCTGCTGCGCGTCGACCTGTGCAGCGGTGAGAGCCAGGTGATCCATGAGGAAAAAATCTGGCTGGGACACCCGATCTATCGTCCCTTCGACGACCATACCGTCGCCTTCTGCCATGAAGGGCCGCACGATCTGGTTGACGCCCGCATGTGGCTGGTCAATGAAGATGGCAGCAACGTGCGTAAAGTCAAAGCGCATGCCCCGGGGGAAAGCTGCACCCATGAATTCTGGGTCCCGGACGGTTCAGCGCTGATCTACGTCTCCTATCTGAAAGGCCAGCAGGGGCGGACGATCTATCGCTTTGATCCGGAGAGCGGCGTCAACGAGGCCCTGATGACGATGCCCGCCTGCTCGCATCTGATGAGCAATTTCGACGGTACGCTGCTGGTGGGCGATGGATCAGGCACGCCGGTGGATGTCAAAGATACCGGCGGCTACTCCATTGATAACGATCCTTATCTGTACGTCTTTAACGTGGCGGAGAAGCGCTACTTCCGCGTCGCGCGCCATGATACCTCGTGGGCGACGGTGGCCAACAGCCGCCAGGTGACGCACCCGCACCCCTCGTTTACGCCGGACGACAGCGCCATTCTGTTCAGCTCCGATAAAGACGGCAAGCCGGCCATCTATATCGCGAAATTACCTGACCATCCGCCGATGCTGAGCGCCTGAGCCCCGGCGAACGTTTTTCTGTAACTGGCCTTGCCCTCCTTCGCGGAGGGCTTTTTTTTGTTCCCCCGCTTTGGCCCATAAAAAACCCCGGCTGACGGCGCCGGGGAAAACAGACGATGAGTGCCTGATGGAAATCAGAACGAGTAGGCCACCCCGACGCGGAAGCGGGTCTGGCGATCGCTGCGGTCATTCACGCCGACGTTGCCGATTTCACCATACGGCGACCAGTTGTTATCCAGCTTATAGGCCACCTTCACGTTATATTCCTGCGAGTAGGGTTTGTTGTCGTTGCGGTTCACCCCTTCCGAACTGCGGGCATAGACATAGTTCAGCTCGGTGCGCCAGTCGCCGAGAGCAAACCCGGCCCACGCGTCGCCGCGATTCACCTTGTCATCATCTTTGCCGGCATCATTCGGATAGCGGGTGTACTCATAGCGATAGCGAGCGGCGACATAGAAGCCATTGTCGAAACTGTATTGTACGTGCAGGTGCGGCTTGTAGATGGAGCGGCTGTCGTTGCTCTCTATGGTAAACCCGGGGGTGAGGAACAGGTTCGATGTCGCTTTCCAGCGCCAGCTGATGGTGTCTTCATGGCCGTTGCCCACCACGTCCGAATAGGGTTGCGAACCGTTGTCGCCGCCTGAACGCCATTTGGCCTCTACGGTAAAGCCTAGCCCGTTGGCGAAGCGGTGGGACACCGAGACGCGGTCAGCATTGCTTTTATCGCTCTTGCCGCCATCAATAAATTCATGACGTAAATCTATCGTGACCGCGGTTGCCGCAAAAGACATACCGCAGAGGGCGGCCAGAACCAGAGATCGTTTCAACATAGGGTACCCCTTATAATAAATAAAATGTCATTTCGTTTTTATGAAACGTTATTTTATTTTTTAAGCACCTTAGTTTTAGTGACCAGGATCGTAGTTATTTGTTTCAAAAAAGGTGGCACAACAAGACGTGACGGAGCTCAATAAATTGGCGGTGGGTGAGGGAAATACGGGAGAAAAAAGAGGGGGTCGGCAAAGCGCGGCGCATAAAAAAGGCCTCCCGCAGGAGGCCATGGAAATCGACATGCAGCGCTACGCGCGTTCTACCGCCAGCGCCACGCCCTGACCGCCGCCGATGCACAGCGTCGCCAGCCCTTTACGCGCATCGCGCTTGATCATTTCATGCACCAGCGACACCAGAATCCGACAGCCGGAGGCGCCGATGGGGTGGCCGAGGGCGATCGCGCCGCCGTTAACGTTGACCCGTCGCTCATCCCACTCCAGTACCCGGCCAACGGAGATAGCCTGAGCGGCAAAGGCCTCATTGGCTTCGATCAGATCGACGTCGTCCAGCCGCCAGCCGGCCCGCTCAAGACAGCGACGAGTGGCGTGCACCGGCGCGATGCCCATCAGCGCCGGATCGACGCCGACGCTGGCGAAGGCGCGGATCCGCGCAAGGATCGGCAGCCCCAGCGCCTCGGCTTTCGCCTCACTCATCATCATCACCGCCGCCGCGCCGTCATTGATGCTGGAGGCGTTGCCGGCGGTTACCGATCCGAGACGATCGAAGGTAGGCTGCAGGCTGGCCAGCCCTTCCGCGCTGGCATCCACCCGCGGTTGTTCATCGGTATCCACGGTGCGCGCCGCGCCGTTATGCTCGGTAACGACCGGGACAATCTCATCGCGAAAGCGTCCGGAATCAATCGCCTTGCGCGCCTTCTGCTGCGAGCTGAGCGCCCAGGCGTCCTGCAGTTCGCGGCTGATGCCATATTCCCGGGCGAGGTTCTCCGCCGTGACGCCCATATGATAATCGTTGAAGGCGTCCCACAGGCCGTCATGGACCAGGCTGTCAATCAGCTGGCTGTTGCCCAGCTGGGCGCCGGTGCGGCTGTCGGTGAGGACATGCGGAGCGCGGCTCATGTTCTCCTGGCCGCCGGCGATCACCACGTCCGCCTCCCCGCACTGGATCGCCTGGGTGGCGAGGTGCAGGGCTTTCAGGCCGGAACCGCAGACGTCGTTAATGGTGATCGCCGATACGGTGTTGGGCAACCCGCCGCGAATAGCAGACTGACGGGCCGGGTTTTGCCCGGTTCCCGCGGTCAGCACCTGGCCGAGGATCACCTCATCCACGCTCTGCGGATCGATTCCCGTCTTCTCCACCAGCGCCTTCACCACCACGCTGCCCAGCTCAACGGCTGAATGGCGCGATAACGCGCCCTGAAAGCAGCCAATCGGCGTACGTAGCGCCCCGACGATCACGACATCCTTCATCCTCTACCCCTGCCCGTGCTTTTGCGCAAAGAAACAGCGATATACTAGATAATTGTTATCAAAAAACTTTGTAATTGTTTAAAAAAAGTGAAGCCAATCACAAAGAAATAGCTATTCGTTAACGCTCACGCCGCTGCAGATGCTGACGCAGCCAGCTGCCGGCCGCCCCGGGCGGCGCTTTCTTATTCCACAGCAGATCCACCGAAATCGCCCGCGGCCAGCCGGGGATATCGAGCGCCACCAGTCCGCCCTGCGGCGCAAACTCCGCCACCAGCGCACAGGGCAGAATGCACCAGCCGAAGCCCTGCACCGCCATGCTGAGCAGCAGCAGGTAGTTTGGCGCCGACCAGACCTGCCCGGCGGCAGGCTCCGTCGCGCTGGCCAGAAAGGTGCTCAAACGCAGCTCGCGCCAGCTGCGCAGCTCATCCCAGACAACCTTGCCCTGCCCCGCCAGCGGATGGTCAGGCGCCACGTAAATGCCCATCGCCGTCTGCAGCGGCAGGCGGGTGCTGCCGATATCGGTCGGGTAGCGCTCTCTCGCCTCAATCAGTCCCACCTGGGCGCGGGATTTTTGCAGGAGATCGATCACGTCCTCATCTTCGCCAATCAAGCATTCAAATTCGGTATGAGGGAAGCGGCGGTCAAACTGCACAAGCAGATCTTCCAGCACGTCCGGGTGCAGGGTGTCCGAGAGCACAAAGGTCAGCCGCGGCTCCGTCTCGCCGGACAGCGATACCGCCAGCTCATCCAGCCGCTCGCTGGCGGCGAGGATCGCTTTGACATAGCTCAGCACCTGCTCCCCCTGCGGCGTCAGCGTCGGCTGCCGCGTTGCCCGATCGAAGAGGGTCACCCCGAGGTCAGCCTCCAGGTTGGCGATAGCGGTACTGATCGTCGACTGGCTTTTGCGCAGGCGACGGGCGGCGGCGGAGAACGACCCGCTGTCAACGGCCTCGACAAAGGCGGTTAACGCTTCCGGTGAATAACGCATGATGTATCTACTTTATCGATGGTTTCTATCTTTTGTTTATCACATTTTTCCATAAACTGCCGGGTAATTTCCTGTTCAGGCTAAAACTGGAGGTAGCTCGCCATGCAACAGACCCCACATCAGCGCAAGACGCTCACCGAGCGCGTTATCCACGCCATCACCTTCGAAGGGCTGGCGACGCTGATCCTCGCCCCCACCGCCGCCTGGCTGATGCAGCGTTCGGTGGTGGAGATGGGCGGACTGAGCATTCTGCTCGCCACCCTGGCGATGGTATGGAACATCATTTATAACGCGGCTTTCGATCGCCTGTGGCCAGTCTCCCGCGTCCCTCGCCGGCTGAAAGTGCGGGCGCTGCACGCGATCGGCTTCGAGACCGGCTTTGTTATCATCGGCGTCACCATGGTAGCCATCGTGCTGGGGGTATCGCTGCTGCAGGCGTTTATGCTGGAGATCGGCTTCATGCTCTTCTTCCTGCCCTACACCATGGCGTTTAACTGGGTCTGGGACACCCTGCGCGAGCGCGTTATCCGTCACCGCCGCCCGCGCCAGGCGGCGCGCGGCTAGCCTCGCGGCGGATCCTTCGCGATCCGCTGCCACTTTATCACCAAAAACTATCGCAACAGACGAACCATAAATATGGTAAATTGCACTCCTTTTTTTTGGTTTGACGGTTGATAAAGTCGCATAATGTCTAAAATTTGGTCTAAAGAAGAAACTCTATGGAGTTTTGCCTTATATGGCACTGCAGTAGGCGCTGGGACGCTATTTCTACCGATCCAGCTGGGTTCGGCTGGCGCCATTGTCCTTTTCATCACCGCGCTGGTCGCCTGGCCGCTCACCTACTGGCCTCACAAAGCGCTGAGCCAGTTTATTCTCTCGGCCAATATCGCGCCGGGAACCGGGATCACCGGCGCAGTAAATCACTACTATGGTAAGAAAATTGGCAACCTGATCACCGGGCTCTATTTCCTCGCCTTCTTTGTGGTCGTGCTGATCTACGCCGTGGCCATCACCAACTCGCTGGCCGAGCAGGTGGCACATCGCACGCCGATGACGCCTGCGCTACGCGCGCTGCTGAGCCTGGGGGTCGTGCTGGTCCTTAACCTGATCTTTCTCATGGGCCGGCAAATCACCATCAAGGTGATGGGCTTTCTGGTCTTCCCGCTTATCGCCTGCTTCCTGTTTCTCTCCCTCTATTTAATCCGCGACTGGCATCCGGAACATCTCACCAGCCAGATGCAGTTCAGCTCGCAGACGCTCCACCAGGTCTGGATCTCCATACCCGTGATGGTTTTCGCTTTTAGCCATACGCCGATCATCTCGACTTTTGCTATCGACCAGCAGGAGAAGCACGGCGACCTGGCCATGGGTAAATGCAAAAAAATCATGAAGGTGGCCTATACCATCATCTGCGCCAGCGTGCTGTTTTTCGTCTTCAGCTGCCTGCTGGCCATCCCGGCGACCTATATTGAGACCGCCCGCGATCAGGGGGTGACCATCCTCTCCGCCCTGTCGATGGTGCCGGGCGCGCCGGGCTGGCTGGCGGTGACCGGCATTATTGTCGCCGTGGTCGCCATGTCGAAATCCTTTCTCGGCACCTACTTCGGGGTCATTGAAGGCGCCAGCGAAATCGTCAAAAGCTCGCTGGGCCTGATGGGCGTGCGCAAGAGCCGCGCCTTCAACCGCGCGATGTCGATCATGCTGGTCTCTGCCTTCACCTTTGCGGTGTGCTTTATCAACCCGAATGCGATCTCGATGATCTACGCCATCAGCGGACCGCTTATCGCCATGATCCTGTTTATCATGCCCACCCTGTCAACCTGGCTTATCCCGGCGCTGAAGCCGTATCGCTCGGTGGGTAACGCCATCACTCTGGTGGTCGGCCTGCTCTGCGTCTCCGTGATGTTCTTCGGCTAATCCGTCTCCGGCGACAGCGGCTTGCCTGAGCCGCTGTCGCACATTCTGACAATATTCTCACCCTTCTCTTCCTTGTTAGCGCATTACACTTACGGCTTAGCCACCGTGAGGAGAGTTCCTATGTCCAGTGTCACCTTATCCGGTCGCGGCACGCTCGGCGATCGCCAGGTCTATCGGTTGGGTTACGGCGCCATGCAGCTGGCCGGCCCCGGCGTTTTCGGCCCGCCGAAAGATCCAGAAGAAGCGGTGCGCGTGCTGCAGGCCGCCGTCGAAGCCGGGGTAAACCATATCGATACCTCGGATTTCTATGGCCCCCATGTGACCAATCAGCTGATCCGCAAAGCGCTCCACCCCTACCCCGACGATCTGTGCATTGTCACCAAGGTCAGCGCCCGTCGTGACGAGAAAGGCAACTGGCTGCCGGCCATGTCGCCCGCTGAACTGACCCAGGCCGTCGAGGACAATTTGCGTCACCTGGGGCTCGACGTGCTGGAGGTGGTGAACCTGCGCAGTATGCTGAGCCCCCACGGCCCGGTAGAAGGGTCGCTGGAGGCGCCGCTCGCCACCCTGCTGGAGCTGAAGGAGCGAGGATTGATCCGCCATATTGGCCTCAGCAACGTGACGGCAAAGCAGGTGGCGGATGCACAGAAAATGACGCCTATCGTCTGCGTGCAAAACCTCTATAACATTGCCCATCGCGCCGACGACGCGCTGGTGGATGCGCTGGCCGCCCAGCACATCGCCTGGGTTCCCTTCTTCCCGTTGGGCGGTTTTACTCCCCTGCAGGCGCAGGAGCTGAACGAGGTCGCGGCCTCGCTTGAGGCGACGCCGATGCAGGTCGCCCTCGCCTGGCTACTCCAGCGCGCCCAATATTCTGCTGATCCCAGGCACCTCATCCCGGACGCACCTGGCGGAAAATATTGCCGCCGCCGGGCTAATTTTGCCGGCGGATGCGCTGCGCACCCTGGATAATATCGCCACCCGCAAGCATCCCTGACCCGTCAGGCCGAAAGGAGGGAACGACTTCCCTCCTCAATATTTGCCTGGAAAAACCTCATCACTGCTGGCACTATAGATCCTACAAATGGGGCGTGATCGACGATCGTTCTCTCATTATCCCCGTTAATTAAACTTAAGTTTTTTATCCTTCGACCGGTCTCCAGCTTGGAGGCCGTTGTCGTTTTTGTCATGACCAAAATTTGAAACGCTTGATTACAGGAAACACAATATCGAATTCCAAGTTTATACATATCAATCTGGCTGCAAAGATAGTCAATAACATCAAACGCTCATAAAAACATCTGATTAACCCAATCAGAATGTTGCTATTGCTATAAGAAAAATCAAACGCCTCACGACAACTATTTACAAGGGATGCACATGACAGAGGGAACGATAAAGACCAGTAAGTATGAAATTATTGCTATTTTCAGAGAGGAGTTGCGCAAACGTACTGAAATTGAAATATTTTTTAACAACACCAGTATCATAACCCAACTGACGCGCGTGGACTTTGCCGAGTTCCATATTCAGACCCATCGCAAAATCCCGCCCGGGCATAAAATTCGCTTTCTCCTGCATAGCGATTCAGGGAAAATAGAGTTTAATGCGGCCCTGACAAAACATGACAATAGCGGTGTCGATAAAGGTATCCGCTACGCCTTTTCCTTGCCTGAATGCCTGCAGGTGGTGCAGCGTCGCCGCGATCCCCGCTTTCGTTTACGCCACGAGCATGATTTTTATTGCCGCGGTCGCCATAAAAATGGCGAAAACTATCTTTTCGACATCAAGGACATTTCAGACGGCGGTTGCGCACTGATGACCAAAACGCCGAATCTGAAATTCCTCAGTCATAACGCATTGCTGAAAAACGCCGTACTGATGCTGGCGGAATATGGCGAGATCACCATCGACCTGGTGGTAAAGAATGTCATTATTATCACCCTTGATGACCCTAATGAAGAGAGCGAAAGCTACTATCAGATATCCTGCCAGTTTAAGTTCCGCCATCTCGACGACCAGCGCAGAATAGAGAAAATTCTGCTGGACCTGATCTTAGAAGCCAAGCGAAAAAAGAGAATCTGATACCCTTGGAAAGTATATTGCTGTACACCAATGATAATCTCATTGGTCACTCAATCTATCACTACCTTATTGATAGTCATGAAAACGCCACCCGTTTTGGCTATGACGAAGTCATCCATGGGAAACAGCTGCCTGAGGCCCAAACGGTTATTTTCAATTTAATCAATAAGGATATTTCTGCCATCAGAATCGTTGATCTATTGAATGCGCTCCGCCTTTCCCTGCAACGCTGCCAGCAGCCGGTACTGATGATAAAAAGCGACATTGCCGGACTGTGCAGAGAGTTAATAACCGTCGATAATGCCATGATTATTAGTGAAAAATCGCCGCTATCTATGTTTGCGTCTATTATCCAGCGGGCGAAGGGCGCCAGCGAACAACCGCCGCGACGATTGCGCAAACAGCTGTCGCCGCGGGAGTGCCAGATCCTCGAGCTGCTGATTGCCAACAATAATAATAAGCGGATTGCCGCCCTGCTCGGCATTGCCCATAAAACGGTCCACAGCCATCGAATCCATATCATGCAAAAGCTGGGCATTGATAATTCCCGCACGATGAACCAGCGTATTGCCGCCCTCCATCAATGTTAAATTACGCACAGGTAAATCAATAGCGGATAAAGCGTACTTATTCGCTGTTGATTTACATTTCCCGCCATTCCCATTAATCATCAGGTAGCCTATAATTAATGTATCCTCTGCCTATTGTCTGACTAACCTCGTGAAGAGGGATAATGAACACTAAAATATTCGAAGACAACATTTTATCTCGTAATGATATCGCTGTACGCTACGTCTTTCAGAAAATGTTTTCCCCACAAGGTACTCTGGTCGCGGTGGAATGCTTAAGCCGCTTTGATAATCTTTCTATTTCCCCCGAAGATTTTTTCCGCCATGCTACCGCCGCCGTTCGTGAACGTATTTTTCTCGAACAACTGGCACTGATTGAAAAGCATAAAGCCTGGTTTTTACGTAACCATATTTCCGCAACAATTAACGTTGATGACCATATCCTGAACCTGTTGCGCCAGAAGGATATAAAAGCCAAAGTCGCCGCCCTGACCTGCGTCCATTTCGAGGTAACCGAAAACGCCGAGAATCTGCTGCATAATTCTCTTGCCGCCTGGCAGAGCCCACAGGATACCTCACTGTGGCTCGACGACTTCGGCTCCGGCTACGCGGGAATTAACGCTATTCGCGGTTATCACTTTGACTATGTGAAAATTGATAAGGATTTTTTCTGGCACCTGATGCGCAAAGAGTCCGGCCGCCAGCTGATGGATGCGCTGGTGACCTTTTTATCGCGCAACCATCATAATGTGATTATTGAAGGTGTCGAAAGCGAAGCCCATAAAGAATGGCTGCAGGGAATGGAGTGGTTTGCTATCCAGGGACATTACTGGCGGGAAGTCAGTATTGAACAACTGGTCGCCGATGATATTGCCATGTAAAAAAAGCCGGGAATTCCCGGCTTTTTAACGTCACTTAATTATAAACTAATTCCCACGTTGCCCAGCTGGTAATCGGCCCGCTGGTGGCGCTTTTCGGCGTTGGCGAAACATAGCCAACGTAATAGGTGAACAGGCCGCCGCTGACCGCGCTTTCCTGCAAACGCACCTGATTTTGCTGCGGGTCCGCCGGGACAATTTTATTACTCTTATCCAGCGTATTATTATCGTTAGTCGATAGCGCCAGATAAATATTCTGCGCTCCATCCGGCAAGGTATTGGCCAGATACCCGGCGTTTTCGTTACCGACCGCCGTCAGTAAAAAACCATCGACCCAGCGCACGCTGACCCGACGCACCTCATCCTGCGAGGCTGCCCCACCATCATGGCGCAGCTGGCAGTTTGACAGTGCCAGGGTAAACGGCTGCGGTTTCATAAACGCCCCGGCACCGCGATCGTGGACTTCCGCCAGGCTGACCGGCGCCAGCCAGACATTACCGCTGCCGGCATGCTGGCCGCCGTTTAGCGCGATGCTACAGGAAATATCCGTCACCCGCCCGGCAAAATCGACCCGTCCGCGATCGTAATTGGTCTCAAAACCCCACGCCGAGGGGGCGGCGAGGCTGCCGCAAAATAGCAGCCACGCGATAGTGTTTTTCGGCAATCCCTTCATTCCCCCTCCCGTATTAATCGTACGTCAGGTTAAAGATCATATGCGACTCCACCTCGCCGGTGCTGGTCGTCGGGCCATACTGATAAAAACGCGCTTGCAGCGGTATGGTGATGTAGCGGGTCTCCTGATCATTCAAGCGGCCGACGGTGTATTTCTTATTAAACTGCAGCGGGGAGCCATCCTTCAGCACCTGGATGCCAATGCCTTTCGCCATCCCGCTGCCGGCTTTTTCATTCAGCAAGGCGCCCATGGTAGCGGTAGTGCTGGTGGCCAGGGTACCGGAGAACGAGGTGCTGATGTTGGCATATCCCGTTTCACTCAGGCCGCCGCTGCACTGCAGGTCGATATTAAAATCCTTCCCGCCGGCGGTGGTGCCGACCCCTTTCAGGTCGGTGCGCCGGATGGAACCCACATCGACATTCATATTTTTCCCGCTCAGCACCGAACAGGAGGGCGAGACCACGGTGATGGCGTTGGCGCTCAGATAGGTTTCGAGGATCGGGTTACCGCCGCTCTCCCAGTCGTAGGAGGTGTACTTACCCGCCACCAGGGTGCCGCTGCCGGTGGTTGCCGCGGTTTTGATAATCTCCAGCGTAAAGCGCGACCCTTCGAGGGAATAGTCGGTGGTGTTATATACCCGGGACGAATAGACGTCGGGATAGACGATATTCACCGTCGCGCCGCCGCGGCTGA
>OMBQ01000974.1_pt1 | contig 26814 bp, 18 predicted proteins | sample 1674311 | NCBI WGS metagenome assembly OMBQ01 (sample SAMEA103958160, study PRJEB25191) | human gut metagenome | biome: human-associated habitat [ENVO:00009003]; feature: intestine environment [ENVO:2100002]; material: feces | place: Germany | collected 2013/2015 | reverse complement strand
AGCTTCCACCACAGAGGCTCTTGATGCGCCATAAAACTCAGCCGCACCCTTCAGAAGGCCGCTGATGATAGCTTCTGAATTCTCGGTGTTTCGCAGGCTGGCCTCCAACACGCTCATTCCAAGATGGAACGCGCTGCATTCAACAAGCGGGGTGGTTTCCTGAATGACTTCGTTGCTCATGAATACGCCTCCTTTGATTTGTAAAAAAGCGCAGAGGCTGTCCAATGTACCTCGGACAGCCTCTGCTGTGAACCGCACAGAAGGGCTGAGCGGTTATGTACTATACCATTGTCTTGATGAATGCAGCAAGCGCTTCGCGCTGATCCTCCTTGAGCGCCGCAACACTGTTGTCAAACTCACTCCGGGTATTCAGAGTGTTTGCTGGATCGTCCTCCGCAAAGAACTGAGCCAGCGTGATTCCGCAAGCGTCACAAATCGCATTTACCGTCGGAATAGACGGCTGATTGTTCCGCTTGAAGATATTACTGATCGTTGTCTGTGACAGCTTGGACTCCTGCGCTAATCGGTAAATTGTCCATCCACGCTCATCCATTAACTGTCGAATCCGCTGTTGTGCATTGAACATTGGTACCACCTACTATGCTATTAGTATACACCTCATTTGATTGCCTTTATAGAAATCATCGGTATGGTATATGGTAATCAAATGATATGTACCCGTTATGCTGCCATAGATAGGGGCGCGGAGAAAGTTATTAGAATTTTATGAATGGAATCCCACTGATGTTTCTCAAAAAAACAAGCAAGGAATCCAAACACTCAGGACTTCCTTGCTTGTGAAGATAATATAGAGCAGGAAAAACGGCCATGAGATAGCAAATCAATTGTTGCGTAGGGGACCGAGAATCCCTTGCACACGATTTTTGAATTTGGCCTTCTTGTGGTTCTTCTCCAGCAATGATGCTGTATCTTTCTCGCAATTATAGCAGACCATACGGCCTTCTGGAACTGGGCAACCGCAACATACGCAGGTGTCTACTTGCCGTATATAGCGCAATTTAGTTTTCGTAATGCATCATCTCCTGTTTTCGATCTTTCCTGCGCTAATACATAATCCTTTTTGGCTATATAAATCCATCGGGATTTTTCTGCTGCCAGTTCCATGCGTCACGGCACATATCGTCGAGGTTTCTCTTTGCCTCCCAGCCAAGCTCCACCTTTGCCTTTGTAGCATCAGAATAGCATGTCGCGATATCGCCTGCACGGCGCGGTTTAATTACATCTCCCTCCCGGCGGCCAACGATTTGAAAAGGGATATGAACCCCAGTGGCGCTTTCAAATGCAGAGATCAACTCAAGGACGCTATGTCCCATACCTGTTCCCAGATTGATTACTTCCACGCCATGATGCGAAGTGCAAAACGGAAGCGCGGCTGTGTGTCCAGCGGCAATGTCCATGATATGGATGTAATCCCGGATACATGTACCATCCGGCGTATCATAATCAGCGCCAAAAACGGATAGTTGTTTTCGCTTTCCCATAGCTACCTGCGTGATATACGGCATTAAGTTATTGGGCGTACCGTTGGGGGCCTCTCCAATAAGGCCGCTGGGATGTGCGCCCACCGGATTGAAATAGCGAAAGATGACCGCCGAAAAATCCAGAGTCGCCGCAGCATAGTCTGTAACAATCTGCTCGATCATATACTTCGTCCATCCATATGGGCTTGCGATGTTGCCAGTGGGACACGCTTCTGTAATCGGCAGCGTGGATGGATTGCCATAAACCGTTGCAGACGAGCTGAAAATCAAGTTTTTAACCTGATATTTGCCCATGGTTTCCAAAAGTGTGAGGGTACTGTCAAGGTTTCCTCTATAATACTTGAGCGGCTGCTGAACAGCTTCCCCCACAGCCTTATATCCTGCAAAGTGCATGACCGCATTGATCTCATGCTGTTTGAAAATTTGTTCCAAAGCCGCAGAATTCTGAATGTCCACATTATAGGTCCTGACACTCTTTTCGGTGATTTCCCTTATTCTTTCCGGAACTTCCTGAGAACTGTTATAGAAGTTATCTGCGATGATCACATCATATCCCGACTGAAGTAGTTCAACTGCCACATGGCTGCCGATATATCCCGCTCCGCCGGTAAGTAAAACGGTCATTCACTGCTCTCTTTCTCCGCATTGAGTGGAAGATACTCATTCAATAGATCCTCATGGATTTTGTCCAGATCTGGGACGACCACCGACATACCTCGGATAGAAGCATAATGGTATGCATCATCTGCTGGGACACGATAACTGGAGAGCTCCGCACTTCCCATAATCGGGATGCACTTCGCCGCCAGCAGCATAATTTGAGAGTTCGTCATGTCAGTTGACAGATATGGCAATACCTCATCCAACAGTTTCATCAGGTCTGCCGCATTGCTCTGGCGGAACTTGGTATAGATTGCCTGCAGCACATTGCGCTGACGCTGGGTCCTGTAAAAGTCATTGTCAATCTTTCTGATACGAGAATAAGCAAGAGCCTTTGTTCCATCCAGGTGGTAAACACCTGACTCTGTGCCTATATTTATTATCCTGGCTTCCTTGCTCGTCATCTCAATGTCTACACCGCCAAGTATGTCAATCACGCTCTGGAAGCCAGAGAAATCAACCTCAAAGCCCCCGTCAATAGAAACACCGAAATTAGTATGTAATGTATCCATCAGCAGAGGAAAACCGCCGAAAACATAGGCGGCATTCAATCTGTTATCAGAATAGCCGCCGGGGATCTGAACATATAGATCCCGCAAAAACGAGATCATCGATATTTGCTTTGTATCTGGGTTGATACTGCACAGGATCATGGAGTCAGAACGCTGCCGCCCCTCTCCCTCGCGTCGATCCTGACCGACTAAAAGAATATTGAGCAGGTCATCATCCAGGAATGGTTCGATCTCACTCCAATCGACTTCTTCCGGTTTGAGTTCGATGATATCTTTCGGCTCCTTGCTTGTATCGGTCTCGAAGTCTTCCTGGTCGGGAGGGATAACATCTACTGTGTCTGGCACCTTGTTGATCTTATCCAGCTTCGATTGGATGTACCCAAAAGCCGAAACGGCCAGAAGCAGAACTGTTGCTACACATACCAGTGCTACGATTTTTCTCTTTTTCATAAGCTTCTACCACCTTAGTCAGAAACTTTTCAAACAAGTATCTCTCGAATCCAATGTTCTCTTGCGATTATTGATAGCGGTTCTTGTAATACTTCTTATAATAGCCGCCATCCTTCTTCTTAATGTTGTTGCGAACTACTCCGAGAATCTTGCTTCCACTTTTCCTCAGTTGTTCTATGACCTCGATGGCCTGCCGATAACGGACTTGATTGTCAGAAATAACAAGGATCGTTCCATCGCATTTGGCTGCTACGACGGCAGCGTCAATGACGCTGCCAAGCGGGGGGACATCGATCAGCACATAGTCGTAAGACTCTTTCGCCGCCTTCAAAAGCTCTTCAAAGTATTGCCCGCTCAGCAGCTCTACCGGGTTGGGGGGATACTTGCCTGCAAACATGATCGACAAATTTTCGTACTGCGTCTGATAAAGGCATTCTTTGACAGAAGTCAGCCCTGTCAGCACCTCGCTCAGTCCCGCAGGGTTTTCCGCTGTGGTGTTACGCCCTGCCATAACCGATTTTCGCATATCCGCATCAATGACCAGCACACGCTTGTTCAATTCTGCAAGGCTCTTTGCAAGCTGCAGGGTGATAGTTGTCTTGCCTTCATTCTCATTGCAGCTTGTGATCACGACAGTGCAGATATCTTGACCGCAGAACTGCAAATTAGTTCGCAATGTCTTAAATGCTTCCTGCGTGAAGAAGTCTTTCTTTCCTGGAAGTTTTAAGGTTGTTTTCACAGACGATCCGGTTTCCAAAATTGTTTTCTCCATTTTATTTATCTTCCACCTCCTGCTTGGCTGAGGTCCTATACGCCGCGTATGTCTTGTAATAGCCGTATTTTCCCGACTTTTTGCCATCCGCATTCGGAATGTTGCCCAGAACGCTGAGGCCAAGGTATCGCTCCAGATTTTCGTCATCGGTCTTAATGCGGTCATCGAGGAGGAAGATAATCAGGAAGATCACATACGTTACAACGGCAGCAACAACGCCAGCAAAAGCAAATGTGAGCATCCTCGTGCTGTTGCAGGGATCAGGGTCTGTTGTTCCCAGTTCGTAGAGGTTCACCTGCTGAAACCCCATGGCATCTTCAATGCGCTTTGAACCGATGGTGCAGATTCGATCCACGATACGCTTTGCCAGTTCGGGGGAATCCGCTTTCACAGTCACCTCGAGAATACGGGTGTCCTCCGGATTCGAAGTGGAAACACAGTCATATAGATCCTCGTACTCCATGTCCAGATTCAAGCTGCTGATAACTTCATCCAAAACGGTATGGCTTTTTAAGAGGTAGGTGCAGTCATTGACAACCTTTAAGGCCAATGAAAAATCGGAGCTTGCGTCACTGGCGGTCGCGCCATCTGCCTGACGCAGAATGTAGAGGGTCGCGGTAGAGGCATATTGCGGGACAAACGTCATACGGTTGAATACCAAAAAGCCGCCACAGCAAATGCAGGCCGCGAGTATGATGGCCCATAGCCGTTGGACGAATACACCCCACAGGTCTTTCAGCGTAACTGTTTTAAAATTTGCTTTCTGATTCATGCTTAAGAAAAGTCCTTTCTTACGGCCTCACCATGCAATAAACGAATCGCATTATTGCAGCATAAAGTTGCCGCATAGTCGGCACCGTACTTTTTGCTGATGTAGTTAAAGCACGTCAACATTTCAGGTGGGCGAGACGTACAGTTGTGTGCATCTGAGGAAAATAGATCGATCAGCCCAAGGGACAACAGCTTCCGGCATTGACGCTGAACAAGTAGGCCAAACCCGCGGAACAGGGACTGAGTATCTGCTTGGAGCACCACGCCATCGTGCCAGAACGCTTGAATCGCAGGAATTCTTCCGTGCAGGGATCGATAGCGCTCCACATGGGCAAGAATGGGGATATAGCCTGCGTTGAGCAATGCATGAAGGCCATTTCCGATTGTTTTTTCAGGTGCTGTTTCCGAGAAGTCCACCAGCACATATCTGGTACCGTTGACCGTTCTGCAAACACCTTGCCTCAGCCAAGTCACACATTCCGGTTCATACCGAAGTTCATTTCCCAAATACAGCGCCATGTCTGGATATGTTTTCTGCACATAACTCGACAAGCGCTTAAATGCCGCATTTACCTTGTCATAATTGTCTCCAAAGTAGCCGGGGTGGAAATGAGGTGTACAGCAAAGCACCCGTGTGCCAGCTTGATAAGCCGCATCTAAAATGGCATGCATCTCATCTTCGTCTTTTGCACCGTCATCCACTCCAAACAAAAGATGTATGTGAATATCTGCAAGCCCCATTTATCCGTCCTTCCTCCATACCATTTTATTCACGATGCCCGTGTAGCTCTGAATGATTCTGGCGACCTTCATGGACACATTTTCAGCGGTATAATCCTCCACCGGCGTACCGAAGCAGGCTGTCCGCTGCATCCCGTCAGCCATTTTCACCGCCTGCAGAAGGGACTCCGCATCGATTCCGGCCAGGATGAAACAGCCCGCGTCCAGTGCCTCGGGACGCTCAGTGGAGGTGCGGATGCTGATTGCAGGGAACGGCTTACCGACAGACAGGAAAAAGCTGCTCTCCTCCGGCAGCGTTCCGCTGTCGGAAACCACCGCAAAGGCGTTCATCTGCAGGCAGTTGTAATCGTGGAAGCCCAGCGGCTCATGTGCGATCACGCGGCTGTCCAGCCGGAAGCCCGTCGCCTCCAGCCGCTTTCTGCTTCTCGGGTGGCAGGAGTAAAGGATCGGCATGTCGTATTTTTCCGCCATTGCGTTGACCGCCGTGAACAGCTGGAGAAAGTTGCGGTCGGTGTCGATGTTCTCCTCCCGGTGTGCGGAGAGCAAGATGTACCTCCCCTTGGTCAGTCCCAGGCGTTGGTGGATATCGCTGGCTTCGATCTTGTCCAAATTGGCGTGCAGCACCTCCGCCATGGGACTGCCGGTCACGAAGGTGCGCTCCTTTGGCAGTCCACACTCCATCAGATACCGGCGTGCATGCTCCGAATAGCAGAGATTGACGTCGCTGATGATGTCCACGATGCGGCGGTTCGTCTCCTCCGGCAGGCACTCATCCTTGCAGCGGTTTCCCGCCTCCATATGGAAGATCGGGATATGCAGTCGCTTTGCGCCAATCACGGAAAGGCAGGAATTGGTGTCGCCCAGAACCAACACTGCGTCCGGCCTGACCTGCACCATCAGCTTGTAGGATTTCTCAATGATATTCCCAATCGTAGCCCCAAGGTCATCGCCTACGGCATCCAGATAATAGTCCGGTGCCCGGAGGCCAAGGTCATCAAAAAACACCTGATTGAGAGTGTAGTCGTAGTTCTGACCGGTGTGGACCAGAATCTGCTCAAAGTACCGGTCGCAGCACTTTATTGTTGCGGACAGCCGGATGATCTCCGGCCGCGTGCCGATGATCGTCATCAACTTCAGCTTTCCCATTGCTACACCTCCTCAAAGTAGGTATCCGGATGGCCGGGATCAAACTGCTCGTTGGCCCACATGACCGTCACCAGATTTTCCGTCTCACTCAGATTAATGATGTTATGGGTATAGCCCGGCAGCATATGGACAGCCTGGATCCGGTCACCGTTGACCTCGAATTCGATTTTTTCATCGGAGCCGATTTTGCGTTCCTGGATTAGCCCATGTCCGGCCACGACCATGAAGAATTCCCACTTGCTGTTGTGCCAGTGCTGCCCCTTGGTGATACCGGGCTTTGAAATGTTCACAGAGACTTGACCGCAGGATACAGTTTTCAACAGTTCTGTGAAGCTGCCTCGCTCGTCTACATTCATCTTCATCGGGAATGCGATTTTCTCCGGCGGCAGATAGGAAAGGCAGGTGCTGTAGAGCTTCTTCTCAAAGCTGCCCTCCGGGATTTCCGGCAGCAGCAGCGTCTGCGGCTGGTCGTGGAAGGTCTGGAGCAGTCGAACGATCTTACCCAGCGTCACGCGGTGGCTGACCGGAACGCTGCAATATGCTCCATCCGTCCGGTGGGGATGGCCCTCCATGGCATTCAGGATCTCGTCGATCAGGTCATCAATGTAGACCAGCTCCAATTCGACTGCCGGGTCCGAGACCGTGATCGGGAGGTCCCGTGCGATGTTGTGACAGAACGTCGCCACCGCGGAATTGTAGTTAGGGCGGCACCATTTACCGAACAGGTTCGGCAGACGGTAGATCATCCCGTCTGCACCGGTTTCTTCGCCGTAAGCGAGAAGCAGCTCCTCCGCCGCTTTTTTGGACTGTCCGTAGCGGCTCCCGGCATATCGTCCGGTCAGGCTGGCCTGAATGGAGGAGAAGAGCAATACCGGGCAGCGATTACCGCTTTTCCGAAGTATCTCCAATAGGGTACGGGTGAAGTCTGTGTTTCCGGCTGCAAATTCTCCCGGATCCTGGGGCCGGTTCACGCCAGCCAAATGGACCACGAAATTTGCCTTTCGGCAGTATCCCGCCAAGGTCTCTGCCGAAGTATCCCTTGTACATAAAAGGATCTCCTCGATTTGCAGTGCGGGCCGGATCCTGTCTCTGTGATCCTGGATAGTGGAAAGGCGCTGCGTCAGATTTTTCCCGACAAATCCGTTTGCGCCGGTGATTAGTACATTCATCAGCAAGTTCCTCCGAACAGCTTCAGCTTTAGAAGAAGCTGTTTCATCTCCTCCACATCCAGCCGGTGGGTGTTGTGGGAGGTATACTGCTCGATTTTGCCAAACTCCGGATTTCCCTTGCTGAAATAGTTGTCATAGTTCAGATCCCGATTATCTGCCGGAATGCGGAAGAAGCCGGGCAGGTCTTCCGCCCGCATCATTTCCTCTGCAGTGACCAGCACCTCAAAGAGCTTTTCGCCATGCCGCGTTCCGATAATCGTCGTGCCAAGGTCGGAGTGCTTCAGCTCCAGCACAGCCTGTGCCAGCGTTTCGATGGTTGCGGCAGGGGCCTTCTGCACGAACAGGTCACCCTGTTCGCCATGCTCAAAGGCATAAAGCACAAGGTCTACGGCATCGCTGAGGGTCATCATAAAACGGGTCATATTGGGATTCGTGATCGTCAGAGGTTTTCCCTCGTCGATCCGGTCGCAGAACAGCGGAATGACCGAGCCACGGGAGGCCATAACGTTGCCATACCGCGTCAAACACAGAACTGGATCCCCAGGCAGCATCTGTCTGGAGCGGGCAATCACATTCTTCTCCATGACAGCCTTCGTCATGCCCATAGCGTTGATGGGATAGGCCGCCTTGTCCGTGGACAGGAAGATGGCCTTCTTCACATGGTTTGCAACACAGGCGGAGATCACATTGTCCGACCCAGCCACATTGGTTTTGACCGCCTCCATGGGATAAAACTCGCAGGAGGGCACCTGTTTCAAAGCTGCGGCATGAAATACATAGTCCACACCGCGGAACGCATTCAGAATGGAATTGTAATCCCGCACATCACCTATGTAGAACTTGATTTTCTCCGCGTGCTGCGGATACAGCTCCTGATAGGTGTGCCGCATATCATCCTGCTTCTTCTCATCCCGTGAAAGAATGCGGATCTCTGCAATATCGGTGGTCAGGAAGCGGCGCAGCACAGCGTTGCCAAAGGAGCCTGTCCCACCGGTAATGAGCAGTATTTTATCTTTGAACGATATCATCTGGTCTTACTCCTTTGTATGGTTTCTTTGTTTTTCAGGCAGTACGCCGCGCATAAGTACGGCATCCAGCATTAGCTTTGTGTTTGGACGCAGGGGACGAATCAGCGCTGGAAGCAGGATCGTTGTCGAAGCCTGTGTGATCAGCGAGGCCGCAGCAGCCCCGGACGCTCCCCACGACGGTATCAGCGCAAGGTTCAGCACAACATTAAGTGCAGCCGCACTGACATACAGGTATTTCAAATATTTCTGTCTGTTTTCACATACCATCCATGCGTTTCTGGCAACACCGAGATAGGAAAACGCCGTGTACCAAACTACGATGCGCAGAGGTCCAACTGCCGGCAAATAGGTTTCTCCATAGAGGATCAGAATAAATGGCTTTGCGACAAGGCAGATCATTGCGGATACGAACAGGGACACATAAAAAACAATTGCGTAGAGTTGCCGGTTCTTCCGCTCATAGCGCAGGCGGTCCTTCTGAAAGCTCTGCACAATCTCCGGATAAAGGGAGTCAATGATTGCAGAGAGAATAAAGGCCCATGAAACGCTGACTGTCGAAGCAAGGGAATAATGTCCAACGGCATCTGCGCCAAGCATCTGCTTGAGCATCAGCTTATCTGTACAGGCATAGATGGAGACCATCAGCCCGGCTATGATAAAGCTGCTGCTGCTTTGAAGAAGCTCCTTTGCTTTTTTCAGAGAGTAATGGAATCTTGTACCGCCATTTTTGAAATAAGCGATCAGCAAAAACACCGCGAGTACGATGTAGTCCAATGCACTTGCAACGGCGAACCATTCCACGCTTTTCCCAAGTGCGAGCAAAATGATTTTGTACACAGACATTGCCGCATACGAGACGAGTTCGGCAATGGCGGAATACTTGGACTGGAGCCTGGCCTGAAACCAGTAGTTGAGGGTATCAAACACCTGAAAAACAAGGCCAATGCTGTACAGCGCTACAACCACAACGGTGAGACGTTCTCCTCTATCCACGATACTGACAATACCGATGATTGCCAATGCAGACAGCAGGCTTGACATAGCCCGCAGCAACAGGGTTGTTCCTATCGTTTCTCCCTGCTGATCCGGATGATCCACAAAGTTCTTAACGATCACGCTGTTGATGCCAAGCGTACAGAGCGAGGCAAAGAATGTCGCATATGCCGCCGCGTAATTGATCAGGCCGTAATTGCTTGGGCCAAGATAGCGCGCCGCAAAAATACCAACGACAAAGGCCAGCAGCTTGTTCGCCACTTTGCCGCCGATGATCCATCCGGCATTTTTAACGACCTTATTCTTTCTGAGCGACTGCAGCAAAATCTTCAAACTCCTTCACCACTTTAGCTGGAGCACCGGCCACCAGTGTATCCGCCGGCACATCTTTAGAAACACAGGCACAGGCCGCAATCATGCTTCCATCTCCAATACTCGTATTTAATAGGATGGTAACTCGGCCACCGATCCACACGCCGCTACCTACTGCAATATGATAGGATTCACCTTTCCCAGCCCGCCTTTTGTGGTCGCCCATCTGGTGTCCACCTGTCAGGAAGGTGACATCCGGAGCAATATCGCAGTTATCTCCGATTGTTACTGTCCCGTTCCCATGGACAGTGAGGTTGCATCCGATCCAACAATTTGCACCAATGCGGAGCGTCCCTGTATTATGGATCGGCCCGACAATTTTGGTATTTTCTCCGATCTCATAGCCGATGGAACGAAGAAGATTCCTCTTGGCAGAGAAGAACCGGGTTCCCGCCAGAGTATGATTGACAAGGTAAATCACAATTCGTTGTTTGATAGTCTTTAACTTCATCTTTGATACCAGTCCTCCCGCAGCGGCTTTGCGGGGCTGCATGGACCGTTCGCAAACAAGCCGGAAGCATCTGTACCGTTCAAAAGGGCCTGCGATAGCTGCAAAAATCGCTTTGCTGCAACCTCCGCATTCCACAATTCTGTGATCGTCTGGTACGCCGCTTTTCCAAAGCTATGCTGCATTGTCGTATTTTCAAGAAGACGTCGTACCTTTTCATAAAGCTCCTGAATATTGCCGGAGTGATAAACGCTTCCATTCACGCCGTCATTTACAAGGTAAGGGGTTGCCCCGGCTGCGTCGCTGGCAACTACCGCACAGCCGCTGTTCATGGCCTCGTTTAACACAGCACCCCAGCCCTCTTGACGGTCACTTGTGAATAAGCAGATGCTTGCGCTTTCCATATGACGACGCACGGCTTCCGGAGACATGGCGCCAAGGAACCGTACATTTTCATCCAGAAGTCCAGCTTCCGAAGCCTGTCGCTTGAGCTGCCGCTCCATCTCACCGGTACCGATCATCTCGATTTTGAAGCAGCATCCTGCCTCATGGAGTCTCTTTGCAATCTCAATCACATCGTCCGGATGCTTCCAGCTAATAAAGCGTCCACACCACAAAATGGTTGCCTTTTCTTTGCGGTCAATCAAGTCATCAATGCTGGGATACCGTATCGTCTCGGGGAAGTAGCCCCATTTATAGCACCGATCATGGAAAAGGCCGAATTTGGCATAATCCCCCGCAGTATAGGCGCTGGCACAGAGCATATACGCCTTTCGCCACGGCGGATTGCAAGCGTGCCAGTGGATAAATCGTTTTGGATATTTGAGAAGTGAATTTCCTGTTTTTAAGATTCGCTCGGAATATCGATAAAACAATTTGGCCTTTTTGCGGTATTCTTTTATCTGACGCTCCGGAAAGGAACCTGCTATCAAAACATCCAGATTACTTAACTGCTTTTGAATATCCTGATCTGATGCCGAACAGGTATATGGACGCGCCAAATCATTTCCCCACCCGAGGTTCTTTCGCTCTACATCCATCTCTTTATGCGCCACGAAGCAATAGTTGTGATTTGTCAATTCATAGAGAGCATCGGATAGGGGGATCTGATGATGCGTAAAGTAGTTACTGCAAAAAAGAATTCTCATGTAGCTATCACACGCCCTTTTCCCAAAGTAGACAAAACATTTTCATAGAGCTCGACATAGCCCTGATACACCGTATCTTTGTCAAAACGCTCCATTTTTTTAGGTTCCGCACGCAAGTTGCTGTCTGCCACGTCTCTCACGGCATTCTCCAATGCCTGCATATCGCCCTGCGAAACCAAGCGTCCATTTCCCGGTGCTACCGTTTCAGGACAACCGTCCGTCTCATATACCACCACTGGCGTTCCGCATGCCTGGGCCTCTACCGTAGTCAGGCCAAAGGTTTCCTCATAAGTGGGATTCACAAACACATCTGCGGCAGAGTACCACTGTGCCAGCTCTGTTTGATTTGCCGTGCGTAAAAGCCCCAGCACATCGGAAGGAATATCCGGCAGTTGCTTCTCGATCAGGCCAATCAAAACCACCTGATAGTCAGAGCCGAGTCGGCCAGCAAGCGTCAGCAAGTCTGGCAATCCCTTGCGTGCATTCCACGCATTTGCTACCCCGAGGACGATTTTCTTATCTTCCAGATGATACTTTTCACGCAAGCTACTGGACTGTGGGCGGAAGATCGTACGGTCGATTCCGTTGGGAATAACGGTTCTCGGATAGTTCTGTAGGAACGACTGTGAAACCTGATCCGCAAGCCACTGCGAGGGCGTTGTGATGGTCAGATTTTTTACACCGGTAAAGGCATTCTTTTTGCGAAGGAAGTTGCGCCTTACATCGCCCTTCCAATAGCATTGCGGATACCGGTACAGCAATTTGCAGTCCCGACACTCCGTCTGCCATTGCACACACTTGACTTGCGAGAAATGTGTGCAATGTCCGGTAAAAGTCCAGCAATCATGCAAAGTCCAAACGACGGGGATATTTGCTTCCTTCAAAAAACGGAACAGCATCTCATAATTCACATAGAAACCGTGCAGCGTGTGCAGATGGATCAGATCAGGCTGAAACGCTCTGATCTCCCGGATTATCTTTCTGGTCGCTGCCCAGGAATATAACCCCGCATGGTCTGTGAATCGTGATACTGCGTTGTGAAAGTAATACTCCAGCTTTCCAGACACCTTCACTGTGTCTGCATTGTCAGTGCATGCTCCCGTTCCATATAAAGCCTTTACATCATTGCCATACTTTTTCAGCAGGTTCATAATATCAGCGATGATTTTCCCAGTGCTTCCGGTCCCATATACCAAATTGACAAACAGCACTTTCACTCTTCTCATCTCCGATGTTGTGTGATAAAAGAGAACCGCCGAGGCGCCAAGGTGCGCCCCGGCGGTTCCTGTGTTTTACTCGGTTTCGCTGTCCAGAATCATCCGTCCAGCACTGTCAAAGTTGTAATATCCCTCCGGCATCAGGCCGTGCGTCCAGTACACATAGTAGCTGCGGTCATGGACGACCTCACAAGTGGAACGTACATAGTAGTAGTCGCCATCGATCTGAATCAGACCGGCATATGCACGTTCGCCGTTCCGATAGAAGTACAGGCTTCCATCTTCCTCGTAGATTCCGTTCTTCAGAGGTGCGACGCTGCCTGTCAGTTTGCCATCTGCGTCGAAGTGATATTTACCCTGCGGCAGTAGATCATGTGTCCAGGAAATGTAGTAATCGCAATCGCGTACCACTTCACACTTGGAATTCACATAGTAGTAATCATCGCCAATTTTGATGAGGCCCGCATAGGTCAGTTTTCCATTGACATAGTAATGCAGAACGCCATCTTCCTCGATGATGCCATTCTTCGGAGTGCCGGTCAGCTTTCCGTTTTCATCGAACGTGTAGTAACCGGCTTCCTTCAGGCCATGCGTCCAGGTGATCCAATATACGCAATCGGTCACGACCACGCCGTTGCTGCGGACATAATAGAAGTCACCGTCAATTTCAATCAGGCCGACATAGGTTACCTTGCCGTTGACATAGTAACGCAGCACGCCGTCATCGTCCTTCACGATGCCATTCTTGTCCGTAGCACCCGGAATGAGCTTGCCCTCTGCGTCAAAGGCATAGGTTCCTTCCTCCATCAGGCCGTTCATTCTGGAGCAGTAGTATGTCTGGTTCACGATCAACTGACCCTTGCTGTTGGCATAGTAGTAATCGTCACCGATCTTGATCATACCTGCAGGAGCCTTGATGCCGTCGACATAGTAGAAGAGATCTTCGCCAGCCTTCAGGATTCCGTTCTTGCCGGTGTCCTCGTCGTGCAGAATGACACCATTTTCATCGAAGTAGTAGCCCCACTCAGGAAGCGCAAGGCCATTGGTTTTATGGAGCCAGCAATCCTTGCCGTTCAGCACAGTGCTCTTCACTGCTGCCGAGAGGGTCAGGCCTTCACGCTCCTCCAGATTCTTCTGGACTGCGAAGTAATAATAGTTGACCTCGCCGTTCTCCTTGACAACGCGCTTCAAACCGGCTTCTTCTTCGATGATGCCGCTGTTGAGCCAATAGGTATCATTTCCGACGCTGTAAACACCGGTAACGTCGCTCTGGAATACGCCTTCCGCGTCAAAGACGCAGCGTGCTTCTTCCGTTGCTCCATCGGGGACCAGCGTCGTGATTCCGGTAGCCGCATATCCGGTTTCGGTGTCCAGATAGTAGGTATTGCCGTCAATGACTGTCCAACCGGTCTTCAGCAGTTCACCGTCCTGGTAGTACTGCTTGCCGTTCACATCCGTAAGCCAGCCGTTCCAGAACTGCCACTGTGCATACAGCGTCATATCTCCGGTCAGTTCAAGAATTGCGCCCTCATCGGCATAGGTGGCTCCGCTGCCATCTGCGGCAGTGTTCCAGCCGATGAACTTGTAGTTCTCACGGGTAAAGGCGTTGGTATTCAAGGCAGTGTCCACACCGACTTCAAAGCGCTGAGGCTCCATACTGCCTTCGCCGCCGTTGGCATTGAAGGTGATGGTGTAGAACACACGGGCAGTTGCAGAGTACTGTGCCGTATAAGTGGCATCCTCTTCAGCAACCACAACCTCCGGACTCCAGCCGGTGAAGGTGTAGCGGTAGTTCTCGTCAGGAGCCTTATCTGTGCTGCCCTTGAAGGAAGGCATGGTGCCCTTCAGATAATCTTCCTCAGCTACGACCTTACCATCAATTACCCAAGTGATATGTGCGCCGGTCTTAGGAATTTCCTCGCCTTGTTTCAGCAGTTCATTGCAAACAGAGCAGTAGGTGTCGCCGGTGTAACCGGGTGTCGTAAGCGTCGCTTCGACCGCATTGCGAATCTCCGGCTTGTGACCAGTAGCCAGGATCACTTCCTGTTTAACAATGACTTCGTTGCAAACAGAGCAATGCTTGCCTTCCGTCAGGCCAGGCTCGGTGCAGGTCGGAGCCTTTGCTGCGTCAATGACTTCGGTGTGCCCCTTGGCTGGAATCTCTGTCTGTGCAACGATAATCTCATTGCAGACGGAGCAGTGCTTGCCCTCAGTCTTGCCGGGTTCGGTGCAAGTCGGCTCAACAGCCGGATCAATGACCTCGGTATGGCCCTTGGCAGGGATTTCTTCCTGGGCAACGAGTACAGTATTGCAGACGGAGCAGTGCTTGCCTTCGGTCAGACCAGTCTCCGTGCAGGTTGGAGCCTTTGCTGCATCGATTACTTCTGTGTGGCCGGTCGCGGGGATCTCTTCCATACCGGAGAGAATCGCATCACAAACGGAGCACTTCGTACCGGCTTTATGACCAGCCTCGGTGCAGGTAGCGGGCTGTTCCGCAACTTCAATCGGAGTATGTCCAGTCGCATCGATTGCTTCGGTCTTGGTTGCATTGCAAACTGTGCAGGTGTAGGTCTTGACACCGGCGTTCTCACAGGTAGGAGAGGTCGTGATCTCGCCCTCATTCCAGCTGTGGCCCTTGGCGGGAATCTCTTCCTGCGCTTTGATCACCGTTCCGCAGACAGAGCAGCTGATGCCATCCGTCAGGCCCGTTTCGGTGCAGGTCGCAGGCTTGCCCGCAACGGCCTTCTCGGTGTGGCCGGTCGCGGGAATCACTTCCTGCGCAACAAGAACTTCGTTGCAGACGGAGCAGTGCTTACCCTCGGTCTTGCCGGTCTCGGTGCAGGTAGGCTCGACCCTTGCGTCAATGACCTCGGTGTGGCCCTTGGCCTGAATGGTTTCACCCTTGGTGATCTCCTTGCCGCAGATGGCGCAGACCGTATCACCGGTGTAGCCCTCCTCAGTGCAGGTGGCGTCCTTCTGGTTGATCACCTTGGTGAGAGAATGATTGTCCTCCCACTGGGCGTAGAGGGTGGTATCCGCCGTCAGATTAACAGTCGCACCATCCGCATAGGAGTCGCCAGTACCATCGGCCGCCGTATTCCAGTTCAGGAAGTTGTAGCCCTTGCGGGTGAAGGCGTTGGGCGTCAGCGCCGTGTCGGTCTTTTCGGGCACGGTCTGAGCCTCCATCGTACCCTCGACCGGGTATTCTGTACTTCCGTTGGCTTCAAAGGTGACCGTCAGCTCCGCAGGCGCTTCGCCGCCCCAAACGCCGTTGACATAGTTAATGATATCGCCAGCACTTGCGGTCGCAGTTTCGGTGTAAGAGCCGTCGGCGTTGTGCAGCTTGGCGGGAGTAATGGGGATTTTTATTGCATTATTTGCGCTCGCATTATACTGATAGGTTGCGGTCGCCGTGCCGGGTGTGCCCTGCTGAATGTACTTGCCGGTGCCGTTGCTGGAGCAGATATCCGCACCACTCCCGGTGGTATAGATAGCACCAATCGCCGTTACGCTGCCGTTTACATCCATCTTCGCATCAACCAAGTCGTTATTGGTGCGGTTGTATGCCTTACCCGGCGCATAGGCCACGGACTTAAACTTGCAGGGGCCCCAGACAAAGTTGTCGGAGTTCCACTCATCGCTGTCATAGAAATAGAGGTTCTTCCCGTTTGCAACCGTCAGGCCAGCGCCCTCGGCAATATTGACCTCAACGCCCGCCAGCAGTGCCGCGTCCTGATTGATGGTCACATTGCCGGACTGAATATTGATGGTAATGTTGTTGGTGATAGGCAGCACATAGCTTGCAGAGTCGACATCCATGCCTGCAAGCGTCAGCGACAACGTGTTCAATGCCGCCTCGCCGTTTACTGTGAATACAAGACGGTCTGTCTTTTCATCGTAATCCTTAGTAAAGCTACCGGATTCCACTTTGAACATACCGGTGTCGCCAATGAAATTAATAGCAGTAGTATATGTGGTGCTCATTGCAAAAACGCCGCTGTAAACCTGTTCATTGGCGCCGGCATTCAACGTCAAGGGAACTTCGATGTTTTGTACGAAGTACTGCGAAAATGGGAACACCCCATGGCCCATGGCGGAAGATGCGCTACCGCCACGGAAGTCTGCAATCTGATAGAATTCGTACACCGTAGCGCCAGATTCCGCCAGAACAGAGCCGCTGCCGGAGATAAAGCCCCACGCATAGAGCTTGCCGCCGTTCTTGACTGTAATGGAGCTGTTATCCGCCATTTTGATATAGCCGTAATCGCCAACGGGACGTCCCTGCTGACCGCCGCCAGCTGCAAAATATCTGCCGCCCAAACTGATCGCGCCATCGACGGTAATGGACGTGCCTTCGCTCATCGTCAGCGTTCGGAACGGCTTCGAAGCTGGGGTTGTGCGAATTGCCGCAGGAGCATCCGTATACAGTGTCCCTGCCGCGTCGAAGGGGATCAACAGCGTGATTCCCGCCGGAATGGTATAAGTACCGCTGATGGAGCCATCCGCAGCCAAGGTGATCTTGGACTGGCCGTTTGCCTGTGCATAGGAAACCGCATCGCCCAGATCGTCAAACCGCTGGCCGCCGGTTTCAAACAAGGCCGCCGTTTTACTTGCGAACCGCGCTGTGATAGTGCAGTCATTTTCAATGTTCAACGCAGCCTTTGCAGACGTGCTGATATATTTCTCGTTAGAAACATCATACCAGCCCATGAACTGATAGCCCGCCGCCGGGGTCGCCACTACCTGATAAGCAGTCATGGAGCTTTGCGTGTTGCTGTATTCCTCGGTAATGAGTTTTCCGTCTACTGTATAAGTACCGTTTTCAGCAGGCACGAAAGTCGCAGTTGCATTGACATTGCTTACCAGAACCACGTTGGTAAGGGTGATCTTCGTAGCAGCACTGGTGCTGCCAGACTCGATGTATACTTTAACGGCCTCGTTTGCCGCCAGTTCCTTGGTAAAACTGGCACCCGAAGAAACCGCTGTACCATCCACCTGAATTTTTCCGCTGTTCTGCTCAATAGAGTAGTCAAAGGAAAGGGTTGCTGTTGTCGACTTCTTATTTGTAATTGTCAGTGTGGATTTATAGGATGTATCGCCGCATGTTCCGCCTGTACTGGTAGCTGCACCGATAATGCTCGTACCATTGGCCGACCAAGCATTATCTGCGTCGCCTGTAAAACTCAGTCCAATGTTCTCGTCAGCTAAGCCTGTCACAGTTCCACTGGTTGCTGCAAACGCTGTCATGGTCACATTTGGAAGCAGTGCCATGACCATGCACATGCAGAGCACAAGCGAAAGGAATCGCTTCAATGTGCTTTTCATTTCTTTATTACCTTCTTTCTTTGATGATTTCTGGCGTTTATTTCTATGTAAATGCTGAGTCCCGCCGCAAATGCGATGGCTGCCCAGACATGAGAAAGGTGGAATAGCATCCCCGTAGAGGACGTCCGGAAGAATTCATCAATGAAGCGGAATGCTCCATAGGATGCCATATATAACGGGTAAATACTGCCGGGGTTCTTGCTCTTTTTTGCTCTGGGAATGAGCAGAATCAGCATCACAATGTAATAGAGAATCTCGAGTTCCCTTGTTGGAAAGTGAAAATGCGTTCCCGGTATAACTAAGCCGGAGCAGCATCCAGCGACGATGCAGTTGACCCGAGCACACATCAGTGTAAAAAGCATACACGGAGTAAACACATCGCACACTTTGCAGTAAGGCCGCTTGGTAAGCTTGGCTCCCAGCCAGTAGGCTGCCGGCATAAAAAACACACCGCCAAACAGGCTCATGTTTCCTATGTCACCGCTTTCCAGAAAAGCAAAGACTTTCACACTGCATACGCCGATAGCAGTATGCAATACTGAAAGGATCAGTACGGCATACCATTTCATTTGGAGCTGTCGCCGCATCCTGTACAGCCAGAACACATTGAAGATAGTTCCTGCTGTTAGTAACAGATATAGTGAATTCGTTTGAAGCCATGACATCATCTTTGCACCTTCTTCCGGCTATGAGAACTCTGCTCTAAGCAAATAGCCAAATAGAACAAATTTAGAAGTAGCACTATTAAGCCACAAACTGCCACAAATACAGAACTCTGCATATTGGATAGCCATGCAAACAAATCTCCCAAGAGTTTCAGTACCCCGACAGAAATTCTTCCTTGGGGTGCGATTTGCTTTGCGCACAGGACGTACTCAATTGCCATAATGAGATCTATGGCAAAGACCGAAATTCTTTGTCCATCGACATTAGGAATACGGAACATTCCATATAGAACTAAGATAAACACAACAATTAAGAGCAAGTACTTCTTGCGTTTACCCTTTTCTAAAAAACGAACATTATGAACAACAATGAGGACATCCAATCCCGTCCACAGCACATGCCCATAAAAACCTCTCGAAAGCAGCAGCGCATTAATCTCCCAAGCAAAATTTAAACTTCCTGCTATCAACGGCATAAGCAATAGATGGGATTTTCTATTTTGAATTCCGCACAGAACAATGATTACATATGCCAATGTCCAGAAAATTACTGTTAAGTGATTAAGCAAAACATACCCCCATTGAAAGGTTTCTCTCCATGGGGTATGGCGTTAAACGTGCCATACCCCATGGGTTATTCTGTCATCTCACCATCTTGCCGTCTGCACCAAAGGTGTAGAATGTGGCAGGCAGCAGGTTGTTGGTCTTAGATACCCAGTAGCGCTGACTGGTGATGACCTTGCAGTAGCTGTTCACATAGTAGTAGTTACCATCGACCTGGATCAGGCCAGCGTAGGTCTTGACACCATTGACATAGTAATACAGCTCGCCGTCCTCGCTGACGATGCCGTTCTTCACTTCGGGATCAGGATTGGGATCCGGATCGGGGTCAGGCGTCGGAATGGGCGCATCGGTCATTTTGCCGTCTGCATCGAAGTTGTAGAAACCAGCAGGCAGCAGGTCATTGGTTTTAGACACCCAGTAGCGCTGGTTGGTGACTACCTTGCAGGAGCTGTTTACATAGTAGTAATCGCCATCGATCTGAATCAGGCCAGCGTAGAAGCGAACGCCGTTGACATAGTAATACAGCTCGCCGTCTTCATTCACAATGCCATCCTTCGAGGGATCGGGCGTATCAATGATCATGCGGCCATCTTCATCAAAGCTGTAGAATGCCGGTGCAAAGCCAGTATCATTGGGATAAGAAACCCAATGACGGGTGTTCTTCACTGCCGTGTAGTCTACGCTTCCGAAATAATAGTAGTATCCGTCTTCTGCCAAATACAGGCCGTTGCAGACCATGCCGTTGATGGTATAATACGTATTTCCGTTAAGATAGAAGAGCCCTGTGTGCTGATATACGCCATGGCAGATACCATCTGCTCCAAAGTCGTACCAATAAATCGGGTCATCATGGTTGTCGCGCAGTTTTACATACCGGAGGCCCTCATAGCGATAACCGTCCTGATTGAAGAAATACAGATTGCCTTCAATGGTGTACCACTTACCCTGAACAAAGCCGGGACCATAATAGTAGCGTTTACCGTGGTCAGTGGCCAGCCATGCACCCTTCACCAGTTTGCCGTTTTCAAATTGATAGGTCACATTAGGGAAGAAGCTGCTGTTTTCACCATTCAGCCCCTGGAAAGTCTCGGAATCAAAGTAGTAATAGCTATTGTTGCCATCTGCATCCGTCAGGTTCCACCAGCCAGACTTGGCCACACCGTTGATGGCGTAATACCATGCGCCATCGAATTCAATCAACCCAGTGACCTTTCCTTCACAAGCACCGGTCGTCTCATTGAACTGATAGAAATACTCGTTGCTCTCATCGTTGAGGCCAGGAACCTTGTGAATGCCCTTCAAGGCATTGTTTTCGACGAAGTAGTAGGATGTGCCGTTGACCGTTTTCCAGCCAGACCAGGAACCGTTGTCCAGGATGAAACGATCCGTGAACTCTTGATACGATTCGCAGTAGAAATGGCCACCGCAGGGGTGCGTGGTATTCTCCGGCTCCTCATAGGGATAGATCCCATACTGCTCCTGGAAGGAGGTCTGCTTGGCCATGTTGTAGAGCGCGTTTGCGCCCAGATAGATGTCGTAGCCGACCGAACCAGAGTTCGTGATGCTCAGGCACTGATCCGCATCCCACTGTGCGCCATCCTTGGCGGACAGCTGCACGCCGCTGAGGATGCAGATGGGGTTGGCCGTATCAGGATCGATGGCCTGGCTCTGCTTGATGAAGTTGCACTTCACAGTGAGCAGATTGTTTTCGTCCAAGGATGCGGATGTAAGACGGAAGTAATCATTCGATACCGTCAGGTTGGAGATGTCCACAGCGACATTCTGGTCAAACTGGAACTTCACCGTCACCTCAGTCTTCGAGCTGACACGCTCTGCCAGCTGGAGCAGCAGATCCCAAGCTGTAATGCCGGAAATATCGCCGCCAGCAACCATGGACAGAAGCGGCTCCAGCTTTTCAGGCACCTTGATCGTCATCATATCCAGTCCGAAGACATAGGTGACGTTCATGGGCTGGCTGGGATCGATCACATGATAGCGGTCTGTCTCGCCGTCGCCGCCGGGGAGGTATTCCGCATTGGAGACATCTCTTGTCCATGCGAAGGTTCTGTCGCCGCTTGTGGCGTTGTCAAAGTCGAAAATCGCCTGATTGGCACTGTACATGGCGACCTTGATCGTAGCACTGATAGAGTAGTCCCGCGTAATCATGGCCGTGATGGTCACATTGCGCAGACCGGACTCCTCGCTGCCGGTAAAGGCAAAGCCATTGTTCGCAGCTTCCACAGTACCTGCTGCGCTGTTGCTCAGTTCAAATGTGATATCGCCTGCGCACACAGCGACGGGATTCTCGTTATAGGTTGCAACCAGAGGAAGGCGTACCGAATCTCCGTAAATGGCGTTGATGCTCGTTTTGGAGAATTTCAGGCCATTCGGCTCGACCACGGTAAGCGTCTTGCTGCCGATCACCGTGTCACCGGACAGGAGCTGAATTTCCACGCTGCCTTTCTTGACGGCGGTGAAAACACCATCTTCAGAGACGGTACCGATGGCTTCATCCGCGGACTTCCATGTGATATCGGCAGGGAGTTCCGCCGCACTGCCGGACACACTGACACCTGAAGCGATCAAGCGGACTGCGGCGCCGCTCGTCAAGTAATCATAAGCAGAGGTGATCAGGGCATGATCAAACTCCGTAGAGACAGGGGCCGTGGAGACCACCATCAGAGAGGAACTAACGGAACGCTCATAACCATCCGAAGGACGGTTCACAACCGTGAGCGTATTGCTGCCTTCCTGCTTCGCTACGAAGGTAGTGGAACCGCCGCCATCCAGATTGATTGCGGTCACACAGCCTGCGTCCAGCATGATCTGTGCCAGTTCTTCAGCACTGCCGCCAGCGGAGAAGGGTTCCTGACGGCCGTCCAGCACCATCATGACGACCTTGCCCTCAGCGGTGATACCCACACAAGTGCGGGAATGACGGCTGTTATAATAGTCTGCTGCGCTGGTCACGACGGACTTTCCATCCTTGACCAGATAAACGCTGCCGCCGACAGCCTCTTGGATTTGGTCTTTATAGGCTGCGTAATCGCTGGAGCTGCCGATCATGGCGGTTCCATCCTTCAGGATCGCAAAGAAGTTCGCCGATGCGCCGCTGTGGTATTCGACACCCTCCATGACCAGCGCGCCGCTGGGAGCGCCGGTCGTCATGTTGTAGAAGTCCGCATTCACGCCGACCACGGCATTGTAATGCTCCACATAATTCGCCGCATCGGACGGATCGGAATGCCGCTTCTGGGCCGCCGCCATCTGGTCAGATACACGGGACATGGCCCAGCCCTGGCTCGGATCGTTGGCGTGATAATTGGCGTGGATGCTCACATCCTCCCGGGCGATATCCGCCGTGGCAATGTAGTAAACGATCTGCTTGTCGTCCTTGGTCAGCGCATAGTTGATCGTCTGCGTCACGCCGGGAGCGACTGTTGTCGTATCCGAAGAGAACACAGAGTAGTATGCATCATCCGGCTCCGGGTCGGGTTCGGGATCAGGGTCAACCGGGTCGGTGCCGTTGGGGTCACCTGCAAGGTCAAAGAGGTAATCCGCAAAAGCGTAGCAGCACGCTTTACGCAGCGTCTCATAATTGGAAAGGTCAGTCAGAGAATAGGAGCTCTCCAGCGCACCAATCAGAGTATTGCCGGTATAGGTGCTCAGGACTTTGCTCCGGATACCGTCCTTGGTGACCATGCCGCCCAGACGGTTAGTCAGGAAGTAGGAAGCACGGCTTGCATCTGTAAGCCCTGCGGTGAAGTAGTTCTCGATGATCGTACTCAGAGCCACACCGCCGCGATTCATCTCCGTTGTGAGATAGAACGCATCCATGTCGCCATAGAGGTCCGTGTCGGTGAAGGAGTGATCCACACTGTTGAGCGTGCCGTAATCCACGCCGAGGTATCTTGCGCGAATGTTGGCAGCAAGTGTATCGACATCAGTCTCCGTGGTATCTACCTTGTCAGCGATATCCACGTTTTCGGCGCAGTACATCAGATCCGTAATGTCACCGGCCCAACTGCCCATGTCGGCACGAGCCTGAACAACAGCATCCGTCATGCCCTGCACCTTGGCGTAATTAGCCACATCCATTGCGCCAAACACATGGCCAAGGTCAACTTTATTGCCATTGGGCAATGTGAAATTGCCCAAGTTCTTCAGTGCAGAAGCCGAGGTGTTGTTCGCGGTATCCTGCTCGGAAACATAGGCGGTAAAGGCAGTATTCTCTTTGCCGCAGACCATTTCCCAAGTGCCGGAGGTGTACCGCTCCACGCCTGTACGGATATAGTTGATGATCAGCGCATTGGCATTCTCACCAGCATTTTCTTCCGCATAGGTCTGGGCATAGCCCTCCAGAACCTTGAAGCAGGAAAGGAATGTCGCATAGTCTGAAATCTCAGTGACAGCAGCTGTGTCATCCGCCTGCTCCGATTCCTGGTCTTCCAGTTCAATGGAGACATCCTCGAGTTCAGAAGCAACAGGTTCTTCATAGTTTGTGGTGGTATCCTCAATTGCCGAGTCATCTGCCGCATACGCGCCAACAGGCAGCAGCGTTGTCAGCAGCATGACGACGACAAGGCACATTGACAGATACCTTTTCATTGTCCCTCTCGCCATGACAGTTTCTCCTTACATTTATTTTAAATTATCGATCAGATAATTTAAGTCCTCCTGCATTGCGTAGAAGCGGGTCTGCTCTGTCTCGTTCAAGCCAGAGTCGGCAGGCAGTTCATCTACATGCAGATAAACATTTCGCTGGGCTCCTGTGTCATCCGTCAGGCTGCCGACAACCTCGCTGCTGTCATCACCAATTAAAACCTTGAACAATTCATAGGTTTCTTCTCCGCTCTTGGTTTCAAAGGTAACCGCAATCGTGTTTCCGTTCTGCTCCTGGCGAATGGTAACATACTCCTGCCAACGATCCGGATAATGCAGATCACCGTAGTCTGTATGAACGACTACGTCTTCTGGAATCGTATCTGCAGAAACATTATCATTCTGCTCTTCCTGCACTTTGTCATTGCCGCATCCGGCCAATAGGCCACACAAAAGTGCAACGCATAACAAATAGCCTATCAGTTTGACTGGTGTCTTTCTTTTCATTCCATAACCTTCCTTTATTTTTGATTTTGCTATATTCTTCAGGGCGTGTGCCCTAAAATCACAAGTATTCCGTGTATGGACGCTCGGTATCTAATTTCAAGTATCTGTGATGGCTTCTTTGCTTATCTGGCGGTGGATCTTGCCAATAGTCACCATACTTCTGCTTCAGATACGCATCACAGTCTTCCGGAAGCCGGACAGGAAGCCCCTCGAATATGCCGTAGCTGCCATCGCCATATATTTCTTTTCTGTGGTATTCCAAACGGCCTTGCCAGTTCCCGTGATTTGCGATGACATTCGAGGATTCTACCGGCCATGCAGAGATCAATGCTGTATAGGCCGCAGCAGTTTGTGCGGTGTTTTTACCAAAGCCCAAAGCTCGCAGCGGATTCACAACCGCTTCTTTCCATCGCTCAGGACGAACACAGGGAATGGATAGCTTTCTGGCAAACCAGGCTTTCTTGCGCTCCAGTCGTTCCTGCTCTTTTTTATCTTTCGGGTACCCATCCAGAGGGAAAATGTCAATGCTGATTCCATGGTTGATTGGAAGTGCCGCGATACTTTCCTCAATGCAGGTCGTTTCTGAATTCCTCAGCTTGCTGTAGATTGCGGGAAATGCAGGGTCTGATTGAAAGTTTTGAAGGAAGAGCTGTTCCGGGAGCAAAGCCGGAGCTTCCTTGCAGAAGCGTTCATAATCATTGCGAAATAACGCGACATCGACATCATCATCCCAAGGGACAAAGCCGCCATACTTAACCGCCCCCAGCGCACTGCCGCATACTAAGAAGTATTTCAACTGCAGTTGATCACAGATCTGCATGAAGCTTTGAAGTATCTGGAGCACTTTCTTCTGGATTGGGGTCATTCTCTAATCTCCTCATCATTGCACTGACCATTCCATCCACTACGCACAGAGCAAGGAAGAAGTTCAATGCACCTTCCCAAATTGGTTCAACAGAGCAATTGACGTATGCGCCGATATACAGGAACAGAAGAAGGTATCGCAGTGACGGAAGAATTTGTTTGCTCTTCCATATCACCGTCACATTGGCAAAGTTTTTAATGGAATAAATCAACAGCAAGCAAAATGGAATGATTCCTGAAACTCTGCCAACATCCAACCACATGTTATGGCGATATATCTGACTGGCTCGGCCGCCCATCGGGTACTGAATCAATTCACGCAGTCCGATCCAAAAGCTTTGAAAGCGGAAAGAATCCGAATTTTCTAAGGATGCCCGCCGCTCATAGCGTGCCGCCAGATTTGTACTCAGGATATAATCCCTTATGGACAAGACATTGAAATGGTAGAGCAGAAACGCAATCAGGCTGATAGCGGCCATGATTCCAATACATTTCAAAACTCCGGCAATGCCTTGCTCGCTGTATGCGAATTGCAGTGCGGCAAGAATCACGATCAGCAGAAAAATTGCGAATTGTGTTCGTGTTCCCAGCATGAACATGTACTGAATTGTGGCAAGAAACAACGCAAGGAACAGGATCTTTACCGGGAGCCTTTTCTCGAACTTTACCGCATAGGGGGTAACTGAGATCGGCAGCGTATTTAGTGTGCCGGATCCCGTTGCAGCTCGATATGTACCTGTCCAGAAATCAATCAAACGGTATCGGTTATTTCCGATGTTGACCAGCATATTCAAGGTTGCGTAAGTTCCAAATCCGGCTGCCAGCGCCAAAATGCCATCTCGGATTTGTTTATCAGAGCTTCCCTCAGCGATGAGCCAACCGATTGCGAATGCAACGACTGGCAGAATTCCATGGTGGTACACACCTGAGATTGTCCGCATTCCAATCATGGCATATGTCATGCCTGCAGATAGCAGCAGCCAAAAGCCTGGCGCATACAAGAAGTTAAAATAGATTTCTCTGCCAAGCATTCGCTGCCGCAGCAGAGCTACAAACAGGAACACCAGCGGATATGCATATCCCCAATTGATCGCGCCGAGCGTCAGCAGGAACAGAGATACAATTGTCATGCGTTGCTTTGCTCCTTATGAATGAAGTCCAAGACCCGGCGCATTTGCACATTTCGATTTTTATTCTTCAGCACAAATTCTCTTCCTCTCGCACCCATCTCATCCAGCTCTGATGGACTTAATTTTCTGAGAGATTCCACTGTGTCCCGAATGGAAGCAGCACTCTCCTCTGGAATATACGTTAAGAATGGATCATACTCTCCGGGTATCCCGTCCAGGCGAAACATC
>OMBQ01000938.1_pt1 | contig 27628 bp, 34 predicted proteins | sample 1674311 | NCBI WGS metagenome assembly OMBQ01 (sample SAMEA103958160, study PRJEB25191) | human gut metagenome | biome: human-associated habitat [ENVO:00009003]; feature: intestine environment [ENVO:2100002]; material: feces | place: Germany | collected 2013/2015 | reverse complement strand
AAACAAGATACGCACGTTTGGGTCGGGTGGCGGTGAGTGAGCGAATCGCAACCGCCGCCACCCTTTTTTAAAAACAACACACCATGGCAAGAAATACTTGTGCTAACAACACGCTCTATCAGGATCTCACCTATTGCAAGGGTAAGACCATCCTCCCGGGCATCCGTCCACTTGTCGCCGTCATTCCGAAGGCCGACATTGTGAAGTGGCCCGTGCTCCCGAATACGCCAAGCGGCAATATGGGCAGTATCGCCAAATACGCCGAAGGAGATTTCACCCTCGCAAGCGACAAATATTGGAAACTCATTGACCTGACGCTCAACAAGGGTCAGATTACCTGGGAGACGCAGGGCGACAAGCCCAGCCGCACCTTCCTCAATAAAGCTCCGCTCGAACACCCCGAAATCAACGAATCAGCCGCAGGATTTGCCCGTCAGGCCATTGCCGATGATTTGGTGTTCGCCATTCAGCAGCGCGACGGCAAGTGGCGCATCCTCGGTAACGAATTGTTCGACACCGACGTGAAGGTAAGCGGCGGAACGGGCGAAGGCGTCAGCGGCGAAGTGGGCACCAAGATTGAGGTAGAAGTAACCGATGTATGCCCTGCTCCCTTCTACACGGGCAAACTCAAACTCTCATCGACCGAAGAAATTGACTGTTCCCAGACCAGCACGCCCATCGTATAATCAGCGACAAGAGAAGTATTCATAGTAATTCATAGGATAGTAAGATTGTTCTTTAGAGGGTGGGGGATTCGTTACCCGCCCTCTTTTGATTTTACCCCATTAACTCCCTCACCATGCTCGACACCTATCTCACCCAAGCCCTGCAAGATTACCTCGCAACGCCCGCCGCCGAACGCGACGTGGCCGCAGGCGCGGAACTACTGCTCCGACTCAACCGCAACCGCATTCTCTACAATAATATCCTTCGCAACCCCGCGCGTCTGGCCGATAAGCTCGAATACGAGCTGAAGAAGCACCTGCAAATCCGTCTCGACGGGTTAACGCTTCAGGAAGTCAGCGAGATGAACCAGAAGGTCATCCCCGCTGCCGCCGCGACTCTCGCCGCTGGCGAACCCGGTAAGCCCGAGCCCAACGGCGGCAAACCGCACGCCCTCTACCACGGCAAACGACCCGACCACGACCAGTTGCCCGAAGAGATACGCGCCATCTACGACCAGGGCGGCGAACTCTATCAGCGCATCCGCGACACCTACAACACCCTCATGCAAATGGCCGACGCCGAACCTTGCGACCGCTACGAGTACCTCAAGATTCTGAGCGACCTCGATCGCCGTTACCGCGAAGGCTGGGAGCGTTACGACCACTACACCGCGCCCGAAGTTCCAACCGAAGCGAAGCAACCCGAAACAACCGCCGAAGCTTCAGCCGAAGCGAAGCCCAAAGCCGAAGCGAAGCAACCCAAAGCTCCCGTTGAGACGAAGCAAACCAAAGCCAAGGATCAACAGGAAGCAGCACCGAGCACAGCTCCCTAATCATTGTTCTTTGTTCTTATGCCACACCCCAAGACCCTCGACCTCATCGACCAGCACCTGTTTTCTACGCCCGAGGATGGAAGCCGCGCGCGTTCCCGGACAGATACGCAACCGTATCGTCCGCATCCGCGACCTCTACACCTACTGGCTCACCTTCCCACGACTGAGCGAACGCGAGATTACCGCTGAGCTTTGCCGCCGTTACCCCATCGGCAAGCAGCAGGCCTACGCCGACCTCCGCATGATTAAGACCTGCCTGGGACGGTTCAATCAGGTAACGAAGGAGTACGACATGTACCGCTTTCGTCAGCTGCTCGACGAGGGCTTGGAGATGGCACGAGCCAAGGGCGACGCAGGTGCCTTTGCCAAGTTGCTCAGCTCGTACGGCAAGATGGCGCGGCTCGACAAGGAAGAAGCCGACGCACCGGCCTACGCCGACATCGTGCCCCAGCAGTTCGCCCTCAGTGTCGATCCCTCCGTGCTGGGCATCAAGCCCGTCACCGACTGGCGCACCAAGGCCGAAAAGTTGCGTAAGCAATGGGCAAACGAGGCTCAAGTTATCGAAGTTGAACCCCTTCCTCCCGAAACAAGCTAAGCTATATGCAGCGCACCGCAATTCAACAGACCGAGGCGCTCCGTCTGCTTCACGACGGACAGCCTCACCTTATTCGCGTGTGGAAGCTCTCTACGGGCGACATCCTGGAATATCGCAACGCCACCTATCGCGGCGGCAACCGACGGGGCGGCACGACCCGCGTATTGCTCCACCCTTCGGGACAAATCCGCGAGTTCCGCAACGTCACGCTCCACCACATCGACGGCCTCGCCGTCTACCTCTGACCCCGCACGCTCACACTATCATTCTCTACCCGCTATGGATTCTCAACTCTTCGAAAGCATTTTCTCGTTCTCCTTTCCCGCCACCGCCGACGGCAACTCCACCACCGTCTACGATTCCGACCACGGCGACATCCGCACCGCGCCCGTTCCCGGTCTCCCGGGGCACGCCTACGTGCGTTGGGGCTTCAATGATCAATTGCCCTACACGGTCACCGAGCTGCTTCAGGCCGACGAAGTAACGGCGCAAAACAAGTTGTTCAACGTCATCACCTGTTACGGCGCGGGCATTCGGCTCGAAGACCCGCGCGGACCCGGTCACCCCGTACCCGAAGCCGTCAGCGAGTGGGCTTGGCGGCAGAACCTGCCTGCCTACTGGCTCGAACAAGCCACCGACATGAAGCACTATTATTTCAGTGTGTCGGTGCTTATCCTCTCGCAGGACGGTAGCCGCGTCAACCGCATCGTCCACAAGGATGCCTGCTATTGTCGCCTCGCCCCCGCCGACGAACAGGGGCGCATCCATCATCTCTATTATGCCAACTGGCGCGACCGTTCGCCTAAGCCCGGCACGGTCGAACGCATTGCACTGCTCGACCTCAACGACCCGCTCGGCGACTTGCGCCAACGCATGGGACTCGAACCCAACCGCTACGGCATCACGCGCTCCGCGCCCGTACGCGACCGCAAGTTTGCCATTCTCACCCGCTTTCCCACGCCCGGGTGCGAGTATTACCCCGTACCCTATTACGCCGCCATATTCCGTGGCGGTTCGTACGATGAGAAGCGGCTCATCTCGACGGGCAAGCGCGCCAAGTTGCGCAATTCCTCCACGGTGAAATACCAAGTCGAGGTAGAGCACGACTACTGGACACGCCTGTGCACCGAGCGCGGACTCGTCGACCCGCAAGAGATGGCCAATGCCATCCGCAGCGAGAAGGAAAAGATACGCGACTTCGTGGGCGGCATCGAGAATTCGGGTAAGGTGTGGATAACGGGGTACTACGTCAACCCCGACGGCAAGGAAGTACGCGACATCCGCATCACCCTCATCGAAGGAGCTAAGGAAGGCGGCGACTGGGCCGACGACCTGCAAGCGGCCGCCAACACCATCTGCTACGGTGACAACATTCACCCCAATCTGGTAGGAGCCACGCCCGGCAAGAGTCAGATGAACAACAGCGGATCGGACAAGCGCGAACTCTACGTCATGAAGCAAGCCCTCGAAATGCCCTGGCACGACCTCATGCTCCGCCCGCTCGAAACCGCCCTGCGTTTCAACGGCTGGCGCGTTCGCCCCGTCGTCCCTCTGGTGCAGCTCACCACGCTCGACGAACACCGCGACCTCAAGGAAGTCAAACCCCAATAACTCCACCGCGCCCCATGATTACCCCCGAACAACTGACCGTGACGGAAGACCTGTTCTTCCAGACGCTTCCCGCCTTCGCCGACGAAGCCAACGCCCCCTATACCTTTCGCGTCATGCAGCCCTTCCTCACCGAAGCCGCCGCCCGTATTGCCGACACCCTGAGCCCCGCCACCGATCTCCACGACGGCGAAGAGCGTCAAGCCCTCTATTACGCACAGGCCTTCGTGTGTTACTGTGCCGCCTTCACCGCCGTGCCCCAGCTCGACCTCGTCTTTACGCCCAACGGCTTTGGCGTGGTGAGCAACCAACACGTGGCACCCGCCTCGCGCGACCGCGTTGACGCGTTGCTCCACTCGCTCGAAACCGGGCGCGATGAGTTTTATACGCGCCTCGTAGAGTTCCTGCGTAACCAATCGGCGGCGTGGTGTGCGAGTGCCGTGGCGCATCGCGTGTACAGTTCGCTTGTGTCGCTTCCAGCCGACGCTTCGGCTTCGGGCATCTACGACGAACACACGCGCCAACCGCCCGCCAACTTTCGCGAACTGACTCCCTTCCGCGCCCGCATCGGGGAAGCTGAATCGGTGCTGGCCAACTTCATCAGCGAAGAGCTGCTCGCCGCCGTCATCGAACGACAGCTCACCCCGCACGCTCAACGCTACACACGCGAGAACACGCCCTATACCATTCTGCTGAACCGTTGCCGCATCTTCGTGGCCTGCTACTGTGCCCATCCGGGCGACCCCGCCCTGCGTGGCATCGGGCTCAAGATTGCCGCCTATGCCCAGCAAAAGGGGGTCGAAGAATACCTCAACTCCTCTTTGGTTCAGGCCGCACGCGGCGAACATTACGAGAACCGTAAGAACGACACCCTCTTCTTCTTCAACTAATGCCCGCCCGCCATGCTACACGACCTCATTCCCACCGCCTGGAGCGAACTGAGCGGAGCCGCTGCCGCTTACGTGGCGCGGCTCTACGCCCGGGGGCTCGACACGGAGCGCACCAAGGTCTATCTCGCTCTGCGTCTGCTTGGTGTGCGCCGCGTGCGACCTTGCGCCCGGGGTTACGAGCTTCACATCGGGACGGGGCGCATCGTGATTCGCCCCGAACAATTGTCCGCCGCGATGGACGCGCTGGCCTTCCTCGACCGCGCGCCCGACTTTCCCGTGCGCCCCGACCGCCTGCGCCGCGCCGAAGCCATCGCCGCCGACCTTCGCGGCGTGCCCTTTGGCACCTACCTGCGCATCACGACCCTCGCCCGCGCCTATGTGGAGCAAGACCACCGCGCCGACATCGGCACCCGCCTCGTCACGGTGCTTTACCCCGAACTCGACGAGTCGCACGTGCGCCCCTGGCACCACCTCGTGGCCTACCAGTGGGTAGCCGGGCTTACCGCCTGGCTCGCCAGCAAGTACCGCGACCTGTTTCCGCCCGCTCTGACGGGCGACGAAGGGCAAGCCGAAGAGGTGGCAAGCGCCGAAGAACAGGTGAACGCCCTCATCCGTTCGCTCACGGGTGGCGACATCCTGCGCGAACAAGCCGTGCTCGACAGCGACACCCACCGCGCCCTGACGGAGCTTAACGCCAAGGCACGCGAAGCCGCCGAAATGCGTAAGGCTGCGTCTCAACCCGTCGGCGCGTAACGCCGTCCGCCCCTCTTCGAATATTCTCTCTCACACTCTTCCCCCTTCGCCATGCTCTTCTACATCAATCAGATAGCCTACGCCGCGCCCCTGCCGCCTTACGACTTCCTCTTTGGGCTTTATCGCGGGGCCAAGCTCCCGCCCTTTCAGGCCGTACCGCTCCACGGGCTCGCCTCCCTGACCTACGAACAGGAACGCGCCGACGGTGTCTGCTTCCACACCTTACGGCTCGAAGGTTCGCTCTGCACCAATCTCGACCCCGCCGCCATACAGTCTGCGCCGCGCGCGTGGATCGTCCGCACGGTCGAAGGGTCGTACTACCTGCTGGGCGACAGTGCCACCCCTTTCCCCTCCGCACTCTTGGCGTTCACCTCGTCCGCCCAGCCGCGCGAAGGCGTGAAGTACAGCCTGCAACTTTCGCTCCGCACCGACCGCAAGCCGCTTATCTTAGTCCCCCGTCAGTTCACCCCCGACATTGAATTGTAATGCTCACTCACGACCTCCCCGCCATCGCCTTCCCCGCCGACATCTACATGCTCCAATTCAAGGCGGGCGAACGCACCCTTATCGAACTGGCCGACAGGCCCGACCGCAACCGCGCCATCACCCTCTTCGAACTCACCCCCGACACGGCGTTGGACATCGACAACTTCGACAGCCTGTTGCGCGAATACGTCACCACCAGCGCGTGGTTTCTCTATGTTGACGGGTCGTTGAAGTCCACCGTCCTGCCTTGCCGCTACCAGCTGCTGCACGCTGAGCAATGGGTGACCAGTCACTTTCTCTCCCTGCGTCCGCCCCGTGTACGCATTCATCTCTACGCCTTCGAACACCTCTACTTTTACCTGCCTAAGGGAGCAACGTACAGCATCCGCCTCACCTCCTACGACGTGTTGGGCGGTCAGCTCCGCACGCAGGACTACGCCCTCCCGTCCGCCGCGCCGAACAACATGATCATGGGTTACCGCATCTTCGTTGACGACCGTTTGGGCATCAAGTACAGCGAAGGCTACTTTTCCATCCGCGCCGTTGTGACCATCAAGCCCGCCAGCGGCACGAACTACCAGCTCACACAGGAGTTTGTGTCGGAAGGCATGCGGGGCGAAGCGGGTGACATCTTCTATACCAATGGCTTCGGCGTACCCGAGCGCCTCGACATCGCGCAGCTCACCCACCAGCACCACGCCACGCCCCAGTTGGCACGCATCAACGGACGCGACACTGTGGTGCGCACCGACAGCTACGAGGAGTTCGAAGCCGTCAGTTTCCCCCTCACCGACACCGAGACGTTTCGCGTCAGCGACATCCTCAACAGCCGCTCCACGCAACTCACCGTCTACGCCCTCGACCACAGCCTGGACCACCCCCACACCGCCAAGCACGAAGTGTACCCCACGGGGGGCGACCTCAAGCTCACGCGCGATGCCTACACCGCGCCGCGCGCCGTGTTCCAGTTGCGCACGGTTCGCCCCGTGCCCGACATCGACTGGCTTTGCACCGGGATGCCCTTACTCTGAACCCTCCCGCCCGCGTAATCACTCACACTCATACATACATTCACTCACACCACCACACCCCGACATTATGCCCATGCACACCGCCCCCAAGCTCCTGCTCTTCGCCTCGTTTGGCGCCGAAGCCCTGCAAGCCTTCTACGACTTGCGCTGGATGATCGTCTTTGCCGTGATTCTCGTAATTGCCGACTTTTGGTTTGGCGTTTCCGACAGCCTGTCGCGCCACAAAGAGTTCCGCTTTTCGCGCGCCGGTCGGCGCACCTGCAACAAGCTCGTAGACTACCTGGCCTATCTGCTCGTAGGTTGCACCGTGGGGCTCGCCATCTTCGAACCGCTCGGCCTCGCCTCGCACACGGTGACCGCTGCCATCGGGCTGGGACTGGGCTGCCTCTGGGAGCTCGACTCCATCATCGGCCACGTGTGTAGCATTCACGGCGTGGTCAACCGTTTCTCGTTGAAGCGTTTCCTCATCTCGTTGCTTTCGCGCAAGTTTAAGGACGTGGGCGAATCGGTGGAGGACGCGCTCAACGACACTCCCAAACACTAATTACCTCATTCTTCCTCATTCTTCATTATGGCAAAACGTAATTGTTCCCCCCAAGTCTTCCCCTACGACGACTTGACTTATTGCTACGGCAAGCCCGTATTGGGCGGCATCCGCCCCGCGGTGTATGCGATACCCCGCAGCGAGTTGATAGGCTTCGCCAAGCTTCGCACGGACGAGTCAGGAACCTCACAAGAAAACCTGGCTGTGTTAAAGGGCGAATTTATTCCCGTTCCCGGTTCTTACTGGCGCAAACTCGACATCGTGCCCACGAAGGGTTCCCTCACATGGGAGACACAGGGCGAACACCCCGCCCGCACCTTCCTCAACAAGGCGAAGTTCGTCTTCCCGGGCACGTGTGAAGAGGCCACGGCTTTTGCACGCCAAGCCATTCACGATTTTCTCATCTTCGCCGTGCAACAGACGGACGGCAGCTGGCGTATCCTCGGTTCACCCGAATTTCCCGCCGACGTTCAGGTAAGCGGCGGTACGGGCGAAGGCCTCGGTGGCGAAGTGGGCATCAACATCGAAATCACAGCCACGGATCTTTGCCCCGCGCCGTTTTACAAGGGGCATCTCTTCCTCGAGCGATGGGACTGCATCAACTGTGCTTATGAAGCTCCGTATCAATATTGTATAAACTTGGCATACTATAGGATTCCATCTAAAAAAGAAATGTTAGGGAAGTTCAAAGGATTAGGGGAAACAATAGTATCAATAGATGGAGATAGTGATGAGGATACACTACTTCTCTTCGCAGCGGGATCTCCTAATAGTGCCAAGATTACAAGCAGAGAATTATATGGGTCCAGCTACGGTTTTGAAATACTGATTAACTTCGGGAACACTAAACGACAACCGAAATGTGACGTGACTATTTATGACGACGCGGGCGATCAAGTACCGGGGATTCAGGTTGAACCTGTTGAATATTTAGCAAAAGTGGATGAATTCTATAACTTAATCCAATACAGCACCGACTCAGCAACCGATCTATCGCAAATAGATATAGAAGGCGAAATGGATAACTATAATGTAATAATAGACTTCGCAGTATACCCCATCGAGCACGAGATACCGACCCAAACCCAATAACCATGCCCCGCACCATCACCCACATCTTCGTCCACTGCACCGCCTCCGCGCAGTCGTGGACAGTTGCCGACCTCATGGCCGAATTTCGGCGCAAGGGTTGGAAGTACCCCGGATACCATTACGCCATCACCGCCGACGGCACCACGCACCAGCTCCTCGATGAGCGCGAAGTGGCCAACGGCGTGAAGGGCTACAACGCCTCGTCCGTACATGTTGCCTACATGGGCGGTATTCACGGACAGGGCGGCAAGATTGTCGGCACTGACAACCGCACCACCGCCCAGAAGGCCTCGCTACGCATCCTCCTCCAGACGCTCCGCGCCCGCTATCCACAGGCGCACATCCTCGGCCACCGCGACATTTGGGGCAAGTCGCCCCGCGAGTGGCTGAAGGAGTGCCCCTGCTTCGACGCGGAGGCCGAATATGCTGACATTTAAAACGAACCCCCAACACAACATGGCTAAAGGTGAAACATACGAACAGTTTGTCAACAAGTTTAAGCCGCCCAAGACGCCCGATGACTGCTACACGCCGCCCGAAGTTTACGAGGCGGTTAGGGACTTTGTTGACGCTCACGTCGTGCCGCTCGAAGGCACGCACATCGTCCGCCCGTTCCGACCGGGCGGCGACTATCAGGGCGAAACTTACCCCGAGGGCTGCTTGGTGCTCGACAACCCGCCGTTCTCCATCCTCGCAAGCATCGTAGACTGGTACCGCGAGCGCGGTATCCGCTTCTTCCTCTTCGCGCCGCAGCTGACGCTGATGGGGTACGGCGCGCGCCCAGACGTGACGTGCGTGGTGGCGGGCGGTAAAATCGTCTACGAGAACGGTGCCAGCGTCGTTACTTCCTTTGTCACAAACGTCTGGCCGGGGTCGCCTGCCTTCGTCGTGCGTAGCAACCTCTGCCAAAGCATAACGAAGGCAAGCGAACGCGCGCTGAAGGATCGCGTACCGCCACGCAACTTGCCCCGACGGCGATACCCGCCGCACGTCTGCACAGCCGCCACGCTCGGCAAACTCGCTACGCACGGGGTGAACTTCACCGCGCCGCGCGCGGAGACGCAATTTGTGCGAAAGCTCGACTGCGGCACGGCCCTCTTCGGCTCGGGCTTCCTGCTCTCTGAACGCCTTGCGGCTGAACGCCTTGCGGCTGAACGCCTTGCGGCTGAACGCCAGCTGGAATACGAGACCCTTACCCTCTCACCGCGCGAACGGGCTATCATTGCCGCCCTCGCCGCGCCCGAACCTCCTGAAGCCCCCGCCCATGATTGACCTCAACGAATACATCGCGCAGCTCGCCCGCACCAACCGCCTCGCCGTGGCTCACGCCTTTGCGCCCTGCCAATGCAGCGGCATCGGTTACCTTGAGGGAATGCTCGAGGGTATGAGGCGCGAACGCGCTTTTGTCTGTACGACCGACGTGACCGACGGCGAAGTTTATCAGCGCGGAGGCGGATGGTTTCGCCGAAGGTTGCTCACCGTCTTCATTCTCCACCGCTACCGCTCGGACTCTCCGGGCGATTATGAGGAGAAGATGAACCTTTGTCGCGAACTCTTTCGCCAGTTTCTCACCCGTCACCTGCTCGACGAAGCCGACCTGCAACGCCAATCGGCCTTTCTCAACGTGGGTAACGTCCGCTTTCGCGAACTCGGCGGGGAGTTTCTCAACGGCCTGACGGGGCTGTACTACATGCTCTCAATGGACGAACCCCACCCCCTCTGCTTTAACCCCGAAGAATGGACGCATGGCGAAGCAACCCACAACCCTTGAAAAGCAAATCGGCCAATACGCTGAAGGCTGGTACCGCACGATGACCAACATTTGGCGCGACCGTCTGGCCCTGCTCGACATCGGCCACACGGGGCGACTCTTCCACTCCGTACAAGGCAGCGGGCTCGACCTCAGCGGCACGGACTTGACGGCCGCCTTCCAGTTTGTGGATTACGGCATCTACGTGGACCGGGGCGTGGGGCGCGGCTACACGCGCGGCAACGGGGGCGACCTGAAAATCCTCGATCCCGTCTATCGGCACGAACACGGGCTGGGACGCGCGCGGCGCAAGACGCTCTGGTTCTCGCGCTCGTGGTACATCTCGCGCCGCGTGTTCAACGAGGCCATGGCCGACCTCCTGGGACAAGCCTTTGTCGGCGCGTTCGACCGCTTGGAATAGTCCCAACGGCAACTAAGTAAGTAGATAATTGTGTAAATAGAATGAGTTCGACCCGCAGGGCAACGGGGCACCGCCTCCGCGCCTTGCGGTTTCTTTTCTTTTCGGATGAAAGTATGAAGACGAAACCCACCATTGACGACCCGCGCACGCACCCTTACCAGTTCTTCCTGAGCGATGCCATTCAGCAAGGGCAGTTGCTCGAACAGCTGATAGGCTTCACGGGGCGCGCCTCGATACTGGTCACCAGCTTCTCGACCGCCGAGGAGTTTCTCATGAAGTGCTGGCGATTAAAGCGCGAGGGGCTGATTGACCGCGCCACCATCTTGCTCGACATCAAGGCGGTGGAGAAAACGGCGCGCATCCGTTCCATGATAGGCGGCGTGTTCGACCGCCAACTCTTTGCGCCCAATCACTCTAAGTGCATGGTCATCCAGGGCGAAGACATGACGGTGACCACGCTTTGTTCGCAAAACACGACGCGCGGCGGACGCTTGGAGAGCTACGTCATCACGACCGACCCGCAGGCCGCGCGCGCCGTGGAAGACGCGCTCGACCAGCTTGCGGCGTTCACCATCGACAACAACGCAAACCCCACCAACCCATGACACACACCGAAATCGACCTCCCTGATTACAGCGAGCGCATCCTGGAACTCGCGCGCGATCTGACCCCGCCCGCCGACATTGCCATCCTGCTGGGCATTCCCTTGCGCGAACTGCGTGAAGCTCTCGACAGCGAAATGCCGCTGGCCGTGGAGTACCGCCGCATTCGCGCCGAGAAGCGGCTCTACGCCCGACGGCAAAACATTGAACTGGCTAAGGCGGGATCGCCAACGGCGCTCGAAGCCGTGGAACGCTACAACCAAGAATGCGACTACTGAATCCAAAAAAACGGAGACAAACGGGGACAGACTACTAAAAAGTATTACCTTTGCGGCATCCTTCCAAACTAAAAGCGGTTGCCCGAGCAATCGACACAACAATATTTGCCCTTTGTATGGTGGCGGACGTGGAAACACCCGCGAGGCGACTTTTAGGCCTAGGACACCTAAGCAAAGGGCTTTTTTTATTCCCAAACTAAAAGACATGGAATTCAAAATTTCAGAAGAGACCCAATTGTGGGCAAATGCTTATCGTACGATTCTCAAAGACACTAATGACATTGTGAACAAGTTGAGTAAATTTTACGGTAGCGAAAATGTGGCGTTCTCTGGAGCGTGTGAACATACGCTCCCCGTTGAACGGCTGCGCGGTTACAGGCCGTTGACCGCACTCATCGAGGCACAAGACAGATTTAGTCAAGAACTCTTGACCGTAATTGATAACAACATGGTCGATTTGAACAGCAAGTACATCTAACGACATACACACCTGATAAGCTCTGACTCTGTCGGGCGGTAACTCTCTCACACGCGGAGGGTTGCCGCCCGCTTTTGTTTGTCTTTGTCCGAGCGGTGGAGGGGTGCGACCTTAGCACAAGTAATAACTTATTGACACACTCACACCGACATGACAGAGAAAGATATTAAGGTCGTGGAGCTGGTGCTTAACGCGGATCAGGCGCGGCAGAAGCTCAACGAACTCAACCGGCAATTTGACACCGCCGCGAAGAAGAAGCAGGAGGCTTTCGAACGGGGCGACGCGAAGGGTATTAAGTTCTATTCGCGCGAAATGAAGCGCATCCAACACGAGATTGCGCAGGTGGAAACGCGTGCCAAAACGGTGACGCGCGTACTGGGCGACATGGATCGCGCCCGCCCCGAACAGCTCAAGAAGACGATTCGCGAACTGACGCGCGAACTCGATAGCGGAAGGGTGGAACGCGGCACGAAGCAGTGGAAGACGATGACGGAAGCCATTAGCAACGCGCGTACCCAGCTGGCGGGCATTAACGAGGAGATGGCCGCGCAAAGGGGTTTGCTCGATTCGCTCTCGGAATGGGGCAACAAGTGGTTGGGCGTGACTGAAGTTGTGGATAACTTCGTGGGTATGTACAGCGGGCTCCGCTCGTGGATGCAGCAACAGGTGACCACTTACGCTCAGCTTGAGGAACACATGGCGGGCGTGGTGAAATACACGGGCATGACCCGCGAAGAGGTTCGAGAACTGGGTGAGGAGTTGAAGCGCATGGACACGCGCACCTCGCTCGAAGGGCTCAACGACCTGGCCGCCGATGCGGGACGACTGGGCATCACGGCACGCAAGGACGTGATGGACTTCGTGGAAGCGGCCAACATGATCAACACCGCCCTGGGACAGGACTTGGGCGAAGGCGCGGTGCGCAACATCGGTAAACTCGCCGAACTGTTTGGTGACTCGGAACGCATGGGGCTGAAGCAGGCGATGCTCGCCACGGGTTCGGTCATCAACGACCTGGCGCAATCGTCGTCGGCCAACGAGGGCTATATCATGGACTTCACGGGACGACTCGCCGGCATGGCGAAGCAGGCGGGCATGACGCAGGCCGAAGTCATGGGACTGGCGGCGGTGCTCGACCAGGCGATGGTGAACTCGGAGGAGGGTTCGACCGCCCTTTCCAAGATTATCCAGAAGCTTTACCGCGAACCGGCCAAACTGGCGCAAGCCGTGGGCATGGACGTGAAGCAGTTCTCCGAGACGATGAAGCGCAACGCCAACGAGGGACTTTTGCAGTTTGCCCAAGCCGCCGAACGCCTCGGGGGGCTCGAACAGCTGGCGCCTGTGTTGGGCGACCTCGACTTGACGGGCGCGGGCGTGACCAAAACGCTTTCGGCCTTGGCTAACAACCTGGAGAAGGTGAAGGCCACACAGGTGCAGGCTATGAGGGCTTTTGCCGAAGGTACCTCTGTGGTCAACGAGTACAACGTGGCGAACAACACCGTGCAGGCGCAGCTCGAAAAGGCGCAAAACGGTTTTGCCCGTCTCAGTGCTGAACTCGGCGAACGGCTGATGCCCGCTATGACGGGCTTGGTGTCGACTTCGGGCACCCTGATTAAGCTGGCCTTGGCGCTACTCGATTTCTTTGCCCGTTGGGGACGCACGGCGGTGACGCTCACCGCCTCGCTCGTGGCTATGACTGTGGCGGTGAAGGCGCACACGCTCTGGACTACGGCGTGCGAGGTGGCGACCAAGGCCGCAGCCGCCGCCCAATCGCTCTGGAACAAGGCCTTGCGCAAGAACCCGCTGACGCTCTTCGTCTCGCTGGCAGCGGCGGCGGTGGCGTGGGTGTGGGACTACGTGGAGGCAACGGACGAGGCCGCGCGCGCGGAACAGCGACGGGTGACGGCGGCGAATGCCTTGCTTCGCGCGCAGGAACGCGCGGACAACCAGGCGGCGTCGGAACTGGCTACCATTCAGCGGCTGGTGACGGTGGTCAACAGCAACGCGCACTCGTACGACGCGAAGCGACGAGCCATTGAACGCCTGAACCAGATTGTCCCGGGGCTGAACAAGAACACGAAGGAGGGTATCGCGCTGACGCAAAAGGAGATTTCGCTTATCAACGACCACGTGAAGGCGATTAAGAATAAGGCTTTGGCGCAGGCGTACCAGGAGGAATTTACCGAGCTCAGCAAGCAGATTCTCAAGGCGCAACGGCTGGTGGCTGGCAATGAGTTTGACGTGCACGCCGTCGAAACGGAGCTCGAAAAGCCGCAATACCGACCGCAGATGTTTCGCGGACGCGACTGGAACCGCACACGTTACAAGAAGATGCAGGAGCTCAACGCGCAAAAGGAGGCACTACGAGCCGCGCAGGAGGAGCTGAAGGGTTACCAAAAGCAATTGCAACAGATTGAGCGCGAACTATCAAGCAACAAGCAGTTGAAATCGTTCTTCGACGCGCTCTATGTGGACGTATCGCCCCAGGGCGGAAGTCCGACCCCGACGGGCGGAACGACAAGCGGCAGCGCGGGAACGGGAAAGACGAACGCGAAAGCGGACGACCCGGTGAAGAAGGCGCGCGAAGCCATCGAGAGCGAAATGAAACTGGCCGCCGAACAGATGAAGCAGGCCTACGAAACGGGGCTGAGCACGGCGCACATGATGGAGCACGGATTGCTCCAAATCGAAGTAGAGAAGTACGAACGGCTGAGCCAAGTGCAGGGAAACTCCGAGGCGCAAAGGCTGGAAGACCTGAACAAGGCGATGGCCGCACGGCGCGAACTCCACAAGCTGGCGGCGGCGTGGTCGCTCGGTCAAATCGAAACGGAGCAACAGGAGGAGGAACGCGAATTGCTGAAACAGTACGCCCAGGGCGAACTGCAAGAGCGCACGTACCAAGACCGACTAACCGACATCCGCCTCAAGGGTTTGCTTCGTCGCGCGGAATACCTCAAGCAATACGGTTCGCCGCAGGAGGCGGACGAGGCGCAAGCGGCCTACGACAAGGCGACGGCTGACGCGCAGATTGCACGAATCAAGGAGCTCGAAGCCCGCGCTGAACAGATTCGCACGGAATACCTCAAGAAGTCGAAGGAGGAACGGATGAGCGACGAGCTTAAATATCTCGATGAAATCTACAACCGCGGGCTCCTCTCGGAAGAGGAACGGCAGAAGGCCTTGAAGGCGATACGCGAGAAGTACGCCGAAGGGGCGGCAGCGCAAACCGACCCGCTCTCGTCATCGCTGACGGGTGCCATGCTGGCTTTGCGCCGTTTGCAAGAGGAACTCAAGAACGGGCAGGCTTCGTGGCAAACGTGGGCGCAGGCGGGGCTGGCTTCCTTTTCCGTGGTCACGGCGGGCATGCAGTCTATGCAGCAGCTCAACCAGGCGAACCAGCAACTGGAGATTAACGAGACGAACCGCCAATATGACGAGCAGATTCAACGCGTAGGGGCGAACACCAAGCGCGGCAAGAAGCTCGAGGAGCAGAAGCAGAAGGAGGTGGCGAAGATTCGCACGAAGTATGCCAAGAAGCAGGCGGTCATGCAGATAGCGCAGGCCGTGAGCGACACGGCAGCCAACGCCATCAAGGCATACCAGGCGATGGCGGGTATTCCCGTTGTGGGTCCCGCACTCGGTGCCGCCGCAGCAGCCGCCGCAGTGGCCTTTGGTGGCATTCAGATTGCGGCCATCAAGAAGCAGGCGGCGGTGCAGGAACAGGGGTACTATCGCGGTGGCTTCACGGGCGGACGCGATTACCGCCGCGCGGCGGGTGTCGTACACGAAGGGGAATTTGTGGCCACGCACGAGGCGGTGAACAATCCCGCCCTGGCGCCCGTGTTCTCCCTTCTCGACCAGGCGCAACGCCGGGGCAGTGTGGCTTCGCTGACCAGTGAGGACGTGAGTCGCACGATTCTCGCTCCCACGCTGACAGCGGTCAACACGGCGCGCACGCAACCCGCGCCTGCCGCCGCGCTGGCGCCCGCGCTCGCCTTACCCGCCGATTCGGCCACGGTGGCCGACCCGACGCTCCGCGCCCTTACCCGTCTCTCTGACCAGCTCGACCGGGGCATTGAGGCTTACGTGACGCTCGACGGCCCGAACGGGCTCGACCGCCAATGGCGCAAGTACCAACGGCTCAACGGACGGAAATAAACAAACGGGGTTTTACTTCTCACTCTACACGCTTATGCTTTCTATCACGATTAACAAAAAGCCCGCCGTTATCAAGGCGGGCTCTTCCATTAAACTGACTAAGGTGAATCCGTACTTCGGCGCGGTGGGCGACTACACGCTCGAAATCGTTTGCCCGCTGAAGGGTTGCGCGCAGAATGCTCAGATTTTCGGCGCGATGCATCTGCCTCAGACGCAGCTCAGACCCGCGCTCAACCGTACTTATTACATGACGATTCTCGCTCCGCCCGTGAACCTCAAAGGCGAAGCGCATGTCACGATGGTGACGGACGAGGAGGTCAGATTGCAATTTGTCGGGGGCAAAGGGCTACTGACGAACGCCATGCAAACCGATGAGGTGTATATTGACGAACTCGACCTGGGGTACGCTTGGGAAGAGGTGCCGCCGTTTTATGACGGGGCGGAGGAATGGGATCCTTCGATGATGACGCTCTGGCAATTCAAATTGGTTTTCTACCAATATGCGCGGACGGGCGCAGAGCAAACGCGCCCCGCGCAAATCATGATGAGGGGATCGATGGACGAAACCGACTGCGTGGTTTTCCCGACAATGACCGCCGACAAGATGACGGCGGTCAACAATATATCCACGCGCCAACGTACGGAATCGCCTACAAGAAAGACGGACAGGGGATTCTACTGGCTCGCTACAACGAACGACGAAATGAAGGAACTCCTTTACGACTCGAACAAGTTGGCGCCGCAGCCGTACTTGTTTCGTATTTGGCGCGCCATCGCACAGGCGCGGGGATTCAGAGAGGTGGATGATTCCTTTTACACGGCTAAGAACAAATGGACGCGCGGCCTCTTCATCGTTTCGGCCACGGAGTCGCTCGACCTGAGTCAAGCCCTCCCGCATTGGACGCTGGCGGAATTTGTTCGAGAAATGGAGAACCTGCTCGGCGCGGTCTGTGTGGTCGGGCAGGATGGCAGGAGTGTTGCGCTCGTTCCGCGCAATTCCTTCTATAAGAATAACGAAAAGGTGGTCAAGATTACGCGCCCGCTCGATGAACGGCAGGCGGAACTCGACAACGAGGGGCAGCAGGACACGACCGCCGCGGGCAACGTGGATTATGATTACCCCGAAGCGGACGATATCTTGCGCATTCCTGATGATGTTTGGGCGGGCGCGGACGTTCGCCATAAGCGTTCGTTAGCGGAAATCCAGCAGGAGGTGAACGCCATGACGAAGGAGCAGCGCGCACTTTCGCCGGCTATCTGGGTGACGCCGACCGCGTGTTACGCGCTCTTGCATCGCGCAGACGCGCCCGAGGAATACGAGCTCCAACGGGTGGATCAAATGTCTCCGCTTATCCGTAGTTTCCCGAGCCGGGAGATTGATGTGGAACTGCGTATGGTTCCCGCCCGTTGGATGATTCCCGAGGAGGGGAATTATGACTGGAGCCGGGTGCCTCACCTCATCAGCCACACCGCCGCCGAGATTCGCCGCACCTTCATTAATGTGGATTCGGCCATCAATCCTGACGGCGCGGCCACGGAGCAAACGCTGACTAAGGAGGACGGGCCCGACGTGATGACTATCGCATTGAACCCGACGGGGGCGGACTTGCAATGGGACGCAGCCCACGCCGCTGAGGGTCCCATCCATCTGGCAATGGGTATCCCGTATGTTCGCGACGAGGTGACGGGGTTCCCGACGGCAGCGCCCCAAGTTTCCGCGCAGGCTGACTTTCCGCTGAACGGCCCGTTTGACCTCTCAAGCGAATACAACGGGCAAGACCCGACGATATGGGGTACTGTCCACGACTTGATTGACGGAACGGACGCGAACCCTATCCCGCTCATCGACCAGCGCGTTGAGTACACCATTTCATTCGCTGACCAGCTTAACGACTACGACCCTACGCGCCCGTACATCATCAACGGACGGCGCTACGCTTGCAAGAGTCTGGAGTTGACGCTCGACGAGAACGGCCTTAACCCGATTAAGGTGGGGCACTTCTATGCGCTCGAAGAATGACCCACCGCCGACCACAACCGCGCCCGTGCCAGCCGCGCAGCTCTTCCACCCATGCAAGCGAACCGCGCACCCGTGCAAGCGCGCAGCTCTCACACGCGCCCCGCATATTCCGCTATATTTGGCGATTTTGCGCGGCGCGTCCGAGAGGGCGCTGGGGGGTCTTTTCAGACGGAATACCTTTTTTGAAAAAAGGTAGCAAAAACCATGCGGCGCGGAACAATTGTGTATCATATTGAAAGCGTTTGCGCTTAAAATAAAAGGGCAGGAAGCAAGGACAGTTGGCATTTGTCCAGCTTCACCGCCCATTCACTAACGAAACAAAATAATTTCATGAAGATTCTCCCTTCGTTCTTCGCGTTCGTCCTGGGCTGCATTGCGGGCGAACTGCTTTTCTCGTTCCTTCTCCCGGCTGGATGCGACCGCAAGAAGGAGCCGTCGGTACTTACCGCTGATTCGGTGGTCATCACACGCACCGACACGCTACGCATTGTGCAACCGGTCACCGTGCACGAGCAAGTCGTTCGCTACGTGACGGTGACCGTGCCAGACTCTTCCAATGTGGAAACAATTGGAAAAGATTCGACGGGTACCGCGGGCGGTGACACCTGTCGGAAGGTGGTGCTGCCCATCTCGCAGAAGGTGTACCGCGACAGCAGTTTTACTGCGTGGGTAAGCGGGTATCGCCCCCAGTTGGATAGCATTCACCTCCACCGCCCGACACATTATATATACAAGTCCCGCCCCGCTCCGCGCCACCGCTGGAGCTTCGGCATCCAAGCCGGCTATGGCTGCACGCCCAAAGGGTTCCTCCCGTACGTGGGTGTGGGTGCTGCCTTCAATTTTAGATGAATAATTCTGCTTTGTTTTCTTGATTAAATGGAACGTTTTTGTTACCTTTGTAGTGTTCTAATAAACCTGATATAAACAACATGGTAAAATTTTCTGCTCTGTACAAGATGCTTGAATCCAATGGTTGGGTTCAGACTAAAGGGAAAAAGCACTATAAATATGTGCATCCCGATTTTGATTTCTTCATCCCTGTGGGGAGACATCCCTCGCACGAAGTTCCATCAGGAACGCTCAAGTCTATACTGGAGCAAGCCAAGATTAAAACGAAAAAGTAAACAAAAGCCACCGCTCTCAAAGAGCGGTGGCATAACACAAGAGAACATGCAAGAAATTACAGCCATTATTGAACGCGGCACGGACGGTGGTTTCGCAATCCGTGCAGAAGAAATTCCCGGAGTCATCGGTTACGGACTCAGCGAGGAAGAAGCTAAGACTGATTTTCTCGAAGTCAGAGAGGAACAAGCGGAATATTATCAGGAGCGCAAAGGTGAGTTCCCATGGTGGGCAAACGCTTCCGTAACGTATCGTTACGATCTTGCTGCATTCTTTCAGGCATTCCCCTTTATCAATGCTACTGAATTTGCTCGGTATATAGGTATCAATCCTTCGCTTATGCGAAAATACAAGCAAGGACTGGTTACAGCATCCGAAAAACAACGTGCACTCATACACGACAAATTAGCTCAGATTATTCAGCAAATGCAACTTGTACAGTTGTAGCAGGCGTCGGTTTATTAGAACATTCCCTTGCCGCCCCATGCTTCAAAGCATGGGGCTTTTTTCTTATAAACCGCCGACAAAATCCTTCGTCTCTTCGTGTATGGTCAGGGAGTCCCCTTTCAAGTACTTGTTGGTAGTAGATTGCATGACGTGCTTGATCACGAGCAACCACCACACCTACTGTGTTAGCCAAAATTCTGAGTCCCGTATCTTTCAGACTGTAAAAACTGGTAACAGTCGTTCCACCCCATTTTTTATATGGCTGCCGATAAATAGAAGGCAGTTAATAACGGCATACATCCGAATATAGAGTATATCTTCTTAATATTGTTCAGGCTGTATTTCTTGCGTTTCATCAGGCTCACAATTGGGTTGTAACAAAAGAAATCAGCATACCTGTTTTTTCAGTATGCAGCCATGGTTGGCTGTAAGACACAAGTGAATAAGAAGATACGCCAGTACGGCGATTCGAATTATTCGAATCGATTAAAAAATCATCAATTGGTGAACTAGTGGAGGAAAGAGTAGGAGAACGAGGAAGTTCTCGAGAAGATGATACAATAATAGCATCCATCTCAGCAACGGGGTATCCGTTACCCGTTACAGATTTTGCACCTTTACGTGGGCGAGTTATTTGACGTTTGGGCATTTTTTGGGGGGCAAGAAGCCCTGTACCGAGCTCCACGCCTCAAAATTACTGTCCCGTTTCTGTCCCACCACTGTGGAAGAAAAAAGCGTGAAACCGCTAATTATTAGCAATTTCACGCCGTTTTTGGCGGAAAGTGAGGGCTAAGGGCGAAAAATCTCGGGTGGGCGGGGCTTGATTATTAGATGAGAAGCGAACGAGGTTTAAGGGTGAAAACGGGCTATTGTCCCGTTTCTGTCCCACTTTTAGGCGGCTTATTCATGCTCTCGTAGAGCTGGATAAGCCGCTCTTTTTCTGCTAAAAGACGTTCAAGAGCTGCAACTCGTTCACGAAGAATGGGAATCTCGGATGTGTCTTTTTGTGTGGGTGAATATACTTCGTTGGCAACAACACTATTACCACTAACAGAGGAGTCAATGACAGCGACAGAATAATTAGAGGAATCTGAAACAAGCATATCGCCATCGCCAGATAATAACCAAGCTGCGGATATATTTTCGCAGCTTGAGTAAATTAATTCGGGGTCAAACGTATCACGTTTTAGCCAGGAGTTTATTGTTTGTGGCTTGATATTCAGCTTAGAAGCGAATCTTGATTTAACACCATCAGAATAATAATCTATGAGAGATTGTAGCATTGAAGTTTTGTCCATGGATGAATATACTTCGTTGGCAACAACACTATTATCGCTTATAGTAGATGAAACGACAGCAACGGAACGTTGAGAGTTGTCGGTAGATAACATTCCTCCTTCACCAGTGAGCAGCCAAAATGCGTCAATGCGACAAAACTGAACCAAATTAGCAATCATATCGACATTTGGTTTACTTCGGCGTTTATTACCAAGGTAATTGGAAAGCCCAGTTGGCTGGAGCCCAATGGCTTGAGCCATTGCAGACTTATTGCCTTTAAATAGAGAGTTACAGATTATCTCAAGGCGGTCATTGATTGTATTCATAGGAATTTACATTAGTCCCGTTTCTGTCCCACTTTTGGGCGGCTTATTCATGCTCTCATAGAGCTGGATAAGCCGCTCTTTTTCATTTAGTAGTGCTTGCATAGAAGCAAGCTTATCTTGTAGAGTTGAAATTTGCAGAACGGCTTCAGTGCTTAACGGGCGATTAGAGTCGGAAGAATGGATTTCGTTAGCAATAGGCCCCGTTGAAGTAGCCGTGTTTCCTATAAACGAAACGGCTAATGTCTTGACGTTCTGGCTATCATCATTAAGAAAGTCACCTTCACCAGTAAACAACCATTCAGCAGAGATACCCGGGCAATAATCGTGCAATCTTTGTGCATCGAATCTACCATTACTCAGCCATTTACTAAGGTTTTGCGCCGAAATGTGAATTAGTTTAGCAAAGTCAGTTTGTTTGCCGTTAGCATAATGGTCGATGAGCGTTTGAAGCATTACTTTTTTATCCATAGTAGAAATTTTGTCAATTGAGTAATAATTGAATATTACTTGTTAATCAACACCTGAATAAGCCGTTCCTTCTCCTGCAACAGAGCTTCAAGCGACTTAATTCTTTCTTCAAGTACGGCATTATCCGCTGTCACGACATGGGTGTTGTCGTGGGCACCTGTGCCGTTGATTTGGTTATTGTGGGCATTACTAAGCGATACAGAGTGGTCGCCTGCTGAAAAATCCGAAAAGAAATCATAATTGAGAGCCTCGCAAATCAAAACTAATTTATCAGTATCGATACTACCCTTCTCTAAAATACGATTCACATTCTGTTGAGCTACACCAATACGCCTTCCGAACTCAGATTTAGATAACCCAAGCTCATTCATACGTTGCTCAATGGCTAATCCTATATCTATTTTATGAACATTGATGACATTTTCCATAAATCTAAATCGTTTCAGTATTAAATATATACAATCTATTTAATTAGGATAATCACAAATGATTTACTTACATAGAATTTATTATCTTTGCAGTGCAATTTATAAATATATAAACTCATAAACAAATCAATTAATCAATATATAAACATTCGGCTATGCTAAAACAATCGATAACGGCAACAATCAACGCGTTGCGCGTGGGTAAGTCGGCCAAGTTCCCAATTGAAAAAGTAACGACTGTACGCAGTACGGCGTGCATTCGCGGAGTGATTACGGGGCGCAAGTTCGTCTGTAACCAAGATGTCAAGAGGGGAGTAGTCGTGGTAACAAGAAAGGAATAGCAACATGGATAAGATATTCATCTCAATAGAGCGCGTGCTTGGGAACACTATGGTGGCTGCTGGCGCGGTGGCTGTGGTTCTCGGACTCATCTACATGGCTTGGCACATGTGGGTAATTGGCGCAATGTTTATCAGCTTAGGCAAACAATTGAAGAAGGCATGAAAGAAATAAAGACGGGCAATGTGTTCCTCGAGGAAATGGAAGAGACTGCAATCGACCGAATAAGGAGATTTGCCCAGCTGGCAGAGAAGATGGGGCTGGAGGTCAGACTGGGATTTTCGGGCGGTAAGGATTCGCAAGTGGTGTACGACCTCATGAAGCGCGCTGGCGTGGAGTTCAGCTCGTACTACAACCATTGCTTTGAGTCGAACGTAACGCGTCAGTTTATTCGGGAGCATTACCCCGATGTAAAGTACCGCCGTGTGGTCAAGGAGGGATTCATCAGGAATATTGTGAAGAACCACAATGGCTTTTTGCCTACTGTGCAACATGCTTATTGCTGCGAAGACTACAAGCATAACCGCCACGCTGTCGACCCTTGTTCTGTGGTGGGCGTACGGCGGGCCGAAAGCCGCGCACGGTCACAACGGACAACGCTGGAGCTTAAAAACAAAACGACGCTCAAGAAGAATAAGGCTCTGGTGGATGAGTATTTCACGAATAATTGTCAGAGCGTGGGTACGGCTTCGGTGATCCAACTCAAACCGATCATTGATTGGAAAGATGAGGATGTCTGGCAATATATCCACACGCACTCTTTGCCCGTCAATCCTGAATATAAGGCCGGTGCCAAAAGAGTTGGCTGTATTGTCTGTCCGAAGAGTGACATGAACACGAACGTCCGAGGGCTGATGAAGTACCCGAAACTGGTGGATGCCTTCATCCGGGCGCGGGAGAGTTCCCCGAATTGTGACTGGATTATCTCGACAGAGAAGAAGGATTACAGCGATAACAAGGTAGAATACATTTGCCGATGGCTCAACCATTCGTTTGTGCCATTTTCTAAAAGGCAACGGGAGAACTTTGAAAGGTTCCTCGAAAAATACAAGTCAATGAAGAATGAAGACGGGCAAGGGTTTTCCGACTGGTGCTAAGGTACTGGTTCGCAATGGAAGTTCAGACGTGTGGAAGTATGCTGTATATGCAGCGTATGACGATGGGAATGAAATTCAGCCTCATGTAATGCAGACGGGGAAGAGGTATGAGAATTGCATGAGAGCACACCGAAACGAACCGTACGCTGGAACTACGTGGAACGTGAGCGAGGACGACTGGAAGCCTAAAGAAGGTGATGCTTATTGGACGGTCGTTTTCTCACCCGAAAGGGGCGCGTTTCTCATGGAAAAAAGGTTCTGGCTTGGCAATATCGAAGACAAGGCAAGATTCACAGCGCATTTAGCATTTGCATACGCAGATGGGCAAAAGGCTTACATACTGGAGCAACGTCTTAATGACGTTATCGCAAGGGCGCAAAATGTAGGCGAAGAGATTGAGCCGCTGCTGAACAAACAATATCGAACATAAAAAAGCAAACACTACTACAATGAAAAAGGGACAATGAAACAGATAACAATCAAATACTACACCCTCTCCGACTTCAAGGAGTGGATATGGAGGAAACTTTTCCTACCCAAACGCAAGGAAGTTGAAGAGTGGATTACCGAATTCCACGATGTAATAATCTTCGAAGATTGCGCGGATCTTATCAGCGAGCTTGTTGGCTCACACATTTTCGACGACGCGCAGATGAGAAGTATTATCGAACTGGAGAATCGAATCAAGAAGGCTATAAAGGAACAGGAGCAAGAAACAATCAAATTGATCTATAAACGATAACAAAATACCAAGACATTATGAATAAGAATAACGACAAGAAAAATGAGACGCTGATGAAGGTGAATCTGAACGAGATGCTCGGTGAGGGCGCGGAAATGGGCAACAATCTTCCGATACTGACGAAGGCGGAGTATAACGAGCTGCGGGAGGCGTCGGAGGACATGATGAACCGGATGGCGGACAAAGGCTGCTGCTGGCTGGGGCTGGGTCTTGTACGCAAGGCGGAGCGGGATCTGTCGCAACTGGAGGCGGTGCATGGCAACGTTGGCACACTGGCGCGGATGGTGGCCGAGGCGATGAATTGCAACCCCGTGCTGGAGAAGGTGTTCCTGCTGGCTTTTGCCATGAAGAGGAGCATGGACAAGCAGGCTGAGACTGAGGACAACGAGGATAACGAGGACTACAACGAGGAGGAGGAATAGTATGGAACACAATCCCTTGACCCCCGTCACCTGCTCCACCTGCTGCCACCTCTGCATGGCTCATGGCAAGCTCTATTGCCGCGAGACCCACCGAGAACTCACATATAACCCAAACCGTTTAATCAACTGCAAAAATTATGGAAACAAAGAAATCTGAATTCAACCCCTACGACCGCGTGCTGGTGCGCGATGAGGAACAGGAGCGGTGGCAGGCGGCTTTTTACGACCAGTATATCACTCGCAACGGAAAATTCCCTCACCACGTGATAGGCGGCGCCTGTTTCACCCAGTGCATTCCCTACGCTGGCAACGAACACCTGCTGGGGACGACTGACCGCCCCGCGCCGAAGCCTGAGCCATGGAAGCCGAAGGACGGCGATCAGTTTTATTGCATCGCCTGGTCCTTGCGTGACGGGTTCTTCTCGATAGGGGCGGCGTGGCAATCGGATGAACCCTACGACATCGATGTTTGGGAGGCTGGTAATTGCTTCCGCACGGAAGAGGATGCCCAGCAGGTGATAGACCGGATGAACGAGGCGCTGGAGGGGGTTCTCTCCCATGTCCCGGGAAGATTGTTCGACAGGGAATAGCCATATCGAAAATAAAAACGAAAGAAGACGCTCTTGTTTATCTCGAGATATTCAGAATAACAATGACGTAACAGGTACGGGGAGCAACACACGGGAGAGTCTCGAAATCGAAAGGCGTGTGCCCCGGAAAACAATGGTGGAGCCAGTATGAGGCCGGTACGGTACGAATATCATGCGGAAGGGTGCGAGGCGTCGCATCCACGGAAGCCAGGCAGACTGGTAGCCAAGTCTCAATGTTGATTTTCACACGTAAGGGGTTCGACTCCCCTCACCATTGCACAAGCTATCATGGCAGATCTTCTACTCATAGTTGACTGTTGGGACACTGTACCGTCGTGAGATGGGATGGTCTCCCGTTTTGGCAAGGCTCCTCCGCTGGAGGGATAGAAAGCGGATTAAGTTGGTTATAATGGATTAGTTTATTGGGTTATAGAGGTTCGATTCCTCTCCTTGCCACACATTTAGAATTTTAAAAAAACAAGATTATGGCATACATCATTGAATCGCCCATGGGGCACAAGGTTGAAATCAAATTCAGTAAGACGAAGACTTCGCTGGTGGTCGATACGAATTTCGACCCGATGAAGTTACTCCGCGCTATCGAGGCGGAAGGCTACAACACGGCAGCGCTCAAAGGTGGGTGGATGGTGGACGAACTTCACCGAGACTCAACGGAAGGCACGGGATGGTTCAGCGTGCAAGGCGGCGAGGCTGACTGGGTGATGAGTGAATTCTTGAAGGTTGTCAATCGTGGTTTGGAAAGAATAGAGGGCAAATGATGAATGAGTGCGTAAGGAGCAATATGCCAGGAAGCCTACAAGGCGTAGGGAAGAAGTTGGCACAGATGCGGAATATCAAGCTCTACCTTCGAAATCTTCTCGACACGGGCGGAGACCGATTGAGGGCGATTGAGCTGATGGGATGCAACATGCAGACGATATACCACTGGCGGCAGTACATGCGAATCTGGGAAAACAACATGATTCGTGCGATGAAGGCAGGCGAATTGGACGAAGCGAAGGACACACTGGCAGGCTATGAGGCCTGGTTCGCCAGGAAGGTCGAAGCTTTGAAAAGATACGTACAGGAGCAGGGCTGGACGGTTCAGGAATCGTTTTGGGCGGGCGAACGTAAACGGTACGATACGCAAGAAGACGAGAAGGTCGAAGCTTGCACCAAGTGTAAATGGTTCCTGACGATGCAATGCAGGTCGCTACACGTGGGAGCCCGATTTACTTGCGGGCAGTTTAAATTGAAGTAAAGGAAAATATAGCCATGATTCAGCTTAACGATATATATGACGCGACACGCGGCGGGCTCGACATCATATTGCACTATTATCCACAGGCTCGGATAGCCGTGGAAAAGCCTAAGGAAAAATTCAAGATACGCGAGAGTGAACGGACGCCGAGTGCAACGCTTCTGCGTGGAAAAACGAAGGAGGGGCAGGAGGTCTGGAAGGTGTGCGATTTTGGTGACGATGGGCACGCAGTTTCACCCGTTGACATCTGCATGAAGGAGGAAGGCATTAAGCGTTTCTACGAGGCCGTGCTTCATCTGGCACAGCTCTTCGGCGTGGCTGAGACACTTTCGGCAAGCATCAACAAGCCGGAGATTCGGCACCGACCTGCCAGAGCCGATGAGCGCGAAGGCGAGAAGGTGTTTGAGTTGCTCCCGGAGATTCGCGAGGATCATTTGAGGATTCTCGGACCGAACGTCAAACGTGAACATGCAGAGGCGCTGCACTGGTACGAGGCGAAGTATGTCGGCACGGTCAAGAACCGCGAGGTGCGTGAAAAATATACGACGGACAATTACCCTATCTTCTTACGCGAGTGTCTGGTCAAGCCGCGGGAGGGCGATCGGGAGGAAGTCAAGTTCTACAAGATATATGAACCGTTGAACCCGGATAAGGGGTTTCGATTCAGCTATACACCGGCTGGCGTTAAGCCGAAGAATTATATCAACGGGCTCGAGGAACTGAAGAAGGCGGCAGCGCAATATCGGGCACAACAAGAAGCAGCTTACGAGGAGAACGATGAGAGCGGACGCACACCGCCACCGCCCGCCAAATTGGAACGCTGCGTAATTTGTTCAGGCGAACGCGATGCACTCTGTTGCAAGAGCATGGGGGAGTTCCCTATCTGGTTCAACTCGGAAACCTA
>OMBQ01000921.1_pt1 | contig 27882 bp, 34 predicted proteins | sample 1674311 | NCBI WGS metagenome assembly OMBQ01 (sample SAMEA103958160, study PRJEB25191) | human gut metagenome | biome: human-associated habitat [ENVO:00009003]; feature: intestine environment [ENVO:2100002]; material: feces | place: Germany | collected 2013/2015 | reverse complement strand
AGCGGATCAGCCATAGATTGATAAATTCTACCCTATGTTCCGGCAATTCTTACCCCATCACGAAGCGGATCACACACCACACCGAAGCGGATCAGCCATAGATTGATAAATTCTACCCTATGTTCCGGCAATTCTTACCCCATCACGAAGCGGATCACACACCACACCGAAGCGGATCAGCCATAGATTGATAAATTCTACCCTATGTTCCGGCAAATCTTACCCCATCACGAAGGAGATCACACACCACACCGGAGCGGATCTGTCCGGGTGCTTGTCCTCTTTCTGTCTATGTGATTTATAATAAATAGCTGATTATCAGTATAACGTTGTCTATATATTGTCTATGTATTGTCCGGATAGCTGTCCTTAATCTTCTGCTTTAAGTATATTCAATTCTACATTTTCAAGACCTAAAATACTTAAATCTGCGTTTAAAAGACTAAGGTTTTCATCAATGTATAACAATACACTTTCCAAACTGTTAAACCAATCACGTTCTTTCGGATCCCGTAAGATCATCCCATTGTTTAACCCATACTCGGGCAACCCCTTAATACCAATAGAATATTTCATACCTAATATTTTTCTTGCAAAGATAAAAGCCATAGTTTGACAGGTTATGTCAAACTATGGCTTTTATCATTTTGTTAGTCGCTTTCTTCCGTATGGGGGCAGATCCGCCCCGATCAGCCAGACACGCAATATCATTTTGTCATTGCCGGCAGCTCGTTTTTCAGTTGTTCTGTATAGATATCGCTATCATTTTGTTACAGATTAGAAATATCAGCTATAATTCTTTGATAACATTGTTCTATCTCGGATCTTAATACGGTGTGTACGATTGGCAAAGGTTCTTCCTGCTCGTCGTACATCTTAAAACGCAAATGGAAATTTGGCATATTTGAATGTGCTGCACTCCCTACGAACTCCCCGGGCTTTAGATTAGTGAAAAAATTAGTGTCGTAAACTTCCTCTTTCTGCGTCGATACAGTCCGGCTACGGTTCTCGGCTCCCCTGCTACTGCTTCCGGTTGTTTTAGAGATTCTTTGTTTCTCTGACTTTCCAAAGATCAGAGGATAGGTTTTAAGTGCTTCAACGTCCTTTGTACGGCCAAAAAAAGCGTTACCGAAATTCGATTCCAAACTACTACGGTCATACTTTCCGTAAACCTTCTCGATTTTGGCCGCCGACTGTGTCAGAAGCATAAAAGCACATAAATACTCTCTTAGAACTGACGGCATTTTTTCAAAATCCGTTATTTTAAATGTGGTTGCTTCGTCTAAGACATAAACGAAAGGAACCTTATTTTTCATCGTAAAACGACGTGAGCTGATCGAAAGCATTAAGGAAATGATCGGAGATATTAAACTTTCAATCTGGTAAGAGTTGGCCACAGATAAAAGTTTAGGATCTTCCGGATCTAAAAGATTATATTCAAAATCATCACCGGACAACACATAACAAACCTCTTTATTATTGGCCAATATACCCAGATTCTTAGTTAACGAACTCAAATATGATGCCTGTGTCTTAGGGCTATCGGCTGCATCTAAAAAACCTTTGGCCAGTGCCCGGCTTTCGTGTTTTTCATTCAGGAAAGCCGTTATCCGTTCAGCTCCTGCCGAACAAATGTAGTTCACGATATGCGGTATCGTACAAAAATCCGGATAATCATTATAGAAACGTATTGATATACCCCGCAAAATCCCCAAGGCTCCCCCGAACCATTCATCTTGTTTGCTGTCTTTATCCATATAAGCGACAATGAAATCACCCATCAACTGTAAAAAAAGGCTTTCATTTCCCACTACTTTAGGTTTGATCGGGTTTGTCCTATATGTCCTTTCCATATCGACAAAAGAGATATAATAAAATTTATAGGGATAATTATACTTTTTCGTTAAATGATAAGTTGATTTTGTCAGATCAAAATCTTTATAGTCATAGATAAACCCCGCAAAATTGTTTTTTATAAACTGACCTAAAAGGGGTTTCCCTATCGACTTGGTTTTTCCAGATTCTGCACCCCCATAAACGAGGAACCCATTAAAAGGATTCCCGAATGTGATCCTTTTCCCACCATCGGCGAACAACTCAAAATTATACTTTCTCTGTGCTTTCTTCTTGTCAGAGCTTGGCATAAGAGCAACTATTAATATAATAGCCGCAAAAAACACTATTCCGATAATAACGTACATCATCATAACTATAACTCTTTGAATGGATTTAAAAAACTTCCTATCTTCTTTATCAGCATTATTTTAACACTTGCCGGGTTCTTTACAACATTTATAGCTGTTTTCACCTTTCCGGCGATCATTCGCTCGGTGCGGAAATTATCGCCCAAAATTTCATTTATAATCTTGTTCTGGACGTTCCCCCCTACTGCCCCGATGGTCCGATCAGCTCCGGTATATGAGGACGAATTTTTATCTTTCGTATTCTTAGCATAATTAGTAAATGCCCGCAAATCTCGCTGTTCCATCGAAAACGCTGTTTTATCCTTAGTATAAACATAATTCCCGTTTTCATCTGTACTTACCTTATACCCCCGGTTACGCATGGCCGTATTTATCTGCTTTACATTGGCCAGATCAGGATTTTGCAAACACTCTCTTAAATCGGTATTGTTTACTGCATAACTATGCTTAAAACGATCCATAAGGCTTATTTTATTCTCGTATGCAAAATGCCGGAGTTTGGAAACGGGAATAGTCGTTTTTGTCTTATTATCATAAATAGCCTCGTAACGTACCTCTTTGAGTACTTTTCTATACTTTTTACCGTTGTCAATTACCGGGGCCTCTGCCTGACTTTCGGGAACATCTTTCTTTTCTCCTTCCGGATCCTGCTTTTCCGACTGTTTTAAATCTGGCCGTTCCTGATCGGCTGCGGGATCTTCCTCCCCTTCGTTCTCGATGGGTTCCTTTACATAGGTTTTAAACTCTATGATTTTGGAAGATAATCCGTTTTCCGAATAGCCTGTAATTTCATGCTCTTGTTTGAATTTATAGAGGTTAAAACGCTCGGATATATCTATCATCGTTTCACTGTCAATCTTAGAAGTGAAACGGTTTAAATCTTTATGGTAAATGCTAATATTCCCTTTTGCTGAATGTTCAAAAGTATGGACCCCCTTCCGGATCGTATGACTGTAACCCCGTTCTTTCATAGCAACAACGATTTGATTTGCTGCGGTAAAACGATAGTTAGTTAACAGATCCTTTAAATCCGAATTTTTGGCTTTGCGCAAAATGGCCTCTTTGCTTAGTTCGCTTTTCATCAGGTTTATTTTATTGGCAAAAGCAAATTGTTTAACAGTGGATAGCGAAACGGTCGTTTTCGTCTGTTCGTCATAAACAACTTTATAAGAGACAGATTTCAACGTCGCTATACTTTCATTCTCCCCTTTCTTTAAAGTGGAAAAAGATATGTCTTTAACATGTAAACCGTTATCACTATAAACCCCGTTGTTATTTTCATACTTGGCCAAATCGAAGCGTTCAGCAATATTTTTGAGTTGATCGTCAGATAAAGGCTTTTCAAACTGTTTTAATTCAGCGTGCGAGATCTGGAAAGTTTCGTTATCCTTCCGGAAAGTGTGAACCCCTTTCCGGACCGTATGCTCGTACCCCCGTTCTTTCATGGTATAAACGATCTGATTAGCTGCGGTAAACTGATAATGACCTAACAGATCGTTAAGATCCTGATTCCGGGCCTGTGCTATAACATTATGTTGTTCCGGGATCTGTTTAACCTTATATGTTTCAGCTTCGTTTGATTGATAATTAAAGTTCTGGTTAAAACTCTCCTGTACTTTTACTTTCCAGTTTTCATGTGAAAACCCCCGCTTAACTTTACCCCTTCCTTCAAGTTCCCACTCGTTCCCGGTTGACTTTACATCAGGAGATAATTTTGTCTTTCCGTCTGCTGACTTACGGGCAACAATTACATGAACATGATAGTTAAGTCCCGGTTTAACGTCTCCGGTTTTGGCTCTCCCTTCCTTTACAGCTTCATCGGTCGGCTTATAAAGACGTTGTGTTTCCACACGTGCATAATACATTAGATCGGCCCCGCTTTTTATTTTTTCCCGCCCAAAGTTACGGGCGTAATCATCCATCGCGGATCGTGTAAACGTCTCGAGCTTCCGGACGATAGTTTTATGTTCTTCCGGTGTCAGTTCGGAAACGTCTTTCACATCACGCCCGATAAGGTGCTTTTGCTCTCCTTCCGATGGATTTAAAGACAACATGAAAAACTTAGCGTCGGTCTGACCTAAAGCCTTTTTGTTATTGTCGATGTTTATTATCACATCTTCTACTGTTACTTTATCCTCGGTATGAGAAAAAAAGCGTAACCCCTCTCCTGCTTCTTTATCTAAATACTCGGCCAGATCTTGGCAACTTCCCGTATTTCCGGATTTCACCTCTTCCGGCGGGTGTACTCTCGCAAACATACATCATAACTTTTTAATATCAGACTTAAATCGTTCGATCCATTGATCGAACGTATTGCGGTCGAACTCGTATATTTCCTCGTTAAAAGTAGATGGTTTTTTCCGTTCCTCGAATACTCCTACAAGTTCTAACAGAGATTTTTTCACTTTGTCACTAACACCGGATCCGGATTCTTTGGCCGGAGTTGCCTCCGACATTTCCAACTGGCTTTTAAGTCTGGCCAGTTCGTCATTCTTCTTTGCGTTCTCTTTCCTTAGCTGCTCGGCCTCGCTTAAAAGTTCCTGTACTTGGTTTATATGCAGATATTCGTCAGGGTTAAAATCTGCGGGAAAACCTTCCCCCACCTGACTTTTTGCTATAAACTTCACCGTATCTAAAATGGACTTTAATGTAACCTTTTCGGTTTTCTCTATTCCCCGGACAACTTCGATCACCCGGTCGGCCTGTGCTTTAACTGCAACCGAAGGAGAAATAACATTAGACTGCGGGGATATCCCGGTCTGCTCAAAATAGCCTGTCATTTCAGAAATGATCTGGTCATAGGTTTTACCACCTTTGAGCATATCAAGCCGTATCTTTGTTGTCTGCTTGATCTTTACTTGTTGTGCGTTGTCTGTTCCTGCCATAATAATAAGGTTTACTAATTGGTTGACCGTTTTTTACTATGTAAAAGACTGGCCTAAAGTTAATTAAAAAAAATCAGTTTACCAAAAGTAAACTAACAGAATACCAAATAAATTTTAAACATCTGTTTATCAGATGTTTAAAAAAGCGTTATTGGACCCTGTCCAATGACTGCTGGCTCCACTTCGGTAAACCTGCGTTCTCTCACTCCTTCGCTACGCTCGTCATTCCTCGGACCGCTTCACTCCGTTACGCTCCAATAGACCAAACAACCGCCATCCCCCTACACATGGCCATCATAAAACCAACCCGGAAAATACGCCCATATTTCCGGACCGCATTTTTTCCGCTTATAAATACGCCACAGAAATAGGCTTTCCGTTATAACGTAGTTATAACTAAAAGCTATATCAATTATATAGAAAGAAACAAATTTACACATATTTTAACACGCCAAAAAATCGGCCTTAAACCGAAAAAACAGCCCCCACTTTTTCCAAATCTCTGACAATTTGACAGGCGCAAGTTTCGGGGGCGTTTGCCCCCCCTCTCTTCACCCTAAAACTATCTTTTTAGCGGCTTAGTGTTCTGTTTAAAGTTGTTTGAAGTGTTAGAAGAATGTGTAAAGAATATGTAAGGCTTATATGTGATTGAAAATCATATAATTAAAACGGCATTTCCCCCCGAACATGGGGCTATTTCCCCCCTATCGTGGGGTATATTTCCCCCCTATCGTGGGGCTTATTTCCCCCCGAATATGGGGATCAATTTCCCCCCGAACATGGGGCGTAAAAAAAATAATTTCCCCCCTAATTGTTTTTTAGAGGGGAATTACATACATTTGCATTTGAGAAAAATATAAGTGTATGGAAAACCTGCCTAAGAAAGTAGAAAAGTTCGATCCTAACAAGGTGGTACGTGTATCACAGGACCTTTACGATGTAAGCGCATGTCGTTGGCGTATGTCAACATACGGTTATCGTCTTTTATTCGCATTAGCGCAAACCGTCGAATATGCCGGAGAGGATTTATTTCCGGAAGTCGGATTCGATAAACAAGCTATTTTTAAATACTTGGGGCTGACCAACACCGAACGCAAATACGAGCTATTAGATAAGATCCTGAATGAAGTCTTAGAAAAAAGCCTGCATATTGTCCGCACCAAAAAAAACGGGTCCCGGGTTTGGATGGGTTACTCTTGGATAACAACCTATCGTTTTTCAGAGGATGAACGATTTATAAATATCCGACTGAATGGAGACGTAAAACCGTTCCTTATCAACCTAAAACAGTACGCAGCCATCCAACCAAAATACTACCTAAGATTATCGACTGAATATCAAAACTGGTTTTACCCGTATTTGAAAAATGTAGTTAAATTGGGAAAATGGACGGTATCTATTCAAGATCTTAAATTTGCGCTATACTTGGAAAATACTCCTACTTATGATCCTAAACAAAATAAAAACGCCACAGAGAAGTTTTTAGAGAAGGTAATAGGGATTACCATCAGTCAGAAAGCAAAAGAGGAAAACAGGCTCTCTAAAGCCCAAAAACGGCCACAAAAGCCCATTGCTTGGGATTATGCGAAAGATAAATCCGGAAAGTTCACCGGAACACTTGCCGGGATCACGGCCAACACCGATATAAATGTCACTGCGGCGGTGATAAAAACAGGCCGTAGTTATACCCATATTATTTTCTTCTTATCAGAGAAAGCAAAATGTATCGGCCAACAACGACAAAAACAGATCGAGGCCAAAAATCAGCAACAAATTGAAACCGATTTCGGCAAACCACAGCTACGGAAAGAAAGGAAAGGCGCACAAACTATGCAGGATCTATTCAGTCAGGAACTAACCGCTACCCCGGTTGTAAATCCAGCCTATGAGAAAGCCCCTACCGCTAATATTCGTTATTTCTCTGACGAAGATCTCAAAATCGGGGCTAAAACAATGGGGGTTTCTGTTCCGGAGTTTATTACAGGTATGGCATTAAAGAAAGACGAAGAAGGGCGTTATTATAGAAACTATTAAATATAAACAGACAGCACAAAAAAGGCCGGAGATAAATTTGCTTATTTCCGGCCTTTTTTCTATATTTGCCTTACTTTCGGGGTGGTTCCCGAAAGTCTGGGGGTGACGGGTTAATGCACGTTACCTATAATGCGGGGTGAATTGACGGATTTCCGACATCCCCGCATTTTTAATGCCTCCGGCGGGGTTTTTTACTGGGGGATCTTGGTCACTGCACATCAATCACCTTCTAAAAAGTACATGTTACATTCTTCGCATTTGATATGCAGCCCGGCCCGGCCCCATACGTTATTACCACAACCGCAAGTATATTTCTGACGTTTCCCCGATCTTGGTTCCTGTTCTCCTGCGCTTTCCGGATCCTGTTCGTCCTCTCCCCTTCCCCTGATCGACGGCCGTCCCTGTCCTTCTGCGGCCAGTGTTGGCCTGTACTTCAATCGTAGGCTTTCCAGATCTTCGGCCTTTAAAGAATTAAATACAGTATCAAAGAGGCCGTTTTCAAGAATATAATGGCCCATCTGCTGACCTGTCATTTTTCCGCCTACCTCCCCGGTGTCCGATGGCATTAACCCGATCTCTTGCATCTTAGCGGCCCACTGCTTATTGTGATAATTTCCCCGGCTTGGTTTACCGTGATCCTCTTGCCAGAGGTGACACATTTCATGCACTAACGTACTGTGCCAGTCTCGATCTGGCCGATCCATAAAATCAGGATTAATACTAATCTCGTGAATGATCTTTCTATCGACGTTCTCCCCTCTCCATCTGTTGGCCGCAAAAAAACCAAATGCGCCGCCGTGCCGGGACATATTGACAATGCACTCGGAGAGCTGTCCGGAAAATAAACGATCATTGTAAAACTTATACAGATCGTCTAAAGTCTTAAACTGCGTTGTTGTTATCATATATTAGGATCTTGTTACAGATGCAAATATAACAAATAATTTGTAATGCACATTACAAATATTAGTTTTTTAGTGTTTTAGTGTAGGCTATTCCATCGAGTAAGAAACATTAATATAAAGGATTCCAGTTCTTTATTATTTGTAATGCGCATTACAAATAATAGTTTATTCGTGTTTTAGTGTTTTAGTTTCTCCCGTGAAATAATGCACCTATGTACATGGGCAACTGTCCCATATAATTGTAATGCACATTACAATTATTAGTTTATTAGTGTTTTAGTGCATGAGGAAAAAGTTTATTTCAAGCGGAAAAATATCCCTTAAAACTTTTATATATCAAACCTTTGCATTATCTTTGGGCAGATTTGTAGTACAAGTATAAATTTGTCCGATTTTAATATATGGAACTGATATACAGAAAGTTAGAAAGTGAAATTTCACGTTTAATTAAACATTTCCCTGTTATAACCATAACGGGACCGAGACAATCAGGAAAAACAACCCTATGTAAAGAGATGTTTCCGGAGTTTGCATACGTGAATATAGAGGACCCGATTACCCGGGCGCAACTGGTAGCGGATCCGAGAAAGTTTTTTGATCTTTATCCTGATGGGTTAATAATAGACGAAGCGCACCACTACCCGGACTTATTTTCTTTCATTCAGGTTACAGTCGATCAGGATCCGGCCCGTCGATTCATCCTAACGGGTAGTAGTAACTTTGCCCTTTTGGAAAAAGTTACTCAATCACTGGCCGGAAGAACTGCCGTTCTTACCCTGCTGCCGTTGTCTTTGCATGAGCTGGGCGATAGGATAGAGGGGGTTTCTACTGATACCCTAATGTTAAACGGCTGTTACCCGGCGGTTTGGGCTAAAGATTTTCCCCGGGCTGACTTATATAAGAACTATTATTCTACCTATCTCGAGAGAGACGTTAGACAGATCATAAACATTAAGGATATGAATATGTTTCAGACTTTTATACGATTGTCTGCGGGTAGGGTAGGGACGGAATTTAACGCCTCCGGATTATCGGGCGAAGTGGGGACAACTGTCAAGACAATAACCAACTGGCTAAGTGTCCTAAATGCCTCTTATATAGCTTATACATTACCCCCATATTATGAGAATATCGGAAAGCGTTTAGTCAAATCGCCGAAACTCTATTTTTACGATACCGGATTAGTATGCTATTTGCTCGGGATCGAGAACGAACAACAATTAAGCGCACACCCATTGCGGGGGGCGATCTTTGAGAATATGGTCGTAAATGAGGCAATGAAAAACAGGCTTAACAGGGCAAAGGATCCTAATCTCTATTTTTACAGGGATAAATCACAGAAAGAAGTTGATTTGTTACATCTGACAGGTTATCAGCTACAAGCCTATGAAATAAAATCGGGCCAGTCTTACCACAAAGAATATTATAAAGGCATCGACTACCTGAAAGACATATTCAAGGAACGGTTAACCCGGTCCGCACTGATCTATGACGGAACGGACGAAATACCCACCGAAGAAAACGGGGCGTATAACTTCCGGCATTTCTATTTAGGTGATTAGTATAAAATAGGAGTTCCCGGTTATCCCCGGGAATTTTTATATATCATTTTCCGGATCCTCGTCTGGATCCTCTGGATCTTCCCCTTTATCTAAAAGAACCCCGTTTATTTCAGAAGTTAGCCGGGATAAAATATAATACTGTTCATCCTTCGTATAAAGACGTTCTAACCGATCTATAAGATCCTTTAGTTCCTGATCGCCTATCTTATTCAATTCCTTTCCATGTTCGGAAAGAATACCGATACCCCGCACACAAGAAACAATGTGAGAAGGATTATTTTTATCTCTGTCTTTCATAACATTACGCTATTTAGATTAACTAAAAAACTAATATTAGTGTTTTAGTTAATTAGTTAATAAACTTCTTTTTCAGTGAGATAATAGGGTTTGTCAACCCTTCATAAGCCTTTAGAGGCTTTCCCATCAGTTCGCACCGGATCAAATGTATAAGCCGGGGATCTCTCGGATCCAGTGGACCGTTACCGCTTCCGGATCCGGCCAGATCCTCGAGTTCTGCTATCAAAATATACTGTAACTTATATATGCAGCTCTCGGGTTGCACCTCGTTAGCAACCGAAGTATAAAGTTGCCGATATTTTGGCCAGAGATCAGTATTATATATATGGGCCTCGATATAATGGTTAACTTCTCCGGTGGTAAGATCCTGATCGAGTTCCTCACCTGATAGCTGCCGGATTACTTCTATTTTGAGTTTCTTCCCGCTAAATCTTCTCCGGGGTTTAATCTCGTACTCCGGAAGAAGATACGGCGAAACAACCGGAAGGGGATCCCCTTTTTTCCTATATACATAAAACTCTGCTATCATCAAATTGTAATTTCTTGGTCTGTATAAATGAAATAAAAGACCTCTTTTGTATTTTTATATACCCGGCGTTTAGCCCCTAACTGCCTCAATTTCTTTATGGAAATAAAAGCCGTTGTATCTTCTACACTATTATATCCGTCGGCTGTTTCGACGTGTATCTTAATCTGTTTCTCTGTCACTTTGGCCATAGTCGTACTATTTAGATAACTTCCTTTCTTAACCTTTCCGCTTCTTGGGTTACTCCGAATGTTTCGGCGTAGTCAATGGCCAATTTCAAAAACCGGGAATATTCCGGATGATCCTTATCGACACAAACAACACCCGCACTTGCAAAATTCATCATTACAGAGTTATTCAGGACCGCTAAACGGTCCTCTATTGTTTCTATTTTCTTGGGGGTTATAATCCTCACTTTATCGTTATCGTCCATAATTCAAAGATTTATATGTTTTACAAATATATGACTATCAATTAAAAAAGCATTATTAAAATGCTGAAAATAAAAGGACCATTGCAAAAAGTCAGGCGCCGCCCGGAATGGGGCGGCTTCCCTGTGCTGTTATGCGGTCCTCTCGAGTTGTTCCGGCTGTTGTGCTTCTTCATCTTCCAGTGATATATTGAGACGTTCAGCGATCATTTTAACGGCTTTCATCGTGTCCCCGAGGACTGTTAAAAGGAACCGGGGTTCTTCTTTGATTGCTTCGGTCCAGTTTTTCAAATAAGAGGCGTTTTCCGGCCTTACATGCTCGGCGATCCCGAAAGACATTCCGGCCAGAGCTGCGCTAAATTCTGCGACAAGTTCCTCACGTGCGTATTTGGGGGATCCGAAGGGATTACAGAGATCCCGGTTTAATCGGGTGGGGTGGCCTGTACTGTGTGCGATCTCGTGCAAAAGGGTTTCATAGAAACTAACACTATCCACAAACTGCGCTTTCTTAGGGACGGTTATATAATCCAGTTTAGGGCTATAAAATGCCCGGTCGCTTTGTTCTACATTAATTTTGCAGTGCCAATTTTGCCCGGCTAACATTTCGTCGATCTGGGGGAAATTATAGCTATCCGGTTCGGCTTCCGGATCGCTTTCTCTGCCCCTGTATTTTTCCCGAAGCTGTTCCCATGCTTCCGGCTTCACGTCGGAGAAATTGGTCTGATCCAGATTAAACACATTGAAATATTTATAGGTAGGGATTACCTTATACTCGGCCTGTTCTTCTTTGGTCAGCTCTCGATATTCATCTATCGTGATCTTATGGCCTGTTTCCTTGTGGTACACACAAAACAGGAAGTAATACACCGGAAAAGATTTAGCCCCCTTTAAAACGCTTATTCCGGCCTCTTTCGCTTGGTTGAAAGTCAGGAATACAGGCGTTTGATAATCGTGTTTCTCGCACACGATCAAAAGAAGAAAAGCGTTTCCACCTGCATAACGTCGGCCATTCAGGTTTACAGGAAAGAAAGTACGTGATTTGCTGACTACGGAGATCCACGGTTTTTGCCAATCTGCGGAAATTTGTTCGATTTTCTCGATCATCAAGTTTGCGAACTGTTCGGCTGCTTTGTCAAATGAATTAGTTTTCATAACTACGTCCCCCGTTCTTTAGGCTGGCGGGTGTACCAGTTCAAAAGTGAAACATATTATCTTTATTTCTATGTCATAAAGATACATTAAATAAACGAGAAAAACAATAGTATTAACTATATTTAACAAACAATTTTTGCATATAAAATACTTATATTCAATGATTTAGATACAATACACGCAAACACTAATTTTAGTTTATTAGTTTTTTAGTTATTTAGTTTAAACGAATATTCGTGCATTAGAGGCCCGTTTTTCCCGGCCCTTCCGGATCCCGGCCAACTATCCCCCCAAGCTCCTGCGGGGGCCAAGATCGAGGGGGAATTTTGTCTATAAACAACCCCATTTTTATTTCCCCCTTTGAGGGGTGGCGGCTCTTGCGTTGACCTTAGTCTCGGGGGTGATTTTGTACGCAACAACCTAAGACGGGTTTCTGAACCGTGCAAATTTTTATCAAAAAAAATACTACCCGAAGGTGTGGAGATTTTTTTTTAAAGAAAAATTTGCACGGTTCAGAAAGCTGGCTTTCCTTCGCCGACAAAATCACTCGAGATTAAGGTCAACGCCGCCACACCGGGGGAAATAAAAATACCTCTCTGCCCCTTTATGGGGCGTTTAATGCGTTAAGGATTGAAGGGGAAAGCCCACAGCCCCCGGCGAGGACTTGGAACGGAAAGCCTGACCGGAACGGGAACGCCCTAAAAATTTCTATAAGTGCTTAAATAACACGCCATACACACACTAATTTTCAGAACTTTTGTATATTTGTGACTTAATCCTAAAATTAAGTGGCCCTATGGAGAATGAAAACACAGAGAACGGGAAGAAGGTAAGAAAACCGAGATTACCCAAATTGCAAAGAAAGTTTGTCAAAGTACAGGATATGTTACAGGAGATTCAGGAAGATGTCGCACTCGCTTTAAAAGATGCGAAAACGTCCAGAAATATAGATCCTAAAGACTTCGACTTTACCGAATTAAGCTATGCCGAATTACTCGATATTCAAATTAAATTAGGAGCGGCCATAGTTGCAAAAAGCAAAGAAGTAGGCAAATAAAAAAGATCCAATCATCCGGAGTATAAAACATTATATCCCGGATGATTTTTTATTAATCCCCTTCCGGACACGGTAAGGGAATACGTTTAGAAATATTGTGAGCGATTTTTAAAAGCTGATCTTCGGTAATATCCTCTCCGGTGATCCATCTAACCGGGATCTTATACCGGGCGATCCTTGCCTCTCTTGAATGGTCGTGGCCTATCCCGATAGACTTCCAAAAGCCAACATATTTATTTATTAGCTTTACTATCGCTTTATGATCTGTTGCATCTATCGAATACTCTAAGCAAAGGTTATCACCTTCCAGAACTGGAGTTATCCCCAGATCTTCCAGATCCTTACAAAATAGGTCTATTTGTTCCATAACTATTCTTTTTGTATCTGGAAACAAAGATAGAGAAAATATGCTTATTAACGATTATTTGTGTCCGATTTAATTATAACTTTATCGGACAACAAAAGGGGTGAACGAAAATCAGACAAGATACGTTTTTTCAATGTCCGATTTTTGTATATTTGCACTTTCTAATTAAATCGGACATTATGACTTTTGCCTATATACGTGTTTCAAGCCGGGACCAAAATCCGGATATGCAATTAGACCTTTTACAAAAGGCCGGATATGATCGTCTGTATATGGAGAAACAAAGCGGTAAAAAGAGACTTGTAGAACTCGAGAAATGTATCAATGAGCTGCGGGAAGGTGATACTATTCTGATCTACGACCTCGACCGTCTGGGACGTACTGCCATGAACATTATCGAGACAGTTTACACCCTGCAAAAAAAGCAAGTACATATCAAGTCGTTACATGATAATATCGACACAACAACTTTCGGCGGCAAATTGGTTGTACACGTTTTATCGTTGTTGGCCGAAAAGGAACACGCCGATATTATTAATCGTTGTCAGGATGGCCGAAAAGCGGCCATGAAGCGAGGAAAAAAATTTGGTAGGCCCAAAGGATCCGGAGACAAGGAAAAAGCCGAGAACTGCGTTATTTTGTACAATGCCAAGCAAAGTGTCAGATCTATAATGAACACCTTAAATATTTCTCGTGATACGGTTTATCGTTATCTGCAAGAAGCCGGTATAACCCCCAAACGCCGGAACCCGAACCGGGAAGGGTAGGGGGGACACCTTACAAACAAAAAAATGTGCTTAAACCTTATAAATCTTTATTCGATGGAACATTGTTCTTATCCTATTTGTTTGGGAATTACAAAAATAAACGTACCTTTGCAGTGATAAAAAGAAATGTTCTTTTTACATTGAGACGTTATTAAAATCTTGTCCCCAGACAAAAACGGTGGCCCGTTTAGAAAACGAAGAAGGACGGAGTAAGAATAACGCCTGTATCTGCTATATGGTGCGGGCAACTACTTATTTCGTCGTGGGCGTGGGGCCACCCGTCCGGTTCTGGATAAGTGTGTACCCGTACCACCCAGATAAGGGCCAACGGGGAAACACAAAAAAGTTTCTAACGATATGGCCAAAACTCAAAATAGTAACAGATCCCTAACCAGTTATATTCAAGTTTCCCGCTTGGATAGAATAATTCTTTCCATAATTCCCCATGAACTGATCTCTAAGATGAGACGTGATTTCGTAACTAAAGCTAACCATAATTTTTCATATCATCTTAATAGTGATGTGGTTTTAGGTCGTTGCCGTGAGGCAATAGTTAATACTATGACGTATAAGACAGAATACAAATAATAGTTTTGTTAACAATAGTCTGGGAAGATCGTTGTTTCGTGTTTAGTGTAACAAAAGGTTGGTTCCTAAATAACCTTTTTGTTAGTATCACCACAAAAAGGCTTGTGAAAGTCAGGTTTTTGTGAAAGGCAAGAGGGGGGAAGTGTCCCCCTTTTTTTTAACCATATCTTTTGAATTATACGCTTTAAAGTGTAACTTTGCGAACATATAATCTTACATAGATTATTATACGCTCCCCGTCTAAGAACCGATATGGTGGCCCCTATATTATTCACGACGGAGACGGAATAATCGACGCTCGTATCTAAATAGATACGGGCGGTTATTTCGTCATATACATATAGTGCCCCTTTCGGTTTGACTTTCTTCCTAATAAGGGAAGGAAGGGAGTTAACATGAACTTAAATATAGTACTATGCCGGACGAAATAATTCCGATCACATTATATAATGCGGCCGTAAAATTCGACTTCAATTATAATGATCTGCTTAATCTGGGGAAAAGCGGACAAATAGCCTTGTCACGGATAGGGAGCGTTTTAATGACTGACGAAAACAGCATAAGACGTTACTTAGAGTTTAAAACCGCTCAATTTAAACAGGAAAGGTATATTGAAAAACAACTACAAGAGAAACAGGAAGAAATCGACAATATTATCGCTTTATATGACGATTATCTGTTTTCAATGCGTACTTTATCCAAATATACCCGACTTTTTAAACTCCTGATCCATGAGTTGGCCTATGCTATTAAAGACGATGTTTTCAGGGCTATTTTTATCGAGGTGTCATTAGGACAAAGCATTTACAATGTTGCCCGTAAGCGGTCATATACTTATGACAAAGTTTGTTCCATATATTCCCATACGCTCGATATTATAGAAAAACGGTGTAAGATTATACCGGAATACCGGAAAGCAATAGCCAGTTTAAAATTGGAGATCCGGCAAAACGAGATATTAAACAATAACCTGAAAGAAAATATAAATCAGATAGACAGATATAACCGGATCGCTGGGGGGATTGACCAGACTAAGAAGATCCCGACACAGGTAATTTATTTATTGTCACTCTCAATAAAAGACGAAATGGGATTAGATACCCGGACCACTAACGCATTATTAACAGCAAATATATACACGGTTGAAGATCTTTTGCGTTACCTGTGCAAACATGATTGTGTGCTATCTTCTCTTGAAGAACTTCCAAGGTTAGGAAGTACCTCTTTTTACAGGTTAAAAGATGCACTAATAGATAAAAAGATAATAGACAATCAGGGATATAGTAATTTATACGAGTATCTGGCATAGGGCTAAAACATTATCAACAACTTACATTTAACTAAAATTAGTTTTTTAGTATAAACTAAAAAACTAATTTTGCAATACACTAATTTTAGTGTTTTAGTGTATTAAATGAATATCACCAAACTAAAAGAGTATGGCAAAAGTAATTTCAATTATCAATCACAAAGGCGGCGTAGGGAAAACCGTCACTACGGCCAACTTAGGAGCTGCGCTAACAATAAAGGGATATAAAACTCTCTTGATTGATTTAGACGGTCAGGCAAACTTAACGGATATATTGGGCGTATCTATTGAATTAGAAAGCACAATATATGAAGCAATGAGAGGACAATGTTCTCTCCCCATAGAAACAACTCCCGACGGTTTAAAGATCGTTCCCTCTTGTTTGGATATGTCGGCTATCGACACCGATCTTATGCCTAAATATGCCCGTGAATTTGTTTTGTCTAAACTGATTGATCCAATTAGAAAAGACTATGACTATATATTGATTGATTGCCCGCCCTCTTTATCCCTTTCAACTATTAACGCTATGACTGCATCGGATAGTATTTTAATTCCTGTCGAAGCGGAATATTTAGCCATGCGGGGAATGGGTAAACTTACTACTGTTCTCGAGGACGTAAAAAACAACCTAAATAAGAACGTAAAAATCGAAGGGATTGTTATCACAAAATACGATAATCGAAAAAAATTAAACCAAGATGTATATAAAACCATCGAGGAAATTTTTTCAAGTACGGTTTTTCAAACCAGAATAAGGCCGAATGTCTCCATAGGAGAAGCAACGGCCAATCATAAAGATATTTTTCGTTATGCTCCAAAATCTGCGGGGGCCGAAGATTATAACAATCTTTGTAACGAATTACTAACTAAAAATTAATATGTTATGCCAAGAAATAGAGAAGAACAACAGGAAAACATGAGAAACGGATTAAAAAGTTTAATAACTCCCGCTAACACCAGATCTTCCCGGTCTGCTAAATCCGAGGAAATAAGCCAAGAAGAAAAGCCAAAATATAAGAGCTGCAATTTTGTAATGGATCCGAGTTATCATCGGAGACTAAAAAACTATGCAACTGATACAGGTTCAACACTAATCAAAGAACTGGCGGCGGCAATAGACCTTTACCTCGGGGACAAAGGGGAAAAATATCAGTAAACAGGAATTTACAATTAAATGTTGTATTTTTCACCCCAAAAAAGCACAACACAACTAAACATTTTCGCTGAAAGTCTTGTTTTTATTACAGTCTTTTCGGTGAGAATGTTTACTTTTGTATCACATTAGACCTAAAAAAGACAGAGTGTTTTAAAATATTGAAGGCGTTTTGCGCTTTATATTTGGCTTTCCGAAATCTGGTAAATTTCAAAAAATGACTGCCGTATAAAGAAGAAAAACGCCCATCGCTTCGGCGTGGGCTTTTACTTCTATTGCAGTCATAGGCTTACCAGAGCCTCGGAAAGCAAATAGAGTGGAATGTCCCACGCTTTCGCTTTTGGTGGCCCGCTTGTTTGGGACGACAAGCAACCAAACAATTTCTGTAATGGAAAATGAAACTTTATCTGTCTTAACCTTGTGTTCATTATTGAGTTTTTGCCAAAAACCTGAACACAAAGAAATGCCCGACTATGTCGGTATGTCTGAAACGGAGATCCGGAAGATCCACCCGGGTGCTGTTACTTACGAAGGAAAAGAAAATGTTTTTTTAGAAATCCGTTTGCCAGAGGCAACATTAACGTGTGTTCTAAATAAACTAAAGATCTGTATTCAAAGCGAATTATTCGATGATGGGGACGAAAGCGGGGTTAAATTAAATTTATGTCCTGCTCTCACAATAAGAAATTAAGAAACATTTGTTAACCTTATACCCCAAAACAACGGGACAGCTTGCGAAAGTTGTCCCGTTATCTTCCCGATCAATCATAATACAGTTCTAAATGAGGATCATTTAAACTATGCCCGTCCTTAAACTCAATAGTTTGCCGATCTATTTCCTTTCCGTTCCTCTTTACAATAACGTCCCATGTCATGGGACCGCTTACCGCTTCCTCGTCTTTGTCTATCACTCTTCCGGAGACTGCAAACTGAATGGCTTCTCCTTCCGTACTGACAGAAAACACAGATCCGGCCAGATCTTCATCATTGAAAACGGTCTTTGACAAACTGCTGTTTGTAATATCATCTTTTAAAGTGGTCCCATTGGCTGCGATCACAACCGCTTTAGTATAATTCAGGTAGTCACCACTTTGTTTAATGATAACCTGATATTGCGCTGCCTTACCACCTTGCGGATCATCATCATCCCCACAACTATAAAAACTCACAACAACAATGCTTAATAAAAGCATGATAATAGAATACCTTTTCATTTCATTAAATTTTAAATTGTTACATATAAACGATACAACCGATTCCGATATAATTATTATTCCGGACAACGGAATTAAAGAGCATACTAAAACGATATTCTGCTGTAAGGGCAAACGTCGGAGTTAATAACAGTTCCGGCCTGATCCCCACCTCGTAACCATACACAAACGCTTTACTTTTCTCGATGCGTATAAGTTCCGTTTTGGTATCTGCTTTCTGAAAACCAATAGTCCCGTTCAATATACCCGATAGTGAGAATTTAGATCCATTCAAAAGATAATAATTAACTTCCGGGCCTACGGTTACAGTATTGGCCTTTACTTGTTTCTGGTTCATATTCCTATAATTCAGGATTGCACCAACTTTAAAGTTTTTATATACTTTCCCAATACCGAAACTACCGAGTATCTGGCTTTCATCAATGATACAACCGACACCAAAATTAAGGTATTGACTACCTATATATTGCGCTCTGGCCATTGAAACAAAGCATAAAAGAACGGATAGAACAAAGATCTTTTTCATACTAATTTCCCCCCTGCTTTACTTTTAAAACAATACTGTCGGATCTGGAAACTATTTCACTGGCTACCGTCATAACAAGTACCTGTGTCCCGGCCACATCAGGAATATAATCGAAAGAAAGTTTATTCCCTTCTTTCTTATAATCATACTCGAAAATTTCGCCCGGGCTATACTCGTCCCGTTCCATCACGATAACCCCGTTCCCATCTTTGACAGTGAAACTACTAAATAACTGATCGTCGTTGTCACTGTCGAGATTATGAACGGTAAAGACACATTTCACAGCCTTGCCCGTCTCTGCTAAATTCCCCTCTACACTTTTGAGGGTTACATTAAAATCCCTGCTAATGACTTTCAGGTTATCATCACATGAGGACAATAACAGTACGGTCATAAATACGATAATTAAGTTCTTCATAACATTACTTTTTATTGGTTTATTCTATCAAACAAAGAATTGAGATCAACCCCTTTAGAACGGAGAAACGCTATATATTTAGTTACTGCGTTCATCCCTTCCGACTGTTCTATATTAGAAAGTTGTTGCGGACTAAGGCCGATCATCCCGGCTACTTCTTTCGCTTTCAGTTGCAACCTGATACGTTCTACTTTTAATTCATTTCCGAGTTCCATAACATAAAATTTAGGGGGTTAATCTTCTTGTTATTTTTCACTACTTCATAGTGTAAATGATTGCCTGTACTTATACCTGTGCTACCCGCAAAGCCAATCACACGCCCTTTTTCGACTTCTTGGCCAACCGTGCAATAAATATATGTAAGGTGCGAATACTGCGTTTTAAAACCGTACTTATGCCGGATCACAACCGTTTTTCCATACCCTGCCATATTTCCGGCAATAATGATTTTACCGTCTGCGGTGGCGTGTACTGTGGCGGCGTATGTGACCGCCAGATCTACACCACTATGAAATTGCTTTGTCTTGTTAATCGGGTGGATCCGATAACCAAAATAATCACTGATCCGATAGCGTTCCATTAACGGGGATATTGACGGAACATATTTAAAGACTTGCCCGTTCTGTTTAATTATACCCATTACCGGGGCAATGTCCCGGTAGTCTTTGGCCGTTTGTAGAACTTGCGCCATCAGCTCCGCTTTATCTTGGCCAAACATTGGCAAAGTAAAGACCATCAGGAACACTATGTTAAAGATCCTGCACATTTACAACGTCCTTATTTTCGAGATCAAAAACAATATGCCTACCGCCGTTTTTCTCGTTCACTTCCACACGAAAATATTTATCGTCCGGTATCGTAAACTTATTTAGTGCAACTACATATTTCATCGTTCCCCTTCCTTCTACCCTCGGGGTATAATATTCAGTGAATAAAGGTATTTGGTCCACCTCTTGGGTTGCGGTCAGCTTGGCCGTTTTCTTATCGACAATATAATATCTGATATAGTCTATATCATAGGGGACCTTTGTTTTATTCTCAATCTGGAAAGTAAAGAGCAAAAGGTTATTATAGATATTAATATTATTGACGGAGAAAACCATCTTATTACGGATTATCCCCATATTATAAATACCTCTTTTCGCATGATATACCCGGTCGATCACTTGGTCCCTTTCACTGGCCGGAATAATATTATCCGTCAGGATCACATTAGCTACCTTATCCGGTTTCTTTTCCCCGATCTCAAAAACAAAGATCTGCGGTTCTTCCACATAATCGACGTTATAAGTATAAAACTTTCCGTCGGCTGTGGCCAGAGATACATTAGTCTGACGGGGAAAACCTTTTAGGGTGTTCGTCGTTGCGATCATCCGGATAATATTTTCGGTGTTTTCTGCCTTACTTACATTGATACAGGTATCGCCGAAATCCACATAAGTAACTTTATCGGGGGCGATCAAATGCGTTTGCGACATTTCATTTATAAAAATCGTGTCCGGGTTAATACTTGACATATCAGGCAAAAAGTAATTTGTATGTTTCAAGCTATCGGAAAAGGAGACATTAAACGAATAAAAAAAACCTCCTTCGGTTGCAACGCTTACAGTCGTGGCCCGTTTGAAACTATCTCTGTTCGCTTTTATCCGTAATATATTTTTTACGCTTTCCGGATTATCAACGACAACAAAATCACTGACCGATTTATAATACTTTATTTCAGTGGGGAAAATCAAATGTATTGTTTTTGAGTAATTTACGCTAATCTCCCGGCTCTCTACCGGTCGGAGCTGCGCCAAACATGGAAGAGCTGCAAGCATAAACAAGAGAATGTGTATTATTTTCATTTCAGGTATAATTTATAATTAGACTTAACCGTTACGATAATCTGGTTATTCCGCTTTCTGAAAACGCTTTTTGCGGCGTTACTTACTGCGTTAACCCCTGTACTTAGAATATCCGTACTATACGGAGTTACATTAACATCACTGACAACCTGATCGGCTGCCTCCTTACTTGCTTCCGCTTTAATATTGAGAGGTACGTTAATACCTTCTAAACCGTCCTTATCATACACCGTTTTTTTCAGGTCATAAATATTATTTCCGATCCGGACAGATTCGATTTTAATCTTTATCCTATCCTGTTTCAATTCAACTACCCCAAACAAAGGTGTACCCTTACCCAATGTTAAACCGTTATCTAACATGATCTCTTGTAAGGTGACAAGTTTTAAAACGCTGCCGTTTGTTATTTTCTGATCCCCCGAGACTATGGCCTCTATCGTGTTTCCTTTGTTCTCCTGCTTCTCTCCGGAGAAGAAACGGCCAGTTTTAGGTGGTGGGGGTGGCTCCGGTGCTTTTTGCTTCTTTACCTTCTTGGTTGTCCGTACCTTCTTAGGAACACTATCAGGCTGCTGCATCTGGTTCTGTCTTAACTGTTCCTGTAATGCGAGGGCTTCCGGATCCTGACTATATACAGTACTGGCCCGTTCCTGATAAACTTCATCCGTGAAGTTTTCATAATCCGGACGACCTTCGGCTTTCATCATATCATCGAGCGTAAAATCGCTCTCTGTCTGTGCCCTCAATGAAGTATTAACGTCATTATCATTGCTCTGCTTATCCCCCCCACTATTCAAGGCCAGACATACGCCCACAACAATAAAGACAAACAACCCGAACGAAGCAAATACAATGATTTTTGTTTTCGTCGCTTTATCCATAACTATTTATTATTAGCTGTTGGTTCCTGAATACGGATTATTTGCTGAATAAACTGATTAAAGAAAAACCCCGTCTTATTTTCGGGATATTGGGGGGTTGTCTTTATCAGTTCCCCATTAGTACGGATCAGGAATTTCACCTTTTGGCCAGAAACTCCATGAACCGTTAAAGTAGAGGAAAATTTAACCTTATACGGTTCATTTTCTCCGGAAACCAGTTGAACGCTGTCAAGTTCACAGGAATAAACGGCCCCGTTCTGCGTACAATCAAAATAAGCCTTATCATTATAGTATTTTGAAAAGACAGCATTTAGATCATTCTTATTTATATAAAATGCTGCTTTAGCCTGATTACGTTTCAGGCTTAACCTATCAAAACTATTGGCGTACATGGTTGCTTCCGCACATGTATTTTTGACAAGGGCAAAAAACAATTCTTCCCCGTTTTCCGCATAGGTTTTTAAATACTCTCCTGAACGCTCCACTACAACAACTCTGTTTAAAGCGGTCAGATTAACCGAAAGCCCCCAAATCAGGACCAGCACAACGACGATCAGGGCAAAACCTAAACAGAGTTTCAAGTTTATTGCTTCTTTCTTCTTGGCTTCGGCCAACGTATCGAAATCTTTTAATATATCGTCCTTTTTCATATCATCAGGTATTAAAATAATTGGCGGCAAAACTTAACCCCACCCCCAAAAAGGAATAATTTAAAAATGAAAGCGAACAACAGACCTAACATACTGTATTTGCTTTCACCTACCATGTGCATAATATTCTCGGCAATGAAATTGCCGAATACATTTGCTATAAGAAAAGCCGGGATCATCATATAACATACAAACAGGTTTTTCAGGTAAGCGTATGTAAAATGCCTCGTTTTTTCATCCATATAAAAAATGATGGCCAACGGTGCAACAATTTCGAGTAATATTAAATACAGGTAACGGGATGAAGCAAAAAAGAAAAATATATATTTGGTCGCATATAAAAGAACCGTATAAAAAGAGATATTAATCGGTAACATAATAACTTCCTGTATTTGTTTCCCTACCCAATTATTACGGCGTTGGACTTCATCTATATAATCCTTTGTAAATGTTACTATTGCTTCATCAATGCTTAAATCAACATCTTGCTGATAGTATTCGATCAATTCGTTTTGTGCTTCACCTAATCCCTTTTCAATCACAGTAAAAGCAAACGGGGCTATCATTATAATAGCTAATGTGAAAATATAGATGTAAAACAGATCAAAAAATTTCTTTGCGTTGATCTGCCCCTCTCCCTCTGTGTGGGCTGCTTTAAAAGCCGTTATGAACTTATTTATAACAATAATTAGAGCTATAAATGTACATAGCGCAATTATACCTTTACTGACACCGTTAAATTTAACGGCTTCGTATGCTTTGACAACATTGTCGAGAACTTCCATATTCATAGGCCCGTTTATTTAGTTGGTTTCGATTTCAGAGCTGCAATACGTTTTATAGCGTCGTTTACGGTATTGAACCGGGAACGTTCATCTAAAAGTTTATTCCATCCGTCTTTAGTTTTATCGTCCAGTTCCATAATGATCTTTAAGCGTTCCCCATCCGTCATGCTTGCCGAAGTTGAAATAACATCTTTAAGTAGATCAAAGGAAACAATGTTTTCATCCATTATGTGATTGAGAACTTTCTTATATTCCTCGTATGCCTCCGGCGTATAAATATCATTTCGGGTACATTCTACCGCCGAGAGTTTCAACATTTCCGTTTGTCTCCCTATGATGTTGGCCACAGTCTTTGAGTTTTTAATAAACCCGCTGACTGTTTTATAAAGATCTAAGGTTTCACCCAGAATATTTTTAGACTTATCCAAGACACCATACTGTTTTATAGCTTCTTCCAATTGTTTAGCCCAACTTATTTCTGATAATGAGGTCAACGCCGGATCACTAACAACCCACTGGCCGAACGCATGAGTAAAGCAAAAAAACATTATAATAATACTACATAGACATTTCCGTTTCATAACGATTAATTTTTGATTGTTTATAACTCTCGATTGCTGTCTCCAAACTTCCGCTTTCTTTATAAAGTTCCTGCAAGCGGTTCCACTTTTCCCCGTCTGTCTGGAAAGCTAATAGCTTCTCCGGTGACAATTCAAGACGTAATACGGTTGCGTAATTATCCATAAACCGGATAAATACCTCGGAATATGGCCGGGCTGCTGAAAAATCGTTCCGAATAGATTTCATTAAATTAATATGGCTCGCATTTTTTATATGAAATGCTTCGATTGTCTGATCGTACACAATTTCGTTTGCAGGTAACACATATAAAATCTGTGTATTGGCTATAATGCCTTTTGTAAATTCATTATCCGGTAACTGCGCCGGACTTTGAATAATAGTCGATACAGCCCCGTTTTCTTTGCGTAGTTTTTGATAGCAAAATGCAACCGTACTATGTATATCGGCTCCGGAAAACGTGTCTTTGATCGCTTGGCTTTCTGCATATTCATCAAAAACCAATGTTCCCCGAACGGATCTATCAGAAAGGATTTTATTTTCGATTGTATCGAATAAAATCGTCATAATAACAGAGATAAGAAAAGGATCTTTCTTTATCTTGGTCAACTCAAAAACGACAAAATCTCTTTTCCGCATTTCATTCTCGAGAGGTGAATGTTTACATACATTCTCGTAAAAACCACCTTCCATAAATTCAGAGCAAACATGTAAAAAACTCTCGAGATCAAAATATTCAGGTAGAATATTCAGACGTTCATAAATCCCGTGTCCTTCCTTCTTAACATAATTATAAAAGTCGGGGAAACTATGCCCGTCTTTCACTTCATCATAGTATTGCCGGACGATCTTCGTTAATGAAACAACCTGCTTTGTATCTTCCATTATTGACTTTGTTCTCCAAAACTTTAATATAAGATCTACAAGCGTTCTAATCTTTTCGTTATCCGGTTCTTTCCCATCAACGAAAAACGGGTTTATACCTAACGGGCTATTCCCGTCATAATCGACATGCAAAGATCTTTCCGGGTAGAGCTGGGACAACTGATAAAAACTTTTTCCGAACTCGACCGTTATTATCTTGTCGTATTGTTCGATTAATTGCTGCACAATATTTAAAGACGTTACAGATTTACCGCCTCCGGTGGATGCGACAGTTATCGAGTTACGGGCCGGAATACGCTTTTTCTTTGCGTCCCAAATATCTTTCCGGAGTGGTATTTGAAATATTCGATCATTAAACAAAATACCTTCACTGTCATTTTTGAAGTTGGTATAATTGATATTTAAACAAAGTGACGAATGTAGATCTGAAAGATACAGAAAACCCGGATCCAGATTATTTTCCCTTCCAATGATCGAGCCGACAAACATATTATAAAGGGATTCATACGAAGGAACATAGTATTTAAACCCTGCATTTGTAAATATACCCTTTACCTGATCGCTACATTTGCTAAGGATCTTTTCGTCATCCTCTAAAAGCATAACATTAAAATGTGTCCGGCAAAGTACATTTTCCTCGTTCAATATTTCACTTTCATACTTGGTTAGATCTTCGTGTCGCTTGGCCAGAACCTTATCAAAGCCCTGCCATCGTCCGAACTCTTTTACACGGTTAGAAAGTTCTTCCCGATAACTATTTCCCGCAAACTGCCAGATCTGGTTAATCACATGGGTACATTGTAAATGAATACCCAACTTTTCGAGCATGGCCATATATAGATGGCTGTTCGCATCTTGCAATGTGGTATCTGTTATATGTGTTTTCAGGCGTTCAGGCAGATATTTTTCATCACAGACAGCATATAATACCCCCTCTTTCGATCCGATCCGCAAACGGTCGGAAAATTGGATATCCCTCAATCCTTCATCATTATGAAAGCCGTTCACATATCGGAATATATGTCTTTTTATATCGGCTACATTCAAAGGAGTTATATTTGTATCTTTAATGTTCCGGATAATCGAACATGCACTTTCGATATTATCCAAAAAATCGCTTAACTTATCCTTGTCCCCTTTGGTTAGATTCTCTTTGTAGGATAACGGGTTTTCCTGATAACTTTTATCAAGACTTTGCAGCCCGGACAAAGTAAAGGACAATATACAAAAATGATGTAAGTATTCCCGATCCTTAAAATGCGCTCTTTCGGCTTTCTGTATATAACTATCCCCTTTAATAACGTGATCCGGAATAAATTTACGTCTTAAAAATATATCCTGTTTGTGGATAAAACCGTAACGGATATACTGAAAGGCCCGAAAAAATTCCCGGTGTCGATCTTCTATTTCGGAAGCGTCCAAAGAATAAGCCTCTGGCATTTCTAACAGGAAAGGGATCGTTATATTCCCGTTTTTTGTTAAAATGCTCCCCCCTACCACATCGAGGATGCAGTACGCTGCTGTTGCTGATATTTTCATAAGCTATTGATTTATAAGCTATGCAACAAATCTTTGTTTGAGATAACAAAAATCTTTTTCTTAAACTGGCTATATTTCTTTTCAGACGAAAGATTTATAAAAACCACACGTAGAATAACGGATATTACCGTAGCTATGACAAGGGCCACAATGACAGAAATAAAGGATCCTTTTCCCCCCATTGCATTAGTTAGGTAACTAACGGCCACAAGTCCCAAAATAGCAACAATTACACAATAGATACAAAAATACTTTGTGTACATGCCATGTACTTTCAAGGACGTTTCAAGCCCTTTTCTGACTGGAAAGTCCATTATCAAACAGTCATTTGCAGTTTGGTACTGACGAGCGTAATAACAGCCGCAAGAATGGCCATCCCGATAATAATATACCCCACAATCCAACCGAGGTTAATTAACCCCTCCTTTCTTGTTCCGTTTCCGTCTCTGTCGATGATTTTGTCGAAGTTCATAGCGATACCAATCCCGGCCCCAAATACCAAAATTCCGGCAATAAGCCACACGGCGTAATCTTGTAGAAAAGTGTTCATTTCACTTTTAATCCCTGCTTGCAATAATATTGCAGCCAATAGCATTGTGTTCATAATAAAAAGTATTTTAATGGTTAAAAAATAGATCTTACTATAAACAGAACATGTAAAAAACAGGGCCACCTGTTGTCTTTTAAAGTCTGTGTGTATTTGTTATCTAATTTCCTACAAAATACATTCCAATCGGAAAAAATACACCAACATTTTAATTAATACATTATTATACAGGTTATTAAAATCAAAGAGTAAAAGATAATCAATTGTTTCTTTTGTAGAAATTGTGTAAATCATTGTAGAATTTAGCTACAATATCCCATTAATCAAGGCCGTTAACAAAAATCGTGCTAAAATTTGCCTATATTCCTAATAGATTCCACCATCAGGAAGGGGATCAGCCATAGATTGATAAATTCTACCCTATGTTTCTGGCAATTCTTACCCCATCACGAAGCGGATCACACACCACACCGGAGCGGATCAGCCATAGATTGATAAATTCTACCCTATGTTCCGGCAATTCTTACCCCATCACGAAGCGGATCACACACCACACCGGAGCGGATCAGCCATAGATTGATAAATTCTACCCTATGTTCCGGCAATTCTTACCCCATCACGAAGCGGATCACACACCACACCGAAGCGGATCAGCCATAGATTGATAAATTCTACCCTATGTTCCGGCAATTCTTACCCCATCACGAAGCGGATCACACACCACACCGAAGCGGATCAGCCATAGATTGATAAATTCTACCCTATGTTCCGGCAA
>OMBQ01000899.1_pt1 | contig 28421 bp, 24 predicted proteins | sample 1674311 | NCBI WGS metagenome assembly OMBQ01 (sample SAMEA103958160, study PRJEB25191) | human gut metagenome | biome: human-associated habitat [ENVO:00009003]; feature: intestine environment [ENVO:2100002]; material: feces | place: Germany | collected 2013/2015 | reverse complement strand
ACATTATGAACATACGTTACCCAATATACGAGGGAGTTTATCGAATACTTACATTGAAAGGCTGACTGCTTTCATTCCGTCCCGACAGCTTGCTTTCCTGCTTTCTTGAAAGATTGCAATCTTGAAATCTTGTTTTCAAGTTTTCAAAACCGCTTTCTTTCCGTCCGCTTGCCGTTACATATTTCCATCTATCCATATTGCTATCTTTCTTAAATCCGGGACAAATGAACGTAGAAAAGTAGTCCCTTTTGAAAGGTGTCCTCAAATGTCTCCGTTTGTCCTCATTTGTCCTATAACCCGCTATTTCACAGCATTTTTAATACCCGTTACTTTGCAACCGAAAGGTATCAGTCAGGCTAACCATGCCCCCGGTGTCGGGAGCGTTCCAATATCCGCTAACTCCAATCCGTCCGTAGGCGGATTTTTATTTGCACTGGCAAATAGCAAGGTGTGTTCAGAGCAGCTTGAAATTCTTTCAGCAGCTTTGAACGCCTTGCCCGGACGAAGCCGGGATAGGGTCACTCCGAAGTCGTAACCCTTTAAAAAAATGTAGCATGAAACAGAAAAATGAAAATGCGCCCCGTCCGGGTGGCGCAGGACGCAAGCCCAAAGCAGACCCGGCAGTGTTCCGGTACTCTATCAGCTTCAATGCGATAGACCACGCCCGCTTTTTGGCATTGTTCGACCAGTCCGGTATGCGCACAAAAGCACATTTTATCACCGCCCGTATCTTCGGCGAACCGTTCAAAGTGATTAAAATAGACAAGGCGGCAGTCGAATATTATACCCGGCTGACCGCTTTATATTCCCAGTTCAGGGGTATTGCCGTGAATTATAATCAGGTGGTAAAGGCTCTTAATACCAATTTTTCAGAGAAGAAAGCACTCGCATTTCTCTATAAACTGGAAAAGGTAACGATGGAACTTGCCGACCTGAACCGCCAAATTATAGAACTGACTCGTGAATTTGAAACAAGATGGTTGCAAAGATAAGCGTAGGCAGTTCCCTGTTCGGTGCGCTTTCCTACAACCAAAACAAGGTGGATGAAGAGTAGGGAAAAGTACTTTTAAGTAACCGTATGTTTGAAAGCGAGGACGGGAATTTCAGCATCCGGCGTTGTATGGAATGTTTCGATATGCACCTGCCCGCAGACCTGAAAACGGAAAAGCCGATTATCCATATCTCCCTGAACCCGCACCCGGACGATGTACTTTCCGACAGCCAGCTTGCGGATATTGCCAAAGAATATATGGATAAATTGGGGTACGGCAACCAGCCGTATATGGTTTACAAGCACGAAGATATTGCAAGGCATCATATACATATCGTTTCCATCCGAGTGGATGAAACGGGCAAAAAGATAAACGACAAGTTCGAGCATATCCACAGCAAACAAATAACCCGTGAACTGGAACAGAAGTACGGTCTGCATCCGGCAGAGAAGAAACAGGCAGCCGAACGCCTCGAACTTAAAAAGGTGGACTACCGGGCAGGGGACGTAAAGCGCCAGTTATCCAATACGGTGAAAGCTCTTGTCGGCAGTTACCGTTTCCAAAGTTTCACGGAGTACAAAGCCCTGCTATCTATATATAATGTACAAGCGGAAGAAGTGAAAGGGGAAGTGAACGGAAAACCCTATAACGGCATTGTCTATTCGGCGACCAATGGTAAAGGAGAAAAGCAGGGAAACCCGTTCAAATCTTCCTCTTTGGGTAAGTCGGTAGGTTACGAAGCCATCCAGCGACACATCAAGAAATCTACAAAGGACATTCAGGACAAGAACCTGAAAGAGCGTACCCGCTGGACAGTCGGCGCAGTGATGAAATCCGCCCATAATCGTAAGGAACTGGAACAAGAACTGAAAAAGAAAGGTATAGATGTTCTTTTCCGGCAGAACGATACAGGCAGGATATGCGGTGTAACATTTATCGACCACGAAAGCCGTACCGTCCTGAACGGTTCACGGTTGGGAAAGGACTTTTCCGCCAATGTGTTCAACGACCTGTTTTCCGGTTCCCGTACTTTGACGGGAAACAGCAAACTGGAAACGCAGAAACGCACGCCGGAATATAACCCGACCGGATATATTTCAAATACAGGTAAAGCCATTGCCGGACTGTTCAGCCTGTTATCCGGTGGGGACGATACGCCACCCGACAACAGCCAAGTTCCGCCACCCAAGAAGAAAAGGAAGAAGAAACAAAGACGTATTTAATAACTATAAAAATTTCAATTATGCAGAATGAAGATGATTTAAGAGGACTTGCAAAGGTCATGGACTTTATGCGGGCAATCAGTATTTTATTTGTAGTGATAAACATTTACTGGTTTTGTTACCAGTCGTTCAGGGAATGGGGTATCAATATCGGGGTAGTCGATAAAATCCTATTGAACTTCCAGCGTACCGCCGGGCTGTTCTCCAATATCCTATATACCAAACTTTTTTCAGTGGTATTCCTTGCGCTTTCCTGTTTAGGTACAAAGGGAGTGAAAGAGGAAAAAATCACATGGAACAGGATTTATGTATTCCTGACAATCGGTTTTATCCTGTTTTTCCTGAATTGGTGGCTGTTGTTTCTGCCGCTGCCACTGGCGGCAAACACGGCATTGTATATCTTTACCATGACCGCCGGGTATCTTTCCCTGTTGGCTGCCGGAGTATGGATTTCACGTTTGCTGAAAAATAACCTGATGGATGATGTGTTTAATACCGAGAATGAAAGTTTTGCACAAGAAACACGCTTGATAGAAAACGAGTATTCCATCAACCTGCCGACACGGTTCTACTACAAAAAGAAATGGAATGACGGATGGATAAACGTTGTAAATCCGTTCAGGGCAAGCATGGTATTGGGTACGCCCGGTTCGGGAAAATCGTATGCGATAGTCAATAATTACATCAAACAGCAAATCGAAAAAGGCTTTGCTGTTTATATTTATGACTACAAATTTCCTGACCTTTCAGAGATAGCTTACAACCACTTAATCAGTCATTTAGATGGATATAAAGTGAAACCTAAATTCTACATGATTAACTTTGACGACCCACGTAAAAGCCACCGATGCAACCCGATAAATCCGGCGTTTATGACGGACATATCGGACGCATACGAAGCCAGTTATACAATCATGTTAAATTTAAATCGCAGTTGGATAACCAAGCAGGGAGACTTCTTTGTAGAAAGCCCAATTATCCTGCTGGCTTCTATCATTTGGTTTTTGAAAATCTATCAGGGTGGTAAGTATTGTACATTCCCGCACGCCATTGAATTTTTGAACAAGAAATATGCCGATACATTCACTATTTTAACCAGCTATCCCGAACTGGAAAACTACCTTTCACCGTTTATGGACGCATGGGAATCTAATGCGCAAGACCAGTTGCAGGGGCAGCTTGCAAGTGCTAAAATCCCGCTTTCGAGGATGATTTCACCCGCTTTATATTGGGTAATGACAGGGGACGATTTTTCACTGGATATAAACAATCCGGAAGAACCTAAAATATTGGTGGTAGGCAACAATCCCGACCGCCAAAATATCTATTCCTGTGCTTTGGGACTGTATAATTCCCGTATTGTGAAGCTGATAAACAAGAAGCACCAACTCAAAAGTTCCGTAATCATAGATGAATTACCGACCATCTATTTTCGGGGACTGGATAACCTGATAGCAACGGCACGAAGCAACAAGGTAGCGGTCTGTTTGGGCTTTCAGGATTTCAGCCAGTTACGCCGGGATTATGGGGATAAGGAAAGCAAAGTTATCGAAAATACGGTAGGTAATATTTTTAGCGGTCAGGTGGTTTCTGAAACGGCAAAAACACTTTCAGACCGTTTCGGAAAGGTCTTGCAGAAACGCCAAAGCATGACTATCAATAGGAATGATAAATCAACCTCAATCAGTACGCAAATGGATAGTTTGATACCGCCCAGTAAAATATCCAACTTAACACAGGGTATGTTTGTGGGTGCGGTCAGTGACAATTTCGATGAACGGATAGAACAGAAAATATTCCATGCGGAAATTGTGGTGGATAACGAGCAAGTGAAACGGGAAACAGCCAATTATAAAAAGCTGCCCCAAATCATAGATTTCAGGGACGAGGACGGGAACGACCGGATGCAGGAAGAAATACAGGCGAATTACAACCGGGTCAAGCAGGAAGTCCAGCAGATTGTTACGGACGAATTACAGAGGATAGAAAATGATGAAAAGCTCATTCATTTAATAAAGAAATGAGCTATATATAAAGAGAAAATGCTAAATTTGCAAATGAATAAAGCAATATAGAATGAGAAGTATAGAGAATTTAGAACAAAATGCTATCAAATTTTGGCCAGCAGAAATTGCTGTTCAAGAGAAAGATATTAGTATTATACCCAAGCTAATAGAAACACAAGACAAATTTATTAGCTTATTAAATATATCAGATGCAAATCCATTTATTTGGAAGCAAACTTTGTTGTCTACAAAATCCATGTCTGGTAATCTTTTTTTAAAGCATTTGATGGTTCTTTCTGATATTGGGGGAGAATCTTTAATGCGTTTTAAAAAGGAATTACCTCCTATTTTTGGTGAATTTTTAACTTTTAATTGGGAAGGGCAAACTTTCTCATACAAATTTCAAACCTTAACATTAAATAAATCATGGAGTAATAAAAATCTTTATGTTGATGGGAATGGACTTAGTAAGGAAGTTAGTTTAACTCCAATGATGGAAGATATTTGCATGTTATTACTCTTTGGAGGCGCAACTATTACAAATAAAGAACTTCCTGTGGATATTATCAATAAATGCATGATTGGTTCATTATTAGGAAAAACCACAGAATTAGAATTATTTGTTAAACAAAGATACATTTGGGTTAGTAGAATTACCGGTGGAGCTACTGCAAATACATTAGGGCAGTTAGCTCAAATATATGTGAAACGATATTTAGAAGAAAAATTACCGGAATGGCGTATAAACAAAGATCATCTTCCAGACGTCAGTCAAAACGAACGTACAACATTATCTGTTGATGTCGTTGCAAAATCTCCTAAAGGAAATTATTGTGCTGTAGAAGTTAGTTTTCAGGTTACAACTAATAGTACAATAGAGAGAAAGGCAGGACAGGCACAGTCGAGGCAAGAATTATTACATTCTAAAGGCTATAAAATAGCATATGTAATTGATGGCGCAGGAAACTTTGCTCGACAATCTGCACTAAAAACTATTTGTCAATACAGTGATTGTACCGTTTCATTTCGTGACAGTGAGTTAGATAAATTGATTGAATTTTTAAAAAGCCTTGATGAATAAATGTCCCATTTAAGTGAATTAGAAAATAGACTTTCTCTCAAGACTATAGAAAGTTTATCCAATCCTACTGAGTCAATAGAAGATGTGTATTATATTAAGTATCCTTATTATACTTCTTTAAAAAACATTCCCACTTTGGATACTATGATAAGTGACTTGAATTTTTTTATTGAACATTTAGGAGAAAATGCCACTATATCAATATTATCATCTCCTTTATTTATAGCAGAATTTTTGTCTAAACTAACGAATAAAGCCTATATTAAATTATGGGTAGGAGTTAAATTGATAAAGCCATTTAATACAACGAAAGGGCAATTACCACAGCATCACGCTGCATTAGCTGTTATAACACGTTATAAGGAAGTGTTAAAGCATGCTAAAACACGCATTGCTTATACGTTTTGTCCATTTTGTGAAAAAACAACAAAGGATTATGGTGGTAAAAAGCACCTTTATCATGAATATGGGACGATAATGTCTGATGTATGGCGTGACATTGCAATCGATTACAAAAATGACACATTAATCATAGATAGATTAAGAGACATTTTTGGTATTTCACCATATAAAAATTTAAAATACCTTGATCTGACAAACAAATATTTGCATACAGATTGTACTATTGATAAAAGTATAAATATTCCTGTTGGTGAAATAGAAACATTTAATTATAAAGGGAGTACTAATTCTGTCATAATCAACGATGACTGTTTGAAAATCCTAAAAGAATTACCATCAAACAGTGTGGATTTTTGCTTTGCAGACCCACCATACAATGTTAACAAAAAATACGACAACTGCAATGATGATATAGATATTATTGAATATTTCCAATGGTGTGATAAGTGGCTTATGGAATTAGCTCGTATCATTAAGCCGGGTAAGACTGTCGCTATCTTAAATATACCTCAATGGGCTATCAGGCATTTCCAATGCTTAAACAAATTATTAAAATTCCAAGATTGGATTATTTGGGAAGGATTAAGTGTTCCAGTAAGAATGATTATGCCTGCTCACTACTCTGTTATATGTTTTACTAAAGGAGAAGCTAATGATTTACCTTTTTACCACTTAAAGCATTCACCTTTAGAGATTAATAGTATTAACACGTATAAAGAATTTTATTGTATAAGAAATTCATGTATAAAAAAACGAGCAAAAGAAAATATAATTGATAAAGTACAAGTAACAAATTTATGGTGGGATATTCATCGGCTAAAACATAATAGCCAAAGAGTAGATCACCCAACTCAACTTCCCCCTATGTTCATGGAAAGATTAATTTCTATTTTCACAAATGAAGGTGATTTGGTTCTTGATCCTTTTAATGGTTCAGGAACTACTTCTTTATGTGCAGAAATGCTGGGACGTAAATATTTTGGCATTGAATTGTCATCAAAATACTACGATATAGCAATTAAAAGACATATCGATTTACAAGCCGGTATCAATCCTTTCGGAAAACATTCCGAAACTCCAAAAGCAAAAAATAGTTTAGTCAAACGATTAAAAAAACAAAAATATGAAGTGGATAAAAAAACTCTCCAATTAGAAGTTAAACGCATATCACAATTGGTAAACAGGACACCTACAAGAGATGATGTAATAACTTATAGTGACTATCCTATAAAATATTATGATGATTATTTTATTAATTGGGGAGAAGTTACTGCTGCGGTGCGAACTACAGGTATGCAAAATGTCGAAAATAAAAAAGATTATGACTTTATTATTAATAAAAAGACGTTATAAAGAAACAGGGAGTGAATCAATTTCACTCCCTGTTTCTTTATAGTTCAATATATGTAAAGTGTATCAAGATTACTGCGATTTAAGCCGATGTAAAAAACATGTTCATTTTCTAACACACTATACCAACGCTACAGTAACTATTCTTACACATAATATATCAAATTTCATTTTATCCTCATTTTTTAAATAAAAATAAGGACAAATGAAGCCAAACGGGGACTAATGAAGCCACCCGTTCCCAAATCCTTAAATATACTCTATTTCATCCTTACTTTTACTTCCGAAATTTTTATTTACTCACTAAAATTCAAAAAGTTATGGATGTAAACACAGCCAACCAATCCACCACTGACGAACAGATGATGGATATTCTTCTTGTACTGGATAAGGAGAAAAAGACAATTAGCGCAGTGAAAGGCGTGGATGAAAACGGGGAACTCCAAACCGTACCGCCGGAAGATAACAGCGAACTTCTGAAATTCGACCGTCACGGTGATTTCTTTTCCAACTTCTTTTCCAACATGATGAACCAGTTGAAGAACCCGACCCGTTTCAACTTCTTTAAAATCCCGAAGTTGGAACTTCCTAAAATCGAGCCGATCATCAGGGATAACTTTAACAACCCTACACCGGAAAATGAAGCGGGCATAGAGCGTTACCGGGTGACACCTGAAACCGTGAAGCAGGAAACCAAGAAAGAACAGCAGGAAACCCAATCCCAACAGCAGCCAGCCAAAGAATCGGAAGCAACGGCACAAGCACCGCAGCAACCTGACAAAAGCAAGTATGTTATCGACCCTGACAAGGTGGACTGGGAAGCCCTGAAAAACTTCGGGCTTTCCAAAGAACAGCTTGAAAAGGCAAAGGCTTTAGAACCCATGCTAAGGGGGTACAAGTCACCCGGTGCGTTCTCCATCGCAGGAAACTACAATTCCGCCATCATGAAACTGGACGCACGCCTGTCTTTCCGGCATGACAAGGACGGGAATGTAGTTTTGGCGATACATGGCATCCGGCAAAAGCCGGAACTTGAACGTCCGTTCTTCGGACATGAATTTTCTAAAGAGGATAAAGCCAATCTTCTTGAAACTGGCAATATGGGACGGATAGTAAACCTGAAAAACTATATCACGGGAGAAATGATACCTTCTTTCGTCAGCGTGGATAAGGTGACAAACGAACTGGTTTCCATGCGTGCAAGCAGCGTCCAAATCCCCGATGAAATAAAGGGTGTCAAACTTAGTAAGGAACAGCAGCAAGCCTTACGGGAGGGAAAGGGTGTATTCCTTGAAAACATGATTTCCAACCGTAAAAACCCTTTTTCCGCAACCGTTCAGGTCAATGCCGACAAGAAAAGTCTGGAATTTATCTATCCCAATGCCAAACAGTCACAGGAGCAACGGCAGAAACAGGAACAACCGAACAACCTTGTCACCAGTGACGGTGTAACCATCCCCAAGAGCATTTCAGGAATAGAACTGACACGCCAGCAACAGCAGGATTTAGTCAATGACAAAACCATCTTCGTTGCCGGGCTGAAAGACAAGAGAGGGGTCGAATACGATGCTTATATTCAGGTGAACCATGATAAGAAGAAGTTAGGCTTTTATAGTGACAATCCCAGCTTTGACCGTTCCGCCGTGAAAGAGATTACTCCGGCAAGCAAGAACCGCACACAGGTAGCGGTCAATTCGGAGGGCAAGACCAACGAAGCCACCAAAAAAGTGAAAGAACCTTTGAAAAAGGGTCAGGACAAGCCTACTGAAAAACAGAAAACCAAGCAAGATAAAAAGGAGAAGCAGGAGCAGATGAACAACCCCAAACAAAGCAGGGGACGCAAAAGATGATAACGGTATTAATCCTTATCCCGGTTATCGGTTTCGTCCTGTTTCTCTTTGCCTGTTACAAAACGGACTGGAAAACCATAGACGAGCAGAACCAACAATATTATATAGATGGCTATCACATCTATTATGACCGGAAAATCCTAAGACAAAAAGAAGTGGAACAATTAAAATCAAAATTAGAATGATTGCAGTAATCGGAGAAAAACCAAGTGTGGCAAGGGACATTGCCCGTATTTTAGGAGCGAGTGAAAAACAGGATGGCTATCTTTCAGGTAACGGGTATCTCGTTACCTGGGCGTTCGGCCATCTTGTAGGTTTGGCAATGCCGGAAGCATACGGCATACAGAGTTTCCGTCGGGAAAGTCTGCCTATCATTCCGGATAGTTTTCAACTTACACCCCGACAAGTAAAAGCGGAAAAAGGGTACAAGGCAGACCCCGGCGCATTGAAACAGCTAAAGGTAATCAAAGAGGTATTCGACCAGTCGGACAAGATTATAGTCGCCACCGATGCAGGAAGAGAGGGAGAACTTATATTCAGGTACATCTACCAGTATATCGGATGCAACAAGCCCTTTGTCCGTTTATGGATAAGCAGCCTTACGGACAAGGCAATCCGTGAGGGACTGCAAAATCTGAAAGCCGGTAGTCTGTATGATAACCTGTTCCGTTCGGCACAGGCACGCAGCGAAGCGGATTATTTGATTGGAATAAACGCAACACAGGCTTTAAGCGTGGCAGCCGGACAAGGAATATTCTCTTTGGGACGGGTACAGTCACCTACGTTGGCAATGATATGCACCCGCTTTTTGGAGAACAAGAACTTTGTCCCGCAAAAGTATTGGCAACTGAAATTACAGTCGGCAAAGGATAATATAGCTTTTACGGCACTATCCGCAGATAAATACGATATGCAGCAAGCCGCCATCGACACGTTGCAAAGGATAAAGGAAGCGAAAACGGTTCAAGTGAAAACCGTAGAGCGTAAGGAAGTGAATCAAGAACCGCCTTTGCTCTATGATTTAACCACGCTGCAAAAAGAAGCGAATGCCAAACTGAATTTTTCCGCAGACAAAACCCTATCCATTGCACAAAAGTTATACGAGGGTAAACTAATCAGCTACCCCCGAACCGGAAGCCGTTATATATCGCAGGATGTGTTCGAGGAAATCCCGGAACGTCTTGTTAATTTGGAACAGTACGCCCGTTTTGCCGGATATGCTGCCGGGATGAAAGGCAAAACCTTAAATTCCCGTCCCGTGAACGATGGCAAGGTAACAGACCACCACGCCTTGATAGTAACGGAAAACCTGCCCGGTAAACTGGAAGCGGACGAACAGGCAATCTATGAACTGATAGCCGGAAGAATGTTAGAAGCCTTTTCTGAAAAATGCGTCAAAGACGTTACCAGTATAATGCTGGAATGTGCAGGCTCACTTTTCACGGTCAAAGGGTCTGTAACCAAATCTGCCGGATGGCGTGCCGTATTCGGTGAGAAAGAGGACGGGGAAGATAACACCGCTTTACCCGCCATGCAGGACGGAGATAGTTTACAGCTTTCCGGCATTGAACTGTTGGAGAAACAGACCAAGCCCAAGCCGTTACATACGGAAAGCAGTTTGCTTTCTTCAATGGAAACAGCGGGTAAGGAACTGGAAAACGCCGACCTGAAAGCCAGCATGAAAGATACGGGTATCGGCACGCCCGCAACACGGGCAGCCATCATCGAAACGCTGTTTTCCCGCCAGTACATCATCCGGGAGAAAAAGAACCTTGTCCCGACCGAGAAAGGGCTTGCCGTTTACAACATTATCCGGGATAAGAAGATAGCAGACGTTGAAATGACGGGAATGTGGGAAAACACGCTTGCCAAAATAGAAAGCGGAGAAATGAACCCCGACACGTTCCGCAAAGGCATCGAAGTGTACGCACGGCAAATTACGGCTGAACTTTTGGACGTTCAGCTTTCTTTCGCTTCGGGTAGTGGTTGCATTTGTCCCAAATGCAAGACCGGACGCATCCTTTTCTATCCGAAAGTCGCCAAATGTTCCAATGTGGATTGTTCCGTTACCATCTTTCGCAATAAGAGCGACAAGCAGCTAACAGACAAGCAGATTACCGAACTGGTGACTACCGGGAAAACCGGGCTAATCAAAGGCTTTAAAAGCAAGAACGGCAAAGTCTTTGACGCTTCACTTACCTTTGACGAGCAGTTTAATGTTACTTTCGTGTTTCCTGAAAAGAAAGGTAAGCCGAAGAAGTAAAACGAAAATCGCTATATTTGCCACAGAAAGTTTCATTATAGATAGATTATAATTGAAATTTTTGTGGTTGAAGCACCCGGAGGGACACCGGGTGCTTTTTTAATCATTCTCCTTTATACTGGTAGGTCAGGCAAACGACCTGATTATCCAGTATCTTGTTTTGGGTCAGTTCCCACTTCGACCCGAAAGTTTTACCTATAAACTTGATACCGTTCCCCAGCATGACCGGGATAATATATAGCGTTATTTCATCAAGCAGGGACGCTTCAATCAGGGATGTTATGAACTTACCGCCGCCGATAACCTGAATATCGGTTTCCGAACTTGATTTAAGTTCATTGACCGCACGTAATGGCATATCAGTAAGAAAGCTTACATTCTCCTTTTCCGACACATTGGTATCGTAGTGGGACACTACAAAAGTTTTTTTGCTTTTGTACGGCCATCCGCCCCAATGTTCAAAAATATAGGTATAGGTATTAACTCCGGCAAGCAATACACCCGGCTGTTCGTAGGCTTCCGAAATCTCCTTTTTGACGTTTTCAGGCATCCAGTCCAATTCATTATCCTTTGTGGCTATGAAACCATCAAGAGAAACGGCAATACAAGTTTTTAAATGTTTCATAATTGAGTATTTAACAGTTACTTTTTATAAACTGTTCGCCAGTACGCCAAAAAAGGGGGCAATCCGAAAACCCTGTGGGTGATAAGCATGACCTCTGAGTTACAATGCTGACGTCCAATCAGGTGTTCGTCTGATGTGCTTGATTTATAATACTTTGGAAGGATGTATGTTTTTAGCATTGCAAACTTTAAATGTTTCTCAAATATTATACCCACATACTTTTTGGCTTGACCCCAAAAAAGAAGCGTGAACTTACACTGCTTCAAAGTAGAGGTACTGGCATACCTTAATGACGAAACAGGCAAGCCCACGCTATGTTGAAACATAGCATAGACATTGCGCTGAAAATCTCGTCATTATTGAAAAGTGCCAGTTTTCTACTTTGAGACGTTCTGCGAACGAATATGTTATATATAAAGGCGAAATCACAGGTTACCGTTCAATCGCCGTTATTTTCTTATGTAACTTTTGCAAAGTTAGCCAAATCCCTGAAAAGTCCGGCATACAATAAAAGAAAATCCTGCCTTATCTCACGACAAAACAGGATTGAAAGCCATTAGAAAAGAAAAAATTAATCGGTTTTTTCTCGGATTAACTTGTGTACGTCCGTAGCACGGTAATAACACCTGCCATCCAGCATAAGGAAAGGGAGTATTCCCTTTTTTCGGTAACGGGTCAGTGTTCGGGGAGCTACTTTCAGAAGCAGGCACAAGTCCTGATTATCCAGCAGTTCTTCCCCGTCCAAACAATTACGTCCTTTTATTACCCGGTCTATCTTCTTGTCCTGCATATCGAACCTATCCATGATACGTTCCATCCATGCGGTAAAAACGTCTTTATCTATATACATAAGGCTGCCTGATTAAATTAAACCAATCATAAAATAACTTTGGTTGGACGGGTCTTTGATGATAATGTCCCGTTCCCGCATGAAGCGGATATAACTTTTTGCGGTGCGTTCTTTCACATCCAAAATTTGCTGTATCTGTTCGCACAAGTCTATATAGGTGATATGTTCCTGTCTGCCGAACACGTCACGGGCAACCCCGACCAGTTCCTTTTCCTTGCGTTTCTCTTTTTCCTCTCGTGGCTTTTCTCCTTTGTAAAGGTGCATTCCGGCTGTTTTATCCCATGCGAACAGCATCAAAGGAACATCCAATGGGCTACCATCCCTTATTTTCAGAGCTTTTACTACTGATTGCGTAGGGTCTTCATCCTTTTCGATGGAAAGGATAGTTGCCGCCTTACGTTGTAATTCCGAACCTAAATGCCCCCGCAGCTTCAATCCATTGGGTACAAAATGCAGCACGCAGAGAATACAGGTATTATAAATTCCTGCCAGTCGGTATAGTTCATCTATCACTGCCACATTTTCCACTTCATCATTGGCACTCTTTACAAGGTCGGCGATGCCGTCAATAACTACCAACTGGATGCCGCCATACTGGTAATAGAATTTATCCATACTTTGAACAATGGCGTGCAGTCGTTCTTTGCGGGACATACCTGTCAGACAAAATGCTTTCAGTTCTTCCGGTTTGGTTAGTTGCTTCGCACGTGCCAGCAGGTTACTTACATTCTTGAACAGTTGTACTTCGGATTGTTCCGTATCATAAAGTAATACCGCTTTATGTTTGCTGTTGGCGGCTATCTGTATGCCAAGCGTATCTACTTCCTTATCCGGTTGGCAGATGCAGCCTGCCACAATTGCGGCTACATAATTGCTCTTGCCCGTTCCCTCGCCTCCGGTGATGCCGAACAGGTTGCCTTGTGTTCCTAACGGAACGTCACCCGCCGAAATAATCTCTTGCGCTTTGGCGGGCGGGTTGTTGAAATCTATCTCGCACGATTTTAGCATAATCAATGTGTCGCTATACAGGTTGTCTAAAAATTCGATAAACAGTTTCAGGAAATCTTCACGGGTGTTCCCGGCTTTGAAGTAGTCGGAAATATCCTTTTCCTCTTTCGTCCCCGGAAGCGGCAGGAGCAGACGTTTCACGCCAAATTCTTCCAATAGCTTTTCCTGCTTGCGTGCGCTTTCCCTGCCTGTCTTGTCCGTATCATAGAGCAATACAATATGCTTGAAGCGGAATGTCAGCCGATAAATCAGCGTGGGCGGAACGGTCACCGTTTCACTGTTGAAGCAGATAGCGTGAAATCCGTGTGCCGCCAAAGAAAGCACGTCTTTCTCACCGCCCGTGATAAACAGGGTATCACCTTTGGCGGGCAGTTGCTCCAGCCCGAAACAATAATTCTCACCGAAGCTGCCACCGTAGAGGAAACGGGGCGTGGAGAACGGACGGTACAGCTTGATATACTGTTTGCCCTTGTAACCATACATGGGTTCTGTCACCGATGAAACATAGGTGTATGGTTTCCCCTCTGCCGTTTCGCTGTTATACTCCCGGAGTGAACAGACCCTGTAATGCTCCAGCAGTTCAGGCGTGATACCATATTGTTGCCAGTACATCAGTTCTGCAAGCGGAAACTTCTGTTCCCGGAACTGGTAGGGTTTGACAGGCTTTTCGGGTGCTTCTTCGGTTTTGTCTGCTACATTCCGATTATTTACCGTTGTAGGAATAGCTATCGAAGTTCCTGCCGCCAGTCCCAGCCCCAAATCCCGGTCGATAATCTCCAGTATCTCCACAAAGTCAGCTGCCCGGTTACAGTCCAACCCTTTTAACTGCCCCACGAAGAAAAAGCAGTCGCCGCTGTAATTGTCGTTACCGAAGTCCTTCATCTTGTACATACCGCTATGGCGGTCGAAGTAGATATTACACGATGCTTTCCTGTCCTGATAGAGCGGGTTAAGAAAATGCCTGCCTATACGCCAGTCACCGGGTAAGTAATGTTTGAAAACGAGCAGACCGTTATTTGTCCTGCTTAGTATTTCTTCTTTCCTTAACATATTTCTGATGATTGGTTATCAGTTCGTTTATACACTCCTTGTCACGCTTAATCAGGCGTTCTTCCAACATTCGCTTGACTTCCTTAATCTTATAGAAGTAATGTCCCTTGATGTCGGAGTAAGAAATCATTCCTGCCGCCCGCAGGCGTTGCAGGGTTCGGTCACTGATTTTCAAGAAAGTACATACTTCGTAACTGTCCACCCAAATTTCATCTTCATCGGTTTTGTATTCGTCCAAGTGATTGAAGATGTAATCGGCAATGGCGGTAATCTTGTTGTCAAGTTCCTTGTAGGCTTTTGACTCAAATGTTATAATCTCCATAATGCTAACTTATTGATTTGCTGCAAAGTTCGGCAGAAGAAATAATCTAAAAGTCATGGTTGTACCTATCATGGTATTACTTTTTTTAGGCTATTTTGGGGGAATGTCGGTGTAAAAACTCCCCAAAAAATATCATTTTCAAAATATATTCCACCATAAAAAGGAAGTACCATATTGGGGTGAACATGGTAATTCTACATATTGGAATACAGAAATTTATAGTTCATATCATTTTCATCCTTTTTTGAACCAACGTGAAATTGTCAAGAAACGGTTGCTAATATCTTGTAAGTATCGTATTTGCTTCTTTGATGCCATATAAAAACATCCATGTCGTTTTTATACAATTTAATGCGAACCAAGTGAAGTAACTTTGCCGGATAAATGAAATGAATATGAATATTACTTATATATCAATTTATAAAACCAGTCTGCCTGTATTGGTTAGTTTATTAATGGAATACTTAATAGGTTTTACTGATACAGCCTATTTAGGAAGAGTTGGAGAAACTGAATTGGCTGCATCAGCTATAGCTGGTACTTATTATATGATTATATACATGATTGGATTTGGATTCAGCATAGGAGCGCAAATCTTAATAGCCCAATATAATGGAAACCAACAGTATAAAGAAGCTGGAAAAATTCTCTCACAAGGCATATTGTTTTTGCTGATAATTGCGGTAATAGTAATATTGTTTTCTTCTATAATTTCACCAATTATATTAAAATCAATTATAGATTCTGAATCTGTACTCCAAGCTGTTTTACAATATCTTGATTGGAGAATCTATGGTTTCTTTTTTTCTTTTACAATTATCATGTTTAGAGCCTTTTATATCGGAATAATACACACTTCCGCATTAATGCTCAATTCTATAACTATGGTAGCAATTAATGTTATTCTGAATTATATCTTAATATTTGGAGCATTAGGTATTCCCGCATTAGGCATTTCTGGAGCAGCCATAGCGTCAGTCATTTCCGAAGCGGTTGCGGTAATTCATTTTATCATATATACCCAAAAGAACGTAAGTTCTTGCAAATATGGATTAAAAAGGCGAATAACCATAGATTGTACAATATTAAAAAAGATACTATCTATTTCTATTTGGATGATGTTACAGCATGGATTAGTATTTGGCAGTTGGTTCGTTTTTTTCATTACAATAGAGCATTTCGGGGAGAGGTCATTAGCTATTACGAATATTGTGAGAAATATTTCGTCCTTTCTTTTTCTTTTCGTACAAGCTTTTGCATCTGTTGTTAGTTCTTTGGTTGGAAATCTCATAGGAGAGAATAAAGGTAACTCTATCCTATATGTATGTAAAAAAGTAATATTCTTATGTTACATGACTATTTTGCCGATAATGGTACTGTTCCTGTTTTTTCCATCATCTGCTTTGCGTATTTATAGTGACAATACAGTATTGGTGTTTGAGGCTATCCCTACATTAAAAGTTATGCTAACTTCTTACTTGATAGCTGTACCTACATTCGTATTTTTTAGTGCAGTTTCGGGAATAGGTCATGCTGTCACTTCTTTATTGATAGCATTTATATCCTTAGTCGTTTACATAGTATATGTGGAAACAATTAGTCATTTTAGTTCGAGTGTTCCACTATTGTGGACATCGGAGCATATTTACTTTTCATGCGTGTTTATACTTTCTCTTTATCATATTCACCATTGGTGGATGCGCTTTATCAATCAAGACAAAAAATTAACCACTAATATTTCTTAGAATTAGAGTTGATAATTATCTTTGTTATATGTATAAAGAATATTCCCCATGTAGCATATTAGCTCCTTTTATCTATCACTTTTGGGAATATAAAGGAGAAACAAGAAGTGGATTGAAATTCAACATTCCACCTCATGGTTGTTCTGATTTTGTTTTCATAGTGGGTAATGCCGCAGATTGCATCAGGAATAGCTTGATAATGAAGCCTTATCATTCCTATTTCTTTGGACCGATGAATACATTTACGGAATTGGTTGCTCACACAAACTTCATTCATATTATAGGAGTACGGTTTCGCCCATGCGGGCTTTTTCGATTTATAGATATTCCGCTAAACGAATTGACAAATCAAGGAATTGATAGCCAAGAATTTCCAGTCCTTTTTAGTCAATCTTTCATATATCAACTCTGCGAATCCAATCAAAATCCAATTGATACTATTGAATATGAGTTGGTTAGACAAGTGTACAAAAACAACACGGATACAGAAAAGCAAATATCTTATGCTGTTTCCTTGATTAGTAGGCAGAAAGGTATTGTTTCGATTAAGGAATTGGCAACAGAAGCATGCTTATGCCTACGACAATTTGAGCGGAAGTTTAAATTTTACACAGGTTATTCGCCCAAAGAATATAGTAGAATCGTCAAGTTTTGGAACGCTATTCACCTTTTAAAATCCAATACTTCATTCGATAACTTTTTGTCTGTTGCTATCCAAGCGGGATATTATGATACACCGCACCTATATAGGGAAGTAAAAAGGCTTTCAGGTAATACACCCAATGCTTTTCTTTCACTCCCAACAAATGAAAAAGTAGAAGTGTTGCATTTTGAATTATAGAAATACAGCAACAATGCTTTTTGTAATTATTTGTTGTGCTAACATTTCATATCATCCTCGTTCATCCGCTTAATCAGACTATCTATAAGATGATGAAGATATGCCGTTCGGTCTTTTCTCTCTTTCATAGCTATATAAGAAGCGTAATAATCCCCTAAATCAATATGGAATATCATGCTAAGGAAATTCATCATTTCTTTTATCTCCACATTGCCATTGTTTATGTCGCCCGAAGATACAAGCGAATATCCCAGTTCGATAAGATATGCCTTTTTGCCTGTAAAACGGAACGGATATTTGAAGCATTTCTGTAAATAGTCTTCTATCTGATTATTAGTTCCCAGTTTCACCAATCGTTTATTCAGGTAGATACGTAGCATTTCATTGGCGATAATCTTTGCCACTTTATAATCATATCCGGTTGAGAAATTAGGGTCTTTGTCAAACTGTGCGCTATCAGTACATAACCGCAAATCAGCTTTTCCACGTACAAAGTAATATTCATCGTACACAGTGGAATGTGAACGGTAATATTGGTAAAAGTCCAAATTGCGATTGAAGAAATAAGTCAGATTATCCAGTTCCCGATTGATATAATTTCTAATTGCTTCATCGCTACCATTAGGGCATTGCGTTTCAATCTTGTATATCTTATAGAAAAATAACAACCGCCCGAGTATCTCCGGTTTCTGTGTCTTGAAAAATAAGATTTCATCCTCTTTGGTTAGAAATACATAAGTCTGTATTTTCGTTCTCAAATCATTAAGAACTGTTTGCAGCCTATGTACCATTGAAAGAGAAGTTTCGATAATATTATAACCGTAGAGGTCGATTTCCGAAATATCAGCCTCTACTTGCTCTAATATCCTATCTACTACCTCTTTCATTGTATAAACAGCTTATTTCATTTATGCTATTATCCGGCTCTACTTCTTTTTTATTCGGTTATTGTTCTTTTGATATATAAGGAGGATAATCTTCTTTAGACAATCTCTTTTCCAATGTGTCAGGGGATATATCCCAAAGCGTTGGCAAATATTCAAATATGACTTTCCCGTTATCAAGATAAAAACGAACTTTGGAATTAAAGGCGACTGGTTTATATTTATCTTCTCCTATGGGATTATCTCTATATAGCAATTGATTTTCTTGCCATTTCAGTTCTTTCCCGTCAAAAGTCACATCAAATATTCCACAAACTACAGCTTCCATTGTGGAATCTTGAACTGTTGTTGAAACACAACGCATATAACCTGTGATTTGCTTTGTGCTTTTTCGCATTGCCAATTCATAACAAAACACACTTGTTCCTGTATAATCTTTGGCTATGGTGGTTCTTGCTCCTTTATCATCCAAATTGTAAACCAATTCTTGGGTGACAGTTGTCATATTGAACTTAATGCCGTTTTCTGTTGTCACCAAATTTGAGAATGTCATTTTATCGCTATACACGCCTTCTAAATTTCCGTTCTCTAATTTATAAACTGCACCAGTAAGCAATGTTTTGCCAATGATATTCTCTCTTAAAAATTGAATTATTTCGTTTTTCATTTTATCTTTTGTTTTGCTTCAATGGGTAAATAAATTTCTGTAACCAATTCATCCGTGCTTGTTTTATTGGGAGTATTGGCATATATTTCAAAGGTCATTTGTTCTCTTAGACGGTACTTGCTATTTGGTAGCCAATCAAGGTAAACACTCCGGTAAATTTTATTTAATTCATGGTTGCCCCCTTTTATATTAAATACAGAATATAACCCTGCTTGTATGTTCAAAGTCCCAAAACCTTTAGGGACTTCCATTGAATAAGGAACAGTTATCCCTATCAAAAATCGGCATTTATCTATTTCCGTAATATCAAGACTATCCAAACTGATACTAACGTATTTGAAACCTTTATCTGTCAGATTGTATTTCTTGGCAAATTCTATTATCTGCCCCCACAAAGTAGAATATGCTTGCTTATTTCTATGTGTTCGCTCAAATTTCAAATATGCAACTTTGAATTCTTTAATCCTCTTTATTGAACAGTCAGGCTGTTTTATAATTTTGTTTTCATAAGCAACATTTGAATATGTTTTCCTGAAAGCAGGGATAGACATTTGAAAATGCTTTTTAAATGCCCTTGATAAAGTATGTTTATTGTGAAAATTTATCTGTTCAAGCAGTTTCGATACCCTTGTATTTGTTGAAATAAGTTTGAAAGCAATATATTCCAACCTTAACCTCTGAATATAATCACCGACATTCTCTCCTACAACATCTTTGAATACTCTCCGAAAGTGATATATCGACATACAAGCGATATGAGATAAATTGTCAGAGTTTAAGTTCTCAAATAAATGCCGATTGATATATTCCTGAACATTTATTATAAGGGCATAGTGTATATGGACAGTGTTTATTTTTTGCTTCCACCGCTTTAGATTAGGCAATCTGTCGGATAAAACATTTCTTAATTCCTCGCTTTTATAATTAGTACCTGCAATTTGATTATAGGAATCGGGGAAAAGCCCCCAAAGATAAATGAGGTATTCCATTGAGAAATCAAAAAGATATTTGCCGGAGTTTAAACAACAGGAACAAAATTCCTGATTGAGTGTACCATCAGAATTTGTTCCATATTCTGAAATACCCTCAATGTCTAATGGCATACCACAACCTTGGCAATATTTCTTTTCGTTATCTATATCCATAGTTCTCTTATTTGAAAGCAAATATACGGAATAAGCCAGAGAAAAAGTTACCCTAAATAGCTATTCTTGTTTTCGTATGATAAGACAAACTTTTCATACGAAAACAAGAATGGCTACATTATAACACGATGCGCTCAAATTTCCTGTCTATCCACAAAACTGCTTCTTCCGTATGGAAACAAAGAATGCAATAATCCGGGTCGTTTACACCTTGCGGGAAATAGTGTAGCATATAATCTTGCCAAAAGGTCTGACGGGTTTCCGCATCAGTAAGTATTTCTATTTTTCCGGTTAGAGTAACACTGTCTGCTTCGTGAACAAAGCAAACTCCGGCTTTTGAATTTTGTCTGATATGTTTTATCTTTTCTGTGGATAAGGCTGTTGTCATCCATAAAGTTGATATATCGGTATGGCGCAATAGGTCGATAGCTACCGGGCGAGGATAACCATTTTCACTGATAGTGGAAAGTGTGATGTAGCCGCATTGTTCAAGTACCCATTCAGCCTGCTGTCTGATAGGCATCCAGCGTTTAAGCGTAGGCAGGAACTTACGTAGTCCTTCGATAGCTTCTTCTTTGGTAAAATTACTTCCTGACGCTTCGTTAAATGCAGCCAGACTTTCGGGTTGGGTATTCAGTTCGATTTGTTCCTCCAATGAATTGTTGGTGAAAAATCCTTTTTGGAAGCAGTGGCAGCAATATTCAGTACACAAACATCCGTTACCGTGAGTTCCTAACAAATCATCAGTGGGCATAGACATGCCACAACTTTGGCAAATTCTCTGTTTCATATTGTTCTGTTTTAATTGAGTTGATAAAATTCACTGTAAATAAGACAATCATGTTTTTATATTAAGATATTTGAATAAGGACGGTATCGAATAAAACACATTTTTAGGGTTACTGTTTTCTAAAGCTGTCACTTCATTTTGTGGAATACTCCAAGCGGCAGACAGACACATCACATTGGCTTTCCTGCACTCCGTTATATCTGAAAGTGCATCCCCGACATATACAATTTCATTTGCAGCCAAATGATAATCATGCAAGAGTTCTTTCAATGCTTCCGACTTGATGTTCCTTTCTGCGTTTCCCGTAATGACTTTTGCAAAAGAATCCTTCATATTGAATTGCTTTAAGGTTATATCACAACTGTTTATCCCCTTTCCGGTGATAAGTGCCACAATGATACCCTTTTGCTTTAACAAGGCTATCAACTCACGTATTCCCTCAAAAGGTGTCGGACACATTTCTTGATGCAATTCCTTATAAATCACATAAAAGTCATTCAATGCCTGTTGCCGATAGGGTTCATCAACGACACACCCAATCATACCTTCTTCATTCAAACCAAAAGTATGAACCATTTCTTTATCCGACAATTCATGTCCGATATATGGTTGTGTGGCTTTCTTGAAAGCCTGTATGCACATCGGCAAGGTATTGCCTATCGTGCCGTCCAAATCGAAAGCGACTAATTTAATCATGGCTATATGGAAGTATTGATTTCCCGAATTACTTTACATGGATTTCCTACGGCAAGGCTGTTTGCCGGAATGGATTTGGTGACAACACTTCCCGCTCCAATAACGCTTCCCTGACCGATAGTAACACCCGGCAGGATAATGACACCGCCGCCAATCCAACAACCGTCCTCAATGGTAACAGGCAAGGCATACGTGTGACGGATATATGCTGTCCCGTCCTCCGTTTCTGTCGGTGTTAGCCGCTCATTCAATTCAACAGGGTGGGTAGCCGTATAGATTTGCACATTGGGGGCTATCAATACATTGTTGCCGATAATGATTTTGTTGCAGTCCACAAAGGTGCATCCGGTGTTTATGCTGACATTATTACCTATGCTGATGTTACAGCCATAATCGCATATAAAAGAATGTCCTACTGAAACTTTCTTGCCAACGCTTTCAAACATTTCTTTCAATAGCGCATACTTTTCCTCTTTATAATCATACGGCAATGAATTGTATTTCAGCAACAATTCATGCGTCTTTCTTTTAAACCCCATAAATACGGGAGCATGACAATCATACCATTCGCCCGACAAGCATTTTTCCAATTCTGTTTTCATACCTCATCCTAATAAAAGTTACTGCTTCATCTTATTTGTGGCAAAGTTATACATATCCGAGCGTAAATATATGTATTATTTTTCTTTTTATTTGTATCTTTACGTCCTAATAGAAAAATTCACAAAATGAAAAGGGAAAATCTACACCAACCGTTTGAAATCTGTTTCAGTGAACTGGACGAATCACAATTAAAGGAACACGACCATACTTTTTTTGAACTGGTCTATATTCTATCGGGAACAGGTATTCAGTGGATAAACAACAACAAATTTCCATATCATGACGGGCATCTTTTCATGATTACTCCCGGTGACATACATTCTTTCGACATTCACACTACGACAAAGTTCGTATATATAAAGTTCAATGACATCTACATTCATTCGGCTGTTTTTGGGGCGGAGAACATTCAACGGCTGGAATTTATATTGCAACACGCCAATCACCGTCCCGGCTGTATATTACGTAATCAAACCGATAAATTGCTGGTAAAACCTATGATAGAAGCGATTATCCGTGAATATGTGAATAGGAATATATACAGCAGTGAAATTATTACGCAGTTAATCAACACGATTGTTATTGTTGTTGCCCGTAACATTGCTATGTTCCTGCCTGAACAGATAGATGAAAATTCAGAAGAAAAGTCACTGAACATCTTGCAATATATCCAATCCAACATTTGCTATCCCGAAAAGATAAAAGCCAAAGCGATAAGCCAGCATTTTGGTATTTCACCCAATTATCTTGGGAGATACTTCAAAAAGCAGACCAACGAAACCATGCAGCAGTATATCTTAAACTATAAGATGAAAATGGTGGAAAGTCGGCTTTTACACAGCGAAATGAGAATTAGCGAGATAGTAGAGGAACTGGGATTTACGGATGAAAGCCATTTGAATAGGCTATTCAAGAAATACAAAGATTGTAATCCTACTGATTTTAGGAAGAAGCATAGGGGGCAATAAAGTTCTTTTTTTAGTGCAAGGTGCAAGTATATATATAAATATAGCTTGCACCTTGCACTAACCGCAGAATATTTATATTCAATGATTTGCGTATTTCAAAAACAAGTTGTATCTTTGAACCGAAGTTTTAGGCAGACAATGAACAGCCAAAGGACGACAAATAAACGTCTTTTTTGAGACCTAAATTGTACCCCCTAAGGCATTGACATATTGATAAAGAGTTGAATTAAAGCGACATAAGGAGATAGGTTCATTACCCTGTCTCTCCGCTGGAAAGAATTGTAAAACAAAGAAAATACCTGTAAATTAATACTTTACGGGGATTTTTTATTTTTTGATGTATAGTAAAAATAGGCATATCAAAGTATTCTTTCGGTGTACCTTATTACGGATCACCTGTAAAATATGGAGAGTGTTGCAAAGCTGTTTTCATTTCGCATCAGAAAGCATACTTTTGCGTGGAACTATACATACGTATGTGCAGGGTTATATATGTGTACGTACAGTCTTATGCGTACATATGTGATATCCTCATGCCCAAAAAGTGTTTTTTAAAAGATCAAGAACTTTTCAAAAAAGACGACGACCTTTTTAAAAAAGAACAGGAACTTTTTTAAAAACGTCTTGGTCTTTTTTATTGTTACCAATGCATCGTAAACCGTCATTCTGTGGAGGTACAGACCTTTCATGCGTACTTTTTGCGGGGAAAAAGCCTAAAACACCCTACTTTATATCAAGTCGAAACGATCTATAAGAAAATGGTATGTACCTGAAAACAAGTAATTTATGTGGAAATATACTTCAAAACATTGTGAGAGTATGAGAGCATGAATGAGAGCAATTTTTTTTATCCTTACTACATAAACCGTTAATAATAAACCTGTTATATATGCAGTGAGGGCATGAGGGTATACATGGCTCGAACTTTTCTTTGGAATATGCAAAACGGCTATATTCCACGATATAGGAATATATGCCGTTTTGATAGAGGGGAAATTTTTTATGGTATATAATTCCAATAATCCATATTTGTAATGATTTGAACTATAATTTTACGATCTCCTTCTCGTATTTCGTTGGGAGCATTCTGAGATGCATACGATATTTTTGCGCCCACTCCTTTTGCTTTTAACATTTTATTGGGAACTCCTTTCTTTATAAGTGCATTGACTACAGCGTCTGCACGTTTTTGGGATAGATCCATATTGTATTGTGATGATCCTTTTGCATCAGTACATCCTGTGATGAGATATTTTTTGCTTGTGTCTGTCAGCATAATTTGAGCTATTTCATCAATGATAGTAGCTGCTTTAGGAGTTATTTCTGTTTTATCAAACTCAAAATAGATATTGTTGAATAAATCACATAAAACATTGGGCTGGCTTGGAGTTTCTATAATTTGTTTCATGATTATAGGTTTTTCTATAACTTTTTCTATGATTTTTTCCACATATTGAATTTCCGGTTTGACTTTTAGGGATTTACCACCAATGCGCCACATCAATCGAATGCTTCCTTGCCATGAATTGGCTATATGTTTGTATGGCATGATGAGGTAGTCTCCTTGGAGTCCTATGCCAATGTTGTCATTAAGCCACATATTCACGCCTATTCCCAATGAAATAGGGATAAGATTTCGTTTATCTTTCCCTTCTTTAGTATAATCATTTGATAGATTCCATCCCATCTCCTCACTGTTGAATTCTTCCATCCCCTTATAGTTGATCTTAAAATTCTTGTACATATAGTTGGCTCCCATCCGTAGGAAAGGATCAATATAATTTGAATGGAGATATTCACCTAGACGCCACTGTAAACCGATTCCTGCCATACCTAGCCATCTTGATTCTTTACCGTTACGGACAGGATCGGAACTGTAGTCTAATGTTCCTTGTAAATCTAGATAAAAATGAGAGTTAAGTTCACGAGCAAAATATAGATTTCCTCCAAAAATAAAATCTTTTTTATTAGTACCTACAGTGTAACCGCCTTTATTATTAGTATGGAAATTAATGACATTAAAACGTGTCATTTGAAGTCCGGTTGCGCCTATACCTATTTCCCATGCTTTTTTATTATTATCGGCTGCTCCATTCTTTGCGTTTTGTTGTGCATTTATAGGTAAACCGAAACATAATACTGAGGTAAAGCATAGTATGAGATGGATTTTATGTATATATATTTTCTTCATATTTTTATTCTTCATAGATAACTTGTACTTCGGGCAACTCATAAGAGCTGCTATAGTTTTCAATAATAAATGTTTTTTCATCCTTTCCTTTTCGGAGATAACCTTGATAATATCTATAGAAATATGAACTGTTGCCACTGTCAATGTATATGGATGAATTTAAAAATGGTGCGAATACTTTGAACGTTGGAACTTCTGCAGAAGATCTGTTATTAGAACTTGATGCTTCTTGTGAACCAGCTGTTGAGGTATATCTGAATGTGATATATGCCATTTTAAGTTTGCTGGCTTCTTCTTCAGTATATGCTATCGGTTCTACATAGTCCATTCCATTTTCTTTAACGACACGTGTGGTCGATGATTTGTAAATTCTTGTAAAGTCTATTTTTGAAAAATCCAATTCACCTTCAGCAGATGAGAAACTGGGTGCTTCTCCATTGGATATTATTTTTAATTTTAATGTTTTTAGCGTAGGTCCCATTTGATAAGGAGCTAATAAACAAATACCATTCCATTGGAAAGTTTCTCCATAATAAGGTTCTCTAGCTTTTACAGTGTAATAAACGTCACTTCCATCCCAATATTCAGATTGATTGTTTTTGAATTTTCCGGGATTTTCTTGAATGAACCGATAGGTATAAATATAGTAATAATATCCTCCATTATTTGAACTATAACTTTGGTTTGAATATAGTTTTTTATCTGACAAAATACTGTTGGGATTATTTTTGTCAGAGACTCTATATGCGTCTAAATTCCTTGAACCACTATTAGGTAAATAAGAAGGGATATTTTGCCATTGGTCTTCCGGATTAACTTTTCGTTGTATATAGAAATATAGATACTGATAATCGTATAATGAATTTGAATTATCGCGGAGGATCATTCTCATGCGTACTCTATTAGGAACATATGTGTTTTTAGCGGATTCTTGCGGCAACTTTCCGGCTAGGGTTACTTCTTTTACCGTTCCCCAGCGTAAGTTTATGTCTTGTATTTCGGGTAAATCTTCTTTAGGTACAATAAACTCTCCGTTTTCATTGGTTATGTAAGTTTTTTCTGCATTGATACCCGGCATACCTTTTACTTGAGCTTTGGGTGCGATTTGTCCAGTTTCATCATATACTTTATAGAGTACACCTCCATCAGTTGTGCGTACATATTCACCATATTCTGATTGAGAATATTGTGCAATAACATTAGGTATACCCTTAATGATGGTAACTTCTGTTCCCGGTTTTCCTGGTTCTCCGGGTTTGCCGTCTTTGCCATCTTCTCCGTCTTTGCCATCTTTCCCGTGTAGATAGTCATAAAAATCCTTTAACGTATTTTTTTCACAGTCCCATACTCCACCATTTTTGTGGTCAATAAGTGCATCTGTTGTACCGCAAAATTTAGCTAAATCATTTTTCCACAGTTCATGTGCTGACAAACCATTGCTTCCGTTTATTCCGTCTTTACCAGCTAAATAATTGAAAAAATCATATTCTGAAACTTTGTCAGAAGGCCATTTTTGTCCTGGATTTTTAGGATCATTCATATTGCCTGTTCCTACAGTCTCTTTCCATAGTTCATAAGCGGATTTTCCATTGTTACCATTTGTTCCACTGAGGTAAGTATAGAAATCTGCCATTGTAATTTTATCTTTGGCCCATGCTGAATTATTTTTGTCTTTGATTTTGTCATTTTTGACATCATTCACCCATAATTCGTATGCAGATGCTCCGTTAACTCCTTTTTCTCCTTGAGCTTTTATTCTTGTATCAGTAGTACCTATCCACCAATTTCCGTTATTACCTATATGGGGAGATATGCCATCATCTCCTTTCTCTCCTTGAGCTTTTATTTTTGTATCGGTAGTACCTATCCACCAGTTCCCATTTTTTATAACCGGGGTAAGTCCGTCCGTTCCTTTATCACCTTGTTCTCCTTTGGGACCTTGCACTGCAATCCCAGTATTGGATGTGCCTATCCACCAGTATCCGTCTTTAATGAAAGGGGTTAATCCATCGCTTCCTTTTTCTCCTTGAGCTTTTATTTTTGTATCGGATGTATTGATCCACCAGTTTCCATTAGGACCAATATAAGGGGATGCTCCGTCTTTACCATTTTCTCCTTTTTGACCTTGAACGGGAAAATTTGTATCATGATTGCCAATGTACCAATTACCATTTTCACCAACATGTGGAGTAATACCATTTTCACCATCTTTCCCTTTTAAATATAAAAAGAAATGTTCCATTGTTGTTTGGTTTTTGGGCCAATTTATATTGCCGTCAGCAACAGATTGTTTCCATAATTCATAAGCGGAAAGTCCGTCTTTTCCATTAATTCCATTCTTTCCATCTTTGCCGATAGCTTTGATTTCTGTGTCTTTATTGCCGATATACCAATTTCCATTTTCACCAATATGAGGTGATTGTCCGTCTCTTCCGCTAAGAAAATCCCAAAAATCGGCTTCTGTATTTTTTGAAGAGGGCCAAATGAGCGAAGGGTCATGAGGGTTGGTGACATTACCTTGGGTGATCAGGATTTTCCATTGATCGTATGCAGACATTCCATCTTTTCCTTTGTCTCCTTTTTCTCCTTTAATATAAACTAAAAAGTCTGCTAAATCAACTTGGGTGGAAGGCCAGTTTATATGACCGGTTTCAACTTCTTCTTTCCATATCTCATAAGCGGATTTGCCATTGGTTCCCTGAGGACCTTGGGGTAATTCAAAATCAATACTGCTGCACGAGAAAAAAAATGTGCAAAGTAGCACTGATAATACATAAATTTTGCATTTCTTCTTTGTATACATGACTGTAAATTATGCGAATCAGCAGTTGGCTTTCTGATTCAAAAATTAAAAATTAACAAATGTAAG
>OMBQ01000897.1_pt1 | contig 28435 bp, 23 predicted proteins | sample 1674311 | NCBI WGS metagenome assembly OMBQ01 (sample SAMEA103958160, study PRJEB25191) | human gut metagenome | biome: human-associated habitat [ENVO:00009003]; feature: intestine environment [ENVO:2100002]; material: feces | place: Germany | collected 2013/2015 | reverse complement strand
TTCGTTATTATATCACTCCTTTTTACAAATTGCAACCCCTTTTTTCAATTTTTTTCAAAAAATTTTAAATAATTTTTACTTTATCTTCATAAACTCAATATATAGTGTTTACATATATGGAATATACTATTTTTAGTCTGAAATAATACTCTCTTACATATATATCTAATAAAATCAAGTATCACGATTATTAAATTGAAAACTGATTTAATTTCAAAAATTACTTTTATCTTTAATAGTATATATGTAATCTTAAGATAAAGTCTTATATTGATAAATAACTGTATTACAGGCAATTACTTATTTCAACTGTATAGTTTATATATCAGACAGACTTCGTACAAACTCAATATATTTCTTATGTGCTATACGGTAATAGTGCACAACGCAACTCAATTCAATTTATATTGATTACACAAATTTTGTAAAAATTGTATAATTCATTTGATTTTTTTAAAAATTATGATATTATATATATGTATAGAGTAAGTAATACAAGTTACTTTTCCATACATTTCTTTGCACCGGAGGTTATGATATGAGCTGCAATAACATTATTACAATTACAAGACAGTACGGTTCAGGCGGTCACAACATAGGAAAGGCTCTTTCAGAACGCCTTGGCATTCCATTCTATGATAAGGAGCTTATATCTTTAGCAGCCAAAGAGAGCGGAATTAGTCCTGAAGTATTTGAAAATGTTGATGAGAAGGCTACAAACAGCCTTTTGTACTCTCTTTCATTAGGACTTTATAATTACGGTAACGGTTTTTCATCTATGGGTGATTTACCTGTTAATGACAAGCTCTACATTTTACAGCACAAGATTATCAAGCAGCTTGCCAATGAAGGTCCATGCGTATTCGTTGGCAGATGTGCGGATTATGTTTTGAAGGATCACCAAAACCTCGCTAAAATTTATATCTATGCTGACATTGATGTAAGAACTAAGAGAGCAGTCGAAAGACAAAGTATTGATCCCGCTCGTGCAAAGCAGGCAGTATTAAAAGCAGACAAAAACAGAGCAAACTACTACAGTTTCTATTCAGGAAAAAAGTGGGGCTTGGCAGACAACTATGATTTGTGCATTAACAGTACAGCTTTGTCTACCGAGCAGGCAGTTGACATTATTTGTGAATACTTAAATATTATTAACAAGTAATCCTGTATAATTCCTGCACTTCCTGAATATAATGGTATTGTTTACTATAATATAGGAGGTGTTTTTATGAGAATTATTGTAATGGATATTGATGATTTTATCTTTGGCAATGAAGAATGGCATCAGAGCGAAAGATAACCGTACTTTGTAAAATTGTAAATCGTGAATACGAATAAGATAAAAGTGATGGCTGAAATCAACCATCACTTTTTTGTTTGCCCCTGAAACGATACGAGGGCGTGCTATAATTATATCTATGATAAAAACGGAGATTTTATTCCCCGTTGCTGATAAATGAAAGCGGGTCTGCAAATTGTCTGTCTATCTTAACGGCAACATGAATATGATTTTTGTCATGTACTTCACAAGGCACTGCACCTATTACACCGATTTTCTGTCCGTTTTCTACCGAATCGCCTTCTTTTACGGTTATTCCGTTTAATCCGCTGTAAATAACTACGGCATTATCGGTTGCAATCTCTACCGTTTTTCCGTACAGTTTATCCTCGTCAACCTTTATTACCGCACCGCCTGTCATTGCGGTTACTTCATCGCCTATCTCACCCGCAAAATCCACCCCGAGATGCGATTTCCATACATTAAGACTTTTATAATACACTGTTTTCTCGCTGTATTCTCTTATAATGTTTTTCTGATTTAGCGGATAACTTAGAGTTAAATCGGTTGAAAGCATAGTTTGTAAGGCATTTCTTGTTGTGTCCTGCTCGGTAGGTTCGGTGTAAGGGGGAATTGTAACCGATATTGTAGGAACAGTTATTTCATTTGCAACTTTAGGAAATGTAGTTTCCTCTGCAATCTCCGTTATACCTGTCACCTGATTATTTACCTCCACTGCCGTGGTGGTGGGTTGCTCCGTAGGTTCTTTTGCTCCCGATATAGTATTATATGTTGAATACACTGCCATAGTTACGGCTATTAAGCAGATAGAAAGCGCAGTATAGAATCCTGCCTTTTCATATCTGCTCTTTTTCTTTCTGCTGTTATTTTCGCTCATAAATAGCACCTCCGTTGTTATTATTGGCTCTGCTGTAATAAATATACAATTATATAAAAATATTTTATTGTATAAATCTGCTACAACATTGAATATACTTGATTTTTTTGCTGAAATTTGGTACTATTAAAGAGTATTTGTGTTTAATAACAAAATAGAGGAGGAAAATATGAGTACAGCAAATATAATAGTTTTATGCTCCTTTGCGGCATATATGGTCATTATGATAATTATTGGCTTTGTATCGTCTAAGGGCACAAAGAACAACGAGGACTATTTCCTCGGCGGACGAAATCTTGGCGGCTGGACCGCTGCACTCTCTGCACAGGCTTCCGATATGAGCGGTTGGCTGCTTATGGGACTTCCGGGTTCGGTTTACCTTGCGGGAACAGGTGAGGTATGGATAGCAATCGGACTTTTGATCGGTACTATACTCAACTGGTACATTGTTTCGGCACGATTAAGAAAATATACAATCGTTGCAGGAAACTCACTTACAATTCCGAGCTTTTTCCAGAACCGTTACCGTGACGATAAGGGCGTAATAAAAATGGTATCTGCCATTATTATTGCAATATTCTTCACAGTATATACAGCCTCGGCATTCAGTTCGGGCGCAAAGCTTTTCGCTACACTTTTCGGCAACGCCGAAAACTACAACACTGTATATACAATCGGTCTTATAGTTGCTGTAATTGTAATTCTTGTTTATACATTTCTCGGCGGATTTAAGGCTGTTTGCTACACTGACTTTATACAGGGACTTTTAATGCTTGTTGCCATTATGGCGGTTCCGATAATCGCTTATGTAGCTCTTACATATAACAACAGTTTCTCACAGTCACTTATCAACAGCGGTGTAACAAACCCGGATAATTACCTTAACTTCTTTAAAAATGATGACGGTTCTAATGTTTCAGCCGTTTCTATCATTTCTAACCTTGCATGGGGACTCGGTTACTTTGGTATGCCACACATTCTTATAAGATTTATGGCGGTAAAAAGTGACTCTGAAATCAAAAAGTCAAGAAAAATTGCTATCGTATGGGTTATCATTTCACTTGCCGCATCTTGCCTTATCGGACTTGTTGCAAGAGGTTACCTTATCGAAAACCTTGACGCTACAGCAAGCGAAACAGTATTCATCAGACTTATTCAGCAGATCTTCTCCGATAACGGAATAATGATATTCATCGGCGGTATATTCCTTTGCGGAATTCTTGCCGCTATTATGTCAACAGCCGACAGCCAGCTCCTTGTTACAGCATCTGCCGTATCAGAGGATATTTACAAAGGCGTTAAGAAAAACGCTACAGAGAAAAGTGCTCTTAACATCGGTAAGGTTGCGGTAGTTGTTGTTGCAATTATCGGCTTTGTAATTGCCATTAATCCTAACTCAAGTATTATGGGACTTGTTTCTGACGCATGGGCAGGTTTTGGCTCTGCTTTCGGTCCGGTTGTACTTCTTGCGTTATTCTGGAAACGCTCAACACTTGCAGGTGCAATCAGCGGTATGGCAACAGGCGCACTTACAGTTATTGTATGGGACTATTTACCGCTCGTAAACGGTGTAACTCTTTACAAAGCAACAAATCTTTATTCTCTTGTTTTAGGTTTTGCACTTGCGCTTATCGTAAATATTATAGTTTCTCTTATAGCAAAGAAACCTTCAAAAGAAATTCAGGACGAGTTTGATTCAATCAAAAGCATTGAAATCTAAGATACAAAAACAGGTTGTCGCAATTAAGCGGCAACCTGTTTTTTATTGATATTCAGTTGTTAAAGAATTTTATTACAAATTCACTGCCCTTATTAAGTTCAGACGATACACTTATGTATCCGCCTTGCTTTTCAATAATTGTCTTTGCAAGTGAAAGTCCTATACCCACACTGTCATCACTTGAGTTTTTGCCCTTATAAAATCGTTCAAATATATGAGGCAAATCTTCTTTTGTAATACCGCTGCCGTTATCCTTTATGCTGATTTTTGTATAAAGTTTATTTTGCTCAGCGGTTATTTTTATGTTTCCGTTGTGCGAGTGTTCAATACAGTTTTTAATTATGTTCGTAATAGCCTCACAAAGCCATTTTCTGTCGCAATCAAGAATTATGTCATTGCACTCGGTTTCAAGTCTTACACCCAAAATTTCAGCCATTACAGCGGTATTTTTAATACACTCATCAACAATGCTTTTCACCTCAACCTGCTCATATCTGAATTTAACCGCCTCTGCGTCAAGTTTTGATAACTTAAGAAGACTTTGCACCAAAAAAGAAATAGTATTCGTGTTGTGCTTAATATCATTTAAAAATTCACGCCTTATTTCAAGCGGCATATCGTCATCGTCAAGAATATTATCAACCATTACAATTATTGATGTAAGCGGAGTTTTAAGCTGATGTGAAATATCGGAAAGCGATTTTTGTAAATTCTCTTTGTCTTTATTAGAATTTTCCGCCTGCTCTCTGAATTTTACGGCAGTTCGGTAAATTTGATTGTCAAGCAGTGAGAGTTCATCTTCACTGTTTCGGTCAATCTGTAATGAATAATCACCCAGATTTATACGCTCAATCCGCTTTGCAATATCCATAGTCTGTTTCTTTTGAATTTTTAAATACCCTAAAAACAGAACCGCAAAAGCAAGTCCAAATGCTATACAAACAGATACCGAAAGAATCACATATTTGTATGAGCCTTGATTGTTGTACGAAATCCAATCCTTTTCGGGGTAAATTCCGTACTTATTTAAAAATTCCGAATTATCCGTATATTCGGTTTTATTATTAAGTATTTCGGCTACTTCTTTTTCGCTGACATCAGGGTATTTTTCAAGCAGTATATTTACAAGCTGATTTATGGTATCGTTACTTGTTTTTCTTATATTCTCAAGACCGATAAAAGTAAAAACAGCTGATATTACACAAAATACAATTGTTACCGCAAGACCCGCACATACAAACTTTTGAGCATTTTTCATTCGCTGTCCTCCGCTACCTGATAACCCAAGCCCTTAACCGTCTTTATAATATCCGCATCAAGTTTTTTGCGTACTCTTTTTATGTACACAGTAAGAGTGTTGTCATTTACAAAGTTTCCGGATACATCCCATATTTTTTCAAATATCAGTTCTCGTGTTACCACTTTACCTGCATTTTGCATTAACAGCGACAATAATTTATATTCAAGTGCGGTAAGTTCAAGCTGTTTTCCGTTTTCAAACACCGCCGATTTATCCAAATCAAGCGTAACGCCCGATACTGTAATTATGTTCTTTTTACTGTTTTTATTCGCCACTCGCTTTATGCGTGCAATAAGTTCTCTTGTAGAAAAAGGCTTTGTTATGTAATCGTCCGCACCAAGTTCAAGTCCGTTTACTACACTGTCTTCATCATCAACAGCGGTAAGAAAAATTACAGGCAAATCAGAATATCTGCGAATTTTTTTAAACAAATCAAAGCCGTTTCCGTCGGGAAGCATTATATCAAGCACTGCTACATCATAATTAAAAGGTGCTTTTCGTACAGCCTCGTCTAAACTAAGACAGTATTCACAACTGTAGCCGTTCTGTGCAAATGCATACTCAAGTCCTTTTATTATGCTTTTGTTATCCTCAACAAGCAGTATCTTCATACTAACACTTCCCTTCTTTTGTGATTATATCACCCTGTAAGCCGATATGTCAAATATTATCGTTGCGTATGGTTTCAATTATATTCTGTTTATTCACTTTGCTGATAGAAATTTTCATAATAAGCCATACAACAAAGAATACGAACACTATGCTTATGAGTACAGCCATAGTCGGGAATGAATAGTCAAGCATAATGGTATTTCCCGTAGCCTTAAATATAGCATAACCTCCGAGCAATCCGAGCGGAACACCGATAAGCAAGGATTTTAAACCGTAGAACAAACTTTCAAGTCTTATCATTCTGTTAAATTCTTTCTTTGTCATACCGATAGACTTGAGCATCGCAAATTCCTTACTGCGCAAACGCATATTGGTATTGATTGTGTTAAACACATTTGTTATACCGATAAGTGAAATTACAATAATAAAACCGTAAGCAAAGATTGCAATAATAAGCACAATGGCATTCATCTGTTCTTTTTGCTCGTTAATATTAAAAACATCAAGATTTTCTATATCAAGATTATTTATATATTCTACCGTATTTACAGGGTCAGCCGAATCAATAACAATGACTCCTGTTGTATGGTCATTATCCTCGGCAAACAGCTTTTTAAAATAATCCTCACTTACAAGCACACTTCCCTCATTTAGGGTACTCATAATACTTGAAACTATAGACCCCGGCACTTCCTTATTAATTGTATCATATATAACAAGGTCAACAGACTTATAATCATCCGGATTATATACAAAATCAGGATCTGTTTTCTGAATTTCTTTAATATCATCCTCAGTATATGACGGGGTTCCGTTAGGATACAACTTTACAACAGTGTTCATAGGCAAGTCAAATTCCTTACCCTTGATAAGAATATTATCCGAATTGTAGTATTTAAAATCATTCGTAATAAGTGCTTTATCCTTGACATCATCATAATTATATCCAAGTGCGGTTACATACTCCTTAAAGCTCTTATTATCCACACCAAACACATACGCTAAATCGCCGCCCGATAACTCTGCCGCTTTGGCATCCTCCGTATAATAATCGGTAAGCCCCACTATATTGCCATAATAATTTTCACAGGCTTTTATGCTTGAATTTATATCCGTATCAGCAATGATTCTTTTGTAAACATTTTCGTATTCATCATATGACAGCTTATCGTTTGCATGTACAGTAATATTGTAAGAAATATCCTTAAAGTGATCACCTGCAATTTTTAATCCGTACTCAATAAAGGTGGAAATTGAAATAAACATTGCAACTGTTATAATAATAGAAATTACAGTAGTGCGGTACTTCTTTTTACTGCGTTTAAGGTTTTTATAGGCAATTTCTCCGCCCACACCAAACAGCTTTTTAATAAATTTCGGTGATTTATAGCTTTTCTTTTTATTAATCTTAATGTCGTTGTTGCCTCTGATTGCGGTAATCGGAGCAATTCTTGAGGCTCTGAAAGCCGATGAAAGCGTAGAAAACAGAATAATAACCGCTGACATTACAGCAGAAATAACCGCTACCCACCATGGAACAGCATAAACAAATGAGATTCCGTTCAGCATATTTTCGAGCAATGCGTTCAAAATTACCACAAGCAGCGCAATTACACCTACGCCAAGCAAAATGCCTGCCGGAATACCGATTATGCCAAGCACAAAGCCCTCAAAAATCACATTATGCCTTATCTGCTTTGATGTAGCACCGATTGATGCAAGCATACCGTACAACTTTGTTTTTTCGGTAATTGAAATTGCAAAGCTGTTGCGGATAACAAAAATACTTGAAATTGCAATAATTACAATAATTATTACAGCTAATGATAAAAGCATTCTCATATACTCGTCACTTAGCGCAAAGCCTTTGTATCTCAGCAAATCTTTGTTTATATCCGCCTCATCAAAATCACCGTTTTCAAGATAAACTTCAAAATCATTTTTTAAACTCTCAAAATCGTCACCCGTTAAATTTAAAATCTCACCGCTCGTTGTAATATAATCTTTTTCACCGTCTGATGTAAAACTTATAAACAAATCATTTATATCGGCATTTTCTTCAGCTAAAGTGAAAGCGGAACTGCTCGCAGAATTGCTGTCTGCCGCAAAATATGATGAAGAAACCTTATTAAACACACCTACAACAGTGTAAGTCTTTTTATGAGTATCGACAAGTTTTTCCAAACCATTTTCGTCAATAAAATATTCGGTATCGTTTAACGGTATTTCCGCACCCGATACATAAACTCTTTTGCCCAAGTCAAGTGTAATTGTATCGCCTATTTTAAATTCCGCTCTGCTGTTCTCAATTACACTCTGCGAAAGCACAAGTTCGTTTCCGTTTTGCGGAAGTCTGCCCTCTTTAAGTGTAACATTAAAGCAGTCTGTAAATGATTTTTCGTTAAATGCGACCACATTTATGTACGGTTTTGTGTCAAATTTCGCCTGCGGCAGATATGCGCAACCGAGATTTTGTTTTATATAAATGTCCTTTACATTTCTGTTTGCCTGCGCATTGTCAATAATTTTTTTGTTTGCTCCTTTTACAAATAAATCATAATTACCCGTAATATTAATTTGTAAGTTTACCATTGTCTGTTGTGCGCTTGCCGCCATACCGGCAACAACCATAATCAAAGCGCACGAAAGCATAATACCGATAATCGTAACAATCGTACGGCTTTTATTCAACTTTAAATTTTTAACAGTAAGTTTATTCAGTATCTTCAAGCCTTACGCCTCCCTTAAAATTTTGCCGTCCTGAATTGTAATAATTCTGTCGGCTTCCTTTGCAATTTCAAGATTGTGCGTAATCATAATTATTGTCTGATTAAAGTCACGGTTAGACATTTTCAAAATACTCATAATTTCTTCTGTGGATTTTGAATCAAGGTTACCTGTCGGCTCGTCAGCAAGCAGAATAGCCGGATTATTTATTAAAGCTCTTGCAATCGAGGTTCTCTGTTGCTGACCGCCCGAAAGCTCGTTTGGCAGATGATTTCTTCTTTCAAAAAGTCCGAAAGACTTTAAAATCAAATCCATTCTCTCTTTGTCGGGTCTGTTACCGTCAAGGTCACACGGAAGAGAGATATTTTCTTCCACCGTAAGAATCGGAATAAGATTATAGAACTGATAAACAATGCCAATCTGTCTGCGTCTGAAAATAGCGAGTTTATCATTATTCATATTATTTATTTCGTTTCCGTCTATATAAATTTTGCCGCTTGTCGGTCTGTCAACACCGCCGAGCAAATGCAAAAGCGTTGATTTTCCGCTGCCGCTTGCGCCTACTATAGCAACAAATTCGCCCTTATTTACAGACAAAGAAATATTGTCAACCGCATTTACAATATTATCTCCCTCTCCGTAGGTTTTTACAAGATTTTCAACTTTGAGTATTTCCATAATAATTCCTCCAAATTTATTTTACAGGTTTATTATAAATACTCATAATGACGCTAAAGTGACTGCTAAATAATTTTTTTGTTTTTACAAAGCAATTTGCATATGCAGCTTATAGGTATGCACAAAAGCGTCCACAGCATACTGTAAAACGGGCAAATCTGTCCTTTAAAATTCAGCGTACAATTGCTGTAATCCCAGACATTAAGTTTAAATTTTACATTTACTATAAATCCGCATATTCCCTCCATAAGTGTGATAACGGCACCGCCTATAAGGCATTTGCTGCGTAAACACAGTTTTGGGAATTTTTTATATATTCTGAAAATTGTAAGAAAACAACTGCCGCCCGTAACCGCCATAGTCCAGTGCGTTTTTCTCCGCCACAATATTTCAAGCAAAGCATAGGCTACACCGCCGATTGAAAACAGGATACAATCACATTTTAATCTCTTTAACAAAAAAATCACCGTTTTTATTATGTCCAAAAACGGTGATTTAAATTCTGATTATTAAATTTCCAATTCATTAACTATATTTTTCAGTTCATCAAGCGAATATAAGCAATTGATTGCCGACAGCATAGCATTGGCAGTAAGGTAAGACGGCATATCTAAGTGCTTTAACAAGGCTTTTCTTAATTTCTCGGAGTTTTCCCTGCCGGTAAGACCGAGCCTGTATAAGTCGGCTTTTGTTACCTCTTCTCTGTCTTCCTGTTCATCTTCACCGATTATTGTAGCTCCGCTTTTGCGAATTGCCTTGATAATCACATCATCGCTCACTCCCTCAACACCAAGAAAGCCCTCTTTTGAACCGTGCGCCTTACGCTTTTCCTTGCCGTTTATCTGCGGTATGTAGCAATGTTTTATCTTACTTTTGTCAACCGTACCACGCAAAAAATTTCTTATAACAAAGCCTGCGGAATCGCTGTCAGTAAATACAAGTATTCCCCTCGTCTGTGCTATTTTGCGGATAAGCATTTGCTTTTCTTTATCCGAAAACACACGGAAACCGTTTGTTTCGATAATCGTTGTGTCTACAAGATTTTTCAATTTTATTTTGTCATATCTGCCCTCAACTATTATTGCCTCTTTTATTTTAAGCAATTAAACTCTTCCCCTCTCAGCGGTCAGCAAAAGCTGTGCAATCAGTTTTTCAAAGAACACTCTGTCATTTACCGAAACACTTTTAAATTCGGTTTCCGCTTGCAAAAGCAAACTAAGCGATTTTCTTAAAGCCTGCGTAGAAACTCGCTTTGTTGCCCTTCTTGCATTATCAAGTACAAACGCTCTGTTTTTATAATTAAACTTACTCGCAACCTCCGTTTTTTGTACGCCGCTTTCATCAGCAACTCTGATTCTGTATGCGTCTATAAAAGCCTGCGATAAAATAAAAAGCATATCCGCCGTCTTTTCCTGCTGATAAAATAAGGTGTCAAGCGTATTAAAGGCTTTTTGTGCATTGCCGTTAAGCACAGCGTCCGAAAGCGCAAAAACCTTTGATTCAAGTGTAACCGTCGCAAGTTTTTCTATGTCTTCGTCAGAGATTTCTTCTCCCTTTGCATATGCGGAAATTTTATCTATCTCATTTTTCAGCATATTAAGGTCACGACCGCAAAGCGAAATAAGTTGTGTGGCATTTACCTGTGAAATGAATTTTCCGTTTGCATTCGCCCATTTTGCAATAAACTTAACAAGCTCGTTTTGAGTAAGAGTATTGAACTCGCAAACGATTCCGATTTTATCGGCATATTTTTTTAATGCAGGCAAAACGGTTTTATTTTTAACAGGTTTTACAGACGGCAAAGAAACTATAAATACGCAACCGTCAGGCACCGCCTTGTATATATCTGCAAACCTTGCGTTATCATTTGCATTAAATTCATCGAAAGCCGCATCGCTTACGAGAACACAGTTAAATTCACTCATAAACGGAACTATTTGTACAGAGGCGGCAAGCTCGTCAAAATTAATGCTGTCACCGAATGAATGAAAATTAAACTCTGACGGTGTCTTACCTGCTACAGCCGTAACAAGCTTATCGGTATATTTTTTTACATACATTTGCTCTTCGCCGTAAATCAAATACACCTTTGCAAAATTTCTTTCTTTTATATGCTTGTCCATCTGTTTATCTGTTAGTACAGCCATATTTCCTCCGTCAATCAATAACAATCTGCAGATTTTTGTCCCGTACAAAAATCATATCTTCGCAATCTTTTGCGTTTGCATCGTCGGTATTCGTAATAATTCTTTTACCGCAAATATCTTGCAAATTATCTCCGTCTTTATCGGTAATTATGTAATCTGCTTTTCTGTGTTTTTCCAAAATATCTTCTGCCTTGCAATTACCGTCAAGTAACAAAACAGTGGTGCTTTCGGTGCTGATATACTGGTACACACCGCTTTCCGTGCTTACTGTTTCATCTTTGGTTTCCGAATTTAAATTAAGCGTAAAACTTTTATTTACAGTAAAATATTTTACATTACCGTTATCTTCATTCTCACCTTTACTATCATATATCAAAACATCCGATTCGTCAAATTTTGTTTGGAAAATATCGGCATAAAGCAAACTTCCGTCCGAATCCGAAGGCACAATCAAAAAATCAAGCAAAGTCGTATCTTCCATAATATCAGACACGGCATAATATACATTTGCTGCTTCTCCGCCGCAGCTGACAACCGAGCAATTTTTTCCACGCTTTACCGTAACCGTATTTCCTCCCGTTGCGTAAATATTAATGACGGTTGTATTTACATCAATTACGGAGTAAACCGCAAAACCGAGTGCAAGAACACACAGCGAAATAACAGCGCTCTTAACGGCATAGTTTGCTTTGTTTTTAACAAAATATCCGACAATCACCATAACCGCAATAAGAGCAAGGCAAATGTAAAAATACGGTTTTCGTGCGTTTACCGAAGAAAACGGAATATCCGAAAATGTGCCGACAATAAAAATTACATACTTACTTAACTGCTCACATACAAAGGTAAGCGGATAAGCAATAATACTTACAATTCCAAAGCCGTACAGAATCACCGCAAGCAACGCACAAGCTACAAGTACGCTTACCGCAGGCGAAAGTATAACGGAAAGCAAGATTGAAAATACCGATACTTTACCAAACATCAACACTGAAATCGGCATTGTCCATACAGTGGCAGAAACGGAAACCGCAAATAAGTTTACTGTAAATTCAACGGGCTTTTTAAGTCTTTTCAATTTTGCAAATTTGCCCATTATATAAACTGAAATTTTTCTTGCCCACAATATTATTCCAAGCGTTGCGGTAAAAGATAAAAGCATACCCACATCAGCAACAGCTGTAGGATTAGGTACGGTGAGAATTAAAGCCGCAATTCCGAGCGAATTGAGCGAATCGCCTTTGCGCATAAACATTTTTCCCGAATACACTACGGCAAGCATTACTCCCGCTCTTACAACAGACGGTGCAAATCCTGTTACCGCCATAAATGAAAATGCGCACATAAGCATTATCATCGAACGCAAAACTCTGTTTTTTATAATTTTCTTGATACACAAAAATACAAAACTGCTGATTATGGCAAGATGCATACCCGACACAACTATCAAAAAACTTACGCCGCAACGGGTAAAATCGTTCTGAATTTCTTGCGATAAAGCGGTTTTTTCTCCCAATAAAACCGCTCTGCACAGTGATGCGCAATCCTGCGACATATTTTGTTCAAAACTGTCCGCAAAATTTTCTCTTATCTTTACAGCTTGATAATACAGAGGCTTGTCATCGGTCTTTTTTACAATATAAGCAAAGTTTTTATTAACAGATGCCTGTAAAAACGCACCGTCAGCAATCATCTGACTTTTAGTACATTCTTTTAATGGCAAAACACAGCTTATTCTGTCAAATTCTTCAACATTTAATTCATTAATTGTTGAAAGACAGATTTTCAGTTTTTCGATTTTTCCGTTTATACTATCGGTTTCAATTAAATATCTGTAAGTATCGTACTGCACCGTGGGTTGCTCAAGTACAGTTGCCGTCACATATATTTCTCTTTCGGAATATTTATCTACAATCGGCTGTTTAACAAATATATTATATCCGCTGAAAATCGTACTTGCAAATGCTGCTGTCAAACAAAAGCCAAGCACCGTATGCCGTAAATTTCTATTTTTAAGTATAAAGAGCGAAACAATCGTTCCGATAAAACACACAGCGGTTAATATTGCCGCTGCTAAATCCGACTCTAAATAAAAAAGCACCGCTTGCACAGAAAGATAAGTAATACCAATCAATGCAAACGGTCGTTTCATAAAATTCAATCCTTATTTATCAGTTTTATTTAAAAAACAGCGGCAATTCCTCAAGATAAATAATATCTTTTCTGCCTCTTGCGTCACCTTCGGCAAGCACAGCCGCTTTACCTACTATATTTCCGCCGGCCTTAGTAACAAGCTCTTCAATTGCCTCAAGGCTCTGACCTGTTGAAACAACATCATCAACAATCAAAACTCTTTTGCCCTTAATAAAGTTTGCGTCACCCTCGCCAAGATAAAGCTTTTGCTCATTCTCGGTTGTGATTGACTTAACATTTACTTCAATAGGGTTTCTCATATAAACCTTAACGCCTTTACGAGCAACAACATAATTTTTGCAACCCTGTCTTGCCATTTCATAGCAAAGAGGAATACCTTTTGCCTCTGCCGTAACAACAACATCGTGTTCAGGGCAAATCTTTAACAGTTCTTTAGCAGATGCTTCGGTAATTTCAACATCGCCAAACATAATAAAAGCTGCAATATCAAGTTTATCGCTTACAGGAAAAAACTCAAGTTCACGCTCGTGACCTGCAATAGTAATTTTGTATGTACCCATCTTTTCCACCTCTTAAGCCATATTTTCAGCAAGTTTTTTGCCGCCGAGTAAATGGAAATGCAAGTGCTTTACTGACTGACAGCCATCCTCACCGCAGTTATTAACAATACGATAGCCGTTCTCAAGACCAAGTGATTTTGCAATCTCCGGAATTTTTGAGAATATGTAACCGACTATCTCACAGTTATCGGCAGTAATTTCATCAGCACAGCAGATATGCTGTTTCGGAACAATAAGAGTGTGAACAGGTGCTTGTGGATTTAAGTCCTTGAATGCAAGGATTTTATCATCCTCATAAACCTTTGTAGACGGAATAGAACCGTCAACTATTTTACAAAAAATACAGTCAGACATAATATTCGACCTTTCAATAAAATTATCCGTCATTATTTTACAACTTTTGCAAAAGTCCGTCAAGCGTTTGTCTTTTTCTTTGCGGTAATTTTCTTTTCTTCGCCACGCATAAGTCTTTTGATGTTATCCTTATGCTTAACAATAACAAATATACCGATAATCAATGCCGCAACCGTTGACAAAATAACATAGCCTAAAGAATATCCCTTAGGATAATCAAACAAGAATGTTGCAAGGAATGTAAATGGGCCGTAAAGTGCAGCCGCTGTTATGCTCGAAAGCGAAATGATTTTTGAACAAGCAAAAACAATAAGGAAAGCTGCGATAACCGCAATAAATACTCTCCAATCCTCGCTTGCTATAAGAGCGGCAGCGGTTACAACACCTTTACCGCCTTTAAAGTGGAAATAAACAGGATACGAATGTCCGAGTATTGCAAAAATACCGGCTATATACTTGCCGCAGTTGCCAAATTCATTTGAAAGAATCTGACTGTCTGCAGGAATAGTCGAGAAAATCAACCAGCCGATAATAACCGCAACCACACACTTAAGTGCGTCACATACGATTGTAAAAATTGCAGGCACTTTTCCTACGGAACGCAGAACATTTGTAAATCCTGCATTACCGCTGCCCATTTCACGAATGTCTTTCTTACCGCCCGTTACAATCTTTGTAACTATAACGGCTGTATTCACACTGCCTAAAAGATAAGCTATAACGGCAGTAATTATAATTCTCCAACAATTATACGCTAAAAACGATAAATAAAAATTCATTACTTTTCGCCACGCTCCCTGATAATAATTCTGATTGGTGTGCCCTCAAGTCCGAATGCCTCTCTGATTCTGTTTTCAAGATAGCGCTGATAAGAAAAGTGGAATAATTGAGCGTTATTACAGAAGAAAATAAATGTCGGCGGCTTAACCGATGCCTGGGTAACATAAAAAATCTTTAATCTCTTGCCTTTATCCGACGGCGGCTGAACTCTTGTTGTAGCCTGTGCAAGCAATTCATTGAGCATACCTGTTGTAATTCTTCTTGCAGACTGCTCCGCACAGCTTACAATAAATTCAAACAACCTGTCAATACGCTGACCAGTCTTTGCAGAAATAAATACCTTAGGAGCATAAGACATAAATGCAAAGTCTGTATCAAGTTTTTTCCTGAACTCCTGCATTGTCTTGTCGTTTTTCTCAATTGCATCCCATTTATTTACCGCAAGAATACAAGCCTTGCCTGCCTCGTGAGCAAGTCCTGCTACCTTTGTATCCTGCTCGGTAACGCCTGCCTCTGCGTCAATCATAATAACGCATACATCACTGCGTTCAATAGCCATCTTTGCTCTGATAATACTGTACTTTTCAATATCATCATAAATTTTATTCTGACGACGAAGTCCTGCTGTATCGGTAAAGTTAAATTTACCGTACTTATTTTCAATCATTGTGTCAATGGTATCTCTTGTAGTACCCGCAATGTCAGAAACTATGCAGCGCTCCTCGTTTGTAATTTTATTAATGAGCGATGATTTACCTGCATTTGGCTTGCCTATAACAGCCACATTAATTACCGTGCCGTCATCCTCGCTGTCCTCTGTAAAATCAAGGTGTTCAAACACATTGTCAAGCAAATCGCCCGTGCCGTGTCCGTGAACAGATGAAACCTGAATAGGATCTCCGAGTCCGAGATTATAGAATTCATAAAATTCAGGAGTCGGTTCGCCGATTCCGTCACATTTATTTACACAAAGCACAATCGGCTTGTTTGATTTCATAAGCATCTGCGCAATATCCATATCTGTGGCAACCATACCTGTTTTGCCGTCCGTAACAAGGATAATTACATTTGCGGTATCAATGGCAAGTTGTGCCTGTCTGCGCATCTGCGACAAAATAATATCGTCGGATTTCGGTTCAATACCGCCTGTGTCAATTATAAACGCTTTTTTGCCGAGCCATTCAACCTCGCCGTAAATACGGTCACGGGTAACACCCGGTGTATCATCGACTATTGAAAGTCTTTGACCGATAAGTTTATTAAAAAGTGTAGATTTACCGACATTCGGTCTGCCTACAATCGCAATTACAGGTTTATTCATTCTTCTATCATTCCTTTACCGTGGTAACTTCTCTTACAAGTTCGTCACCGTTGTTATTTACAATTCCAAGAGAAATATTAAGCTCACGCTCAACATCTTCAACCGAAACATCATCAAGGAAAATGTCATTTTCAAATCTAAGCATAGATGACGGAATAAAAAGTTTGTCGCCAAGGTCTTTGTCTTTCAGCTGGTCAATCAAGTCACCGCCTGTGACCAAACCCGACACATTAACTCCTCCGCCAAAAAAGTTATTTTTAATTGCAACAACATTTATCTCTATATTCGGAAATTTTGTTGCAATAATCTTCATCATATCTCTCAAATAAGGTGCAACAGCCTCGCCGCATGCCATAGTCACCTTATAATTCAATGCATCATTGTACTCGCTGTCCTCCACAGAAAACTCAATTTCTTCTTTAAGACAGGCAATCATACCAATACCGTCTTCTACGGCGGGAAAGCCCTCATAAAAATCAGGATCGGGAATCGGTCTGTTAGCCTTTATATAAAATTCATCGCCGGCATAAAAAATTCTTCTGCCGTACTTTTTAACACATTCATCACCGAATTTTTCGATTATATCAAGCGTCTGTGCGGCAGTTTCTTGATTGTATTCCGTAAGCGGATATAATCCTTGACGGTATTTTGTAAGTCCTACAGGCACGACAGCGGTCATATTAACTCCAAGTTTTTCAAGATCGGTAAAAGTACGGATAAGTTCATCACCGTCATTTATACCGGGGCAAGCAACAATCTGACAGTTAAGACTGATTCCTGCCTTTGCAAAACTTTCAAGATGTCTTAACGCATCACCTGCAAAACGGTTATGCATCATCTTACAGCGCAGTTGTGGATTCGTAGTGTGAACCGACACATTTATCGGGCTGATGTGCATTTTTATGATTCTGTCAATTTCGTGCTGTGTAAGGTTTGTGAGCGTAATGTAATTACCAAACAAAAATGAAAGTCTGCTGTCATCGTCTTTAAAATAAAGTGATTCACGCATACCTTTAGGCAATTGGTCAATAAAACAGAAAATACACTTATTACGGCAACTCTTTTGCTCGTCCATCAGATAAGTTTCAAACTCAAGACCGATTTCCTCGTATTCACTTTTCACAATACGCACTGTTCTGATTTCGCCGTTTTTATCTTTAATCTCGAGTGTCAAATCTCTGTTTACCTGATAAAAACGGTAATCGAGGACATCTTCGATTATATTTCCGTTAATACTAAGCAGAATTTCACCGCTTTTAATTTTTGCTCTGTCTGCGTGACTGTTAGCAGTCACACCAAATATATTTACAGCCACGAACTCACCTCACACTTATTTTACACAAAAATAACGAAAAATTCAAGGTATCAGAGCAAAACAAAAGGGCGTACAGAATTCTGCCGCCCATAATGTTTGTACCGTAATTAGTTCTCGTTAGCTTTTACGATTACCTGTCTGCCGTTATACATACCGCAGTTGCCGCAAGCTCTGTGAGCTGCCTTGTACTCACCGCAGTTATGGCAAATTACAAGTGTTGGAGCGTTGAGCTTCCAAACTGTTGAACGTCTTGAACTCTTTCTTGCGTGTGAAGTTTTTCTCTTTGGTACTGCCATTACAAAGACCTCCTTACAATAACATATATCAATCCATAAGTTGTTTAAGAATCTCGAGCCTTGGGTCAACCTGCTTTTTATCGCAATCGCATTCACCCTCATTAAGATTATGACCGCACTGACTGCACAGTCCTTTACAATCTTCTTTACAGAGGTTTTTCTGCGGAAGCGACAACAGCACATCAGAAATAACCGTTTCATCAAGGTCGAGTACAAAATCAGGTGTTTCAATATAGTCGTCGTTGCCGTCAGTTTCAAGAGTACGGGCAAGCTTATGAGTAAACTTGTACTTCATCTTCCTTGTAAATTCTTCTCCACATCTGTCGCAGCTGCGAACATAGTCAAAGCTGACAAGCAAAGTAAGGTCAACAAGTGATGCCCTGTTTCCTGCTGTTGCGGTAATATCAAGCGGTGTTTTGAATGGAAAAACGCCGTCAATGTCAATATTGCTTATATCCAGCTTATAGCTGATTGTTTTTTCTTCGCCTTCATTTTGAAAGACACTTTTAAGTTCAAAAAGCATAATTGCACCTCTTGACCGCATAAACGCATATTAAAACGCTATTGATTATTATACAAAAGTATTTGCGCTTTGTCAACCGATATTTACGATAAATTCTTCATAAATACGCTATTTTTTTAATTTTTTTCAAAATTATTATTTATAGGAATTATAAGTAAAATTCATTGTCAATACACAAAATACAAGTTATAAATTTAAGTAAATATCAGACATATTAAAATGAGTTTATAGGGTATTTTTTCTGTTCTAAATTTTGGTTAAACTTGATAAATTGGGTTTGGCGGAGTGTCGGTCGGGCATTGAAATTTAGCTAACGCTAAATTATCCTCCCAAAGACAAAAAAGTTTACTCAATTTTTTCAAAAATTGCGGATATGGGCAGCGCCCATAAAAATCTTCAGATATAACAATTTATCAAACGCAAACAGCCACGCTGTTTGCGTGCTTGCACATAGTTTGAAAAACATGCGACAGCATTTTATAAAAGAAATAATTAACTTTTCATTATATATCGAATGGCTTTTTGTTGCTATCGCATTTAAGGGCATTCGCCGTTGCGTTCAAGCCGCCAAACAGGGAGCTGTTTGGCTATCGTCAGATTGTGTAAGCGGAAAGTATTTGTGGGCTTTGCCCACACCCACAACCTTTGAAAAGGTTGACCAAACTTTTATAATTATTTGGTAAAACATTTTACTAAACCATAATTTACACAATTTTTCTGAAATTTATTCTTAATCATAATATCAAAAATGGGCTGACCTGTCAGGTCAGCCCAAAGAAATCTAAATTATTACTAATTAAGATTAGAACATCTCTCTCTTGCGAATGACGAACATTACGCCTGTAGCAGAAACAAGAAGAGTAAGAATTACAACTGCGAGTGTAGCGTCACCTGTCTTAACTGTGCCGTTATCATTGTTAGTTGTGTTGTTGCCGTTATTAGCTGTATCAGCTGTGCCCGGCTTAACTGTTGCGCCTGTCGATGATGTAGCATCTTCAGTTGCAGGAGCTATTGTTGTTTCAGAAGCCTTAGTTGTCTCAGTAGCCTTTGTTGTTTCAGGAGCCTTTGTTGTTTCAGTAGCCTTAGTTGTCTCAGGAGCCTTTGTTGTTTCAGTAGCCTTTGTTGTCTCAGGAACTGTTGGCGCTACATATGTTGACTCTGTAAGAGTTGTATTAGCAACCTTAAGAACTGAAGGATCCTTAATTTCAGAATCAACTACGAACGAGTTCATTGTTGAAGCATCAACCTGCATTTTGTCGGGGTCAAGCTCGCCTGTTGTAAGAACTCTTACGTCAAGGTCGATAGTTGTTTCAACATTTTCAGGCTCACCGATTACATCAAATGTAACCTGTATAAATGGCTTCTTAGAGTCGATTGCGTAAAGACCAAGGTCAGAAGCGTTAGAATTGATTTTTCCCGGAAGGCTTGTATTAAAAACATAGCCGCTTGGAATCTGTGGCATAATGGCGAGTTTCTTGCCTGTAGCATCAAGGTTTGACTTGTTGTTATACTCAAGAACAGTGTTATCAAATTTTAAGTACCACTCAAGGTTTACGAGATCTCTGTCTGTGCCAAGGTAGTAAGTAACTGTAACCTGCTTTGTTGAGTTATCATACACAGCCTTAGCATCTGAGAAGACGTTTGACTTAGCATTTACTGTAAGAGCAGGCTTTGAAACAGGAGCAGGAGCTGTTGTAGCTTCCTCTGAAGCTGTTGTTTCAACTGCCTCTGTTGTAGCTACAGTTGAGTCAGGCTCTGTTGGTGTTGGTTTAACACCGTCCTCTTTATCCTTAAGTGCCTTTTCAAATGACATATACTCTGTGTTGTAAACAGCGCCGTCACCCTTTACAGGTGTGTAACCATATTCGCCGTTACCATAGTAGTAGTACCACTGACCACGGCATGTAAGCTTCTGGTTGAGTGGGTTCTCTTCAATTCTGTTTTCATCAATAACATAAATCATGTTATTGAAATTTCTGATACCTTCCGGATAAAGCTCGTTACTAGGATCGTCTTCATCAGTTTTAGGCCAGTAACCCCAAGCATCATCACCATCATCGTCTACACATGTAACATCTGATGTCTGAGCACCCTTTGTGTACTGAGGAGCCTCTGGGTCTGCACCGCCGTCAACATAGTTGTTGAAGACTAGCTTAGGAACATCCGTTGGAACATCAATACAGAAAATGTTTTCGTTCTCAGTTTCTTTAACCTTATACATATCCTGCCATGTTTCGCAAAGATCTGTACCTTCCCACCAGTATGCACCTGCTGTTGTTGTGAACTCATTTTCCCATCTCTGTGGCATATAGAAATAATATCTATATGTTTCAGTTCCCTCTGAAGGAACATAGTAACCATCGCTGTCTGTGTCAGCTGAAACGCTAACTGCTGCAACTGCTACCATTGAAGCAGAAAGAGCCATAGCCAACATAAGACTAATGATTTTCTTGGACATTAGAAATTTCCTCCTATAAAAATATGTTTCCGATATACTCGGTATGACAATTATATAATAATTTGCTCAAAAAATCAAGGCTTTTTCAAAAAAACAGGTCGATTATAGGGTGTAATAATAACCAAAAATCAGTTACAATTTTTAAACAATTTTTAAACAATTTTTAATTTTGCAATAAACAGTCAAAACTGTTCGTCACTTTAAGTCATATCGTTGTCAATATTGTCACTATCAGTATTCAAACCGTTTTTCGTATTTTCTTTATGTCTGAAATACATAACTCCGCCGATTGCTCCGCCTATCAGCAGCAAGCCGCAAACGATTACAATCGTTGTAACCGATGCACCCGAACCAGATTTCTGAACATCAACATATTGCGTATTGCCTTGGTTATTTTGCGGCATCATTGTTGTTTTTTCGCCGATTACAGCTTTATGGTCCGTTTTTTCATCTGTATTATCATTTCCTTTACCGTCTATATAATTAATAAAATTTCCCTGGTAAGTATTTATATATTTTTCCGCTTCTTCAACAATCGGTGTTTTTTCTGACACAACAGTTTCACCGTCTGACTTAATATCATAGGTTATGGTATATGCAGTAAGAGTATTCATATCGCTGTCATACATTTCTTTAATAAAATATGTAACATTAGTATTTCCGGATTTTTTAACCTTAAAATTCATAGATACAAGCTGTGTACGGGATGAAAAGCTTGCATAATTTGATATATCAGAGAAATTAAAAGTCATATATCCGTCAAGATTTCCATTATAAATCACACCGTTCAAATTATCAAAATTAATAGAATCAGTGTCAATTTCAAGGTAATCTGTATCATAAAAAACATATGCCTGCATACCCATTACATCTTTTGATGCATCAGCAATATACATTGAATATGTAAATGTGTCCCCCACAGCAACAGAAGCAGCATCGTTAATTTTCACTTCTTCCGCCGCATTTGCATTTAGAGGTACAGCGCAAAGCATCATAAGTGCAGAACAACAAGCTAACGTAGTTTTAATTTTTTTAAACATAAAATCAATTCCTTATATATAATACATTTATTATATAATATTATAAACAAAATTTCAACGAACTTATATAAAATTTAATTTGAATTTTATGTGATAATTTTAAAAAAGAAATAAATCTATGTTGAGTTATATTTTAAACATAAGATAAACACCATAAATTGTGGTTTAGCGGAGTGTCGGTCGGGGATTGAAATTTAGCTAACGCTAAATTATCCTGCCAAAAGCAAAAAAGTTTACTCAATTTTTTCAAAAATTACGGGTTGGGGCAGCGCCCATAAAATCTTCCGATATAACAATTTATCAGGCGCAAAAAGCCACGCTGTTTGCGTGCTAAAACCAAGTTTGTTAAAACAGGCGACAGCCATTAAAAAAGCCTATATTTTTTTAATAAAATAACGAATTTCTTTTCTTATTACTATCGCTTTTTAAGGCTAACGCCGTTGTGTTCAATCCGCCAAACAGCAAGCTGTTTGGCTATCGTCAGATTGCATAAACGGAAAGTATTTGTGGGCTTTGCCCACACCCACGACCTTTGAAAAGGTCGACCAAACTTTTATAATTACTTGCCGAAACAATTTGCTAAACCATAATTTAGACTTCTGAATTATAAACAAAAAACACCCTCTGATTTCTCAGAGGGTGAAAAAAACTATGTTTTATTAATGCTTATAAAAGATTATTTAACCTTCTTGCGGGTAAAGTAAACTACACCGGTAGCTGATACAAGTACAAGGAGGATAACTGCTGCCATAGAAGCATTACCTGTCTTAACTGTACCATTGTTGTTATTGGCTGTACTGTTGCCATTGTTACCGTTGTTAGCTGTATCGGCTGTACCCGGCTTAACTGTTGCGCCTGTTGAAGATGTTGCATCTTCTGTTGCAGGAGCAAGAGTTGTATTAGGTGTTGTTGTATTCTGTGCAATTGTTGTTGCAGGAACTGTTGTTTCAGGAACTGTTGTTGCTGGAACTGTTGTTTCAGGAACTGTTGTTGCTGGAACTGTTGTTTCAGGAACTGTTGTTGCCGGAACTGTTGTTTCAGGAGCTGTTGATGGTGCTTGAGAAGCTTCTGTTACAGTTACTGTAGCAACTGCGCCAAGCTTTGTAGCATAGTTGAAGTTTGAAAGGTCAATTCTGAGTGTTACATCAGCAAACTCATATGGTACATTTACAGTGAGGTTCTGACCGTTGTATACAGCGTCAAATGCAACGCCGGATTCAGGTGTGAAGCCCTCTTCTGCACTGCCCCAGCTGTCAGCCCACTTGCCGTTAGCTGCGAACTTAACCTGGTAGTTGTCAAACTCAGGTACATTGTGATATGTAATCTCATAAACCTTATCTGCAACCTGCTCCATCTCATTAGCTGTTGGATCCCAAGCTACGCCGTTTAACCATGATTCATCATCAGGGTCACCGTTACCAACAGCATGCATGCTTTTGATTTCAATATCAGAAACGATCTGAACACCGTCACCTGAAACAGTGATTTTGCGTGTATTGCTGTCATATGTAACTGTTACATCACAAGCGGCAAGAACATTAAAGGTTATATTGTTGTCTCCGCCGTTATCACCGATCCAATTCTGACCGCCATCAGCTGTATTTTCTACAACCTTAATCTGAAGTGAATCAGCAATCTGAACATTGGTAAATACCTTAGTGTATGTACCGTCGCCGTTATCTGTCATAACATTTTCAGGAGCTTCTTCCGGGCTACCCTTCCATAAAACACCGCAAAGTTCTTCTGAACCTGCTACAACATATGTTGAACCTGCAGGAGCAGGAGCTGTTGTTGGTTCAGCTGTTGTTGGAACAACAGGTGTAACTTTACCTGCCTGAATTTCAGTTTCAACTGAATATTTTGTTGATGTTTCAGCAAGAACGCCATCTCTTACAAGACCCTCTTCCTGAGCCTCGTCTGTTACGCCCTCAGCGTTTGCAAGTGAGAGTGTAAGGTTATCAACTGTGAGGTTTACATCTGTTTCGCCAAGACCAAGTTTCTTGAATACAACTGAAACAAATGGTGTCTTCTGGTTGAAATTGTAAAGCTCAAGGCTTGACATATTACCATAAACCTTGCCTGCTGTTGCAGAGTTTACTACTACACCGTTTGTGTAAGGAGTCATAACACTGTCAAGAGCGAGCATTGTTGGGTCATAAGTAAGGTTGAAGTCTGCGTTAAGAACATTCTTCTCTGACTCAAAGTAATAAGTTACTGTTACATACTCTTCGTCACCTGCAACAACATTAGATGATGCAGGGAATAAGTTAGAAGTAGCATTTACAGTAAGAGCACCAGCAGGAACTTCTTCTGTAGTTTCAGGAACTGTTGTTTCCGGAACTGTAGTTTCAGGAACTGTTGTTTCTGGAACTGTTGTTTCAGGAACTGTTGTTTCAGGAGCTTCTGTTGACTCTGTCGATGGAACAAATGTTGACTCTGTGAGTTTTGTTTCAGCAGAAACAATATATGAAGGATCTACTATTTTATACTCCAGTACGAATGATACCATTGTATCAGGATCAACTCTCATTGTATTAAAGTCCATTTCGCCCTTTGTAAGAACTCTTACATTAAGGTTTACATTTGTTTCAACATTTTCAGGATTACCCTTTACATCTAAAACAATCTTAATAAACGGAACCTTTGCATCAATTGTGTAAAGGCCAAGGTCAGAAGAGTTGGCGTTTACCTTGCCGGGGATACTTGTGTTGATTACAGAACTGCTTGTAATCTGTGGCATAATACCAAGTTTCTTACCTGTTGAATCAAGGTTGTTCTTGTTGTTTACCTCAAATATGTTACTGTCATATGTGAAGTACCATTCGAGGTTTACAAGGTCACAATTTGTACCAAGATAGTAGCATACTGTTACCTGATTTGTTTTGCTGTTGTATTCTGCTTTTGCTGTTGAGAATACATTAGATGTTGCATTTACTGTAAGAGGTGCTTTCTCCAGAGCAGCTGTTGCCTGTGTAGCAGGAGCAGTTGTTGCTTCTGTTGTAGCAACTTCTGTTGTTTCAGCAGGAGTTGACACTTCAGTTACTGTAACGGTTGCCTTAGCACCGGCCTTTGTAGCATAGTCGAAGTTTGTAAGGTCGAGCTTGAGTGTTACATCAGCAAATTCATAAGGAACATTAACGGTAAGGTTCTCTCCGTTATATGCTGCGTCAAACTCTACGCCTGATTCAGGTGTGAAGTTTTCCGCTGCACCGCCCCAACTGTCAGTCCATCCGCCGTTAGCGGCAAACTTAACCTGATAGTTGTCGAACTTAGATACATTCTTGAATGTAATCTCATAAACTTTTTCTGAAACTTCTGTCATAGGGTTAGCTGCAGGATCCCAAGCTACACCGTTTAACCAAGCTGCATCTTCAGGATCGCCGTTACCAACAGCATTGATGCTCTTGATATCGAGATTTGTTACAAACTGAACGCCGTCGCCTGTAACAGTGATTTCTTTAGTAGAAGAATCAAATTTTACTGTTACATCACTTGCAGCAGTTACATTAAATGTAATGTTATTGCCTGTTGCGTCGCCAATCCAGTTCTGTGAACCGTCAGCACCATTTTCTACAACCTTAAGTGTAAGACCTGATGCCGGCTGAACATTGGTAAATACTTTTGTGTAAGTACCGTCGCCATTGTCTGTCATAACATTTGCAGGAGCTTCTTCTGGGCTGCCCTTCCATAAAACGCCGCAAAGTTCTTCTGCGCCGGCAACTACATATGTTGTATCTGCAGCAGAAACTGAAATTGCTGCAAATGACAATGAAGTTACCATAAGCATCAGAGAGACAACAAGGCTTAATGCTTTTTTGAACATTTTCTTTTTCCTCCTTTAATAATAATGCTTCTATAAGCTATTCTATTATATAATATAAACTCCCAAAAAGTCAAATGATTTTGACACTTTGGAGAGTTATTTTTATAAATTTGTGTTATTTTGGTTAATTGCACAAAAACAAGATTGTTTTTTCGGTCATTCGTAACCATTAATATTATGAGATTGCCAGTTCCAAGAGTCACGGCACATATCTTCAAGATTTTTTTCGGCTTTCCAACCGAGAATTTCATATGCTTTTGTCGGATCGGCGTAACATTCTGCTATATCGCCCGCTCTTCTCGGCTTTATATCATAAGGAATTTCAATATTATTAACCTTGCTGAATGCCTTAACAATATCAAGTACGCTGTAGCCAGTACCTGTGCCAAGGTTAAATATCTCTGTGCCCTTGTGCTGTTCGGCATAATCAATAGCTTTTACATGACCTTTTGCAAGATCCACAACATGGATATAATCTCTTACGCCTGTGCCGTCATGTGTAGGATAGTCATTACCAAACACACCGAGTCTTTTAAGTCTGCCTGCAGCAACCTGTGTAATATAAGGCATAAGGTTGTTTGGAATACCGTTAGGATTTTCGCCGATTCTACCGCTTTCGTGAGCACCGATCGGATTGAAATATCTTAAAAGAACTACGGAAAGGTTGCTGTCAGCCTTTGCTGCGTCTGTAAGAATCTGCTCATTCATAAGCTTTGTCCAACCGTAAGGGTTTGTACAGCCTGTAGGCATTGTTTCAACAAGCGGAACACTCTTTGGAATACCATATACAGTAGCGGATGAGCTGAATACAAAGTTTGCTACTGAATATTTCTTCATAACCTCAAGCAAAGCAAGCGTTGAATCAAGATTGTTTCTGTAGTAAGCTACAGGAATTTCGCAGCTCTCGCCTACTGCCTTAAGACCTGCAAAGTGAATTACTGCATCAATTTTATTTTCCGCAAAAAGTTTGTCCAAAGCCTCAACATTGCAAACATCAATGTTGTAAAGCGGAATTTTTTTGCCTGTAATCTCCTCTACCCTCTCAATAGCTTTTGGAGAACTGTTTGAAAAATTATCCGCAACTACTACAGTATGGCCTGCATTTATAAGTTCAATACAAGTATGTGTACCAATGTAGCCTGCGCCACCGGTCAGCAAAACATTCATAGTGATTTCCTTTCTATGTATAAAGTATATTCGTCAGCACTTTTCAGGTTCAGGATACTCAACACCGAATGTTTCGGCTGTCACCTTTTTCATAACCTGTGCGTCAAGAGGTTTATCTGCAAAGTCAGTATCACACTCGGCAATCCGGTTTACAACATCCATACCCTCAATTACTTTACCGAATGCTGCATACTGTCCGTCAAGATGAGGAGCATTTTTATGCATAATAAAGAACTGTGAACCTGCAGAGTCAGGCATCATTGAACGAGCCATAGAAAGTACGCCCTCTGTGTGCTTGAGGTTATTTTCAAAGCCGTTAACAGCAAATTCGCCTTTAATTGAGTAACCGGGGCCACCCATACCTGTTCCATCAGGACAACCGCCCTGAATCATAAAACCGTAAATAACTCTGTGAAAAGTAAGTCCGTCATAATAGCCATTATTTACAAGGCTAAGAAAATTATTAACTGTATTTGGCGCAATTTCGGGATAAAGCTCGGCTTTAATAACAGAGCCGTTCTCCATCTCAATAGTAACTACAGGATTTTGTGACATAAAAATCGTCCTTTCATTTTATATTACAAATAAATTTATATACTGCCCTTTGCCTTACATTTTACGCTAAATCACCAAAAATATCAAGTGAATTTTTATACTTAAAAATATTTAATAATTAAATTTAATAACTTTACTTTTTAATAAAAATATGATACAATAAATAGAAATAGTTATATAATCTTTTTGTAATATTTTATTAATTTTATATATTAAGGGATTGAAGATTAATATTATCATTGTTCAAGGAGTGTTTTTATTGTCATTATCAGTCCACAAGTCAGCCGAAGATTACCTCGAGGCTATACTTTTAATTAAACAAAAAAGAGGATGCGTTCGTTCTATCGACATAGTAAATCTTCTTGGTTTTTCAAAGCCAAGCGTAAGCGTTGCCATGAAAAAGCTAAGAGAAAACGATTACATTCTTATGGACAGCGAGGGTTATATCACCCTTACCGAAAGCGGAATGAATATTGCGCAGAAAATTCTTGAAAAGCATAATTATATAGCCGAACTTTTAATTTCTCTCGGTGTAAGCGAAGAAACAGCTTATGAAGATTCATGTAAAATCGAGCACGATATAAGCGAAGAGAGTTTTATGGCATTAAAAAAGCTCTCGGGAATTTTAGCCGATAAAACAAATAACTGATAAAATAAACAGCAGTCATTATTATGTGGTGACCCCCAAAAGTTAGATTTGAAAGCGTAGTGGCTTTTAGCTGCTACGC
>OMBQ01000891.1_pt1 | contig 28658 bp, 22 predicted proteins | sample 1674311 | NCBI WGS metagenome assembly OMBQ01 (sample SAMEA103958160, study PRJEB25191) | human gut metagenome | biome: human-associated habitat [ENVO:00009003]; feature: intestine environment [ENVO:2100002]; material: feces | place: Germany | collected 2013/2015 | reverse complement strand
CGCATGGCCCCCCGCCGGGTGGTGTATGTCAGCTGCAACCCCGCCACCGCCGCCCGAGACGCCGCATGGCTGGAGCAGAAGGGATATCATGCAGAGAAGGTACAGCCGGTGGATCTGTTCCCAAGGACGAAGCATTGCGAATGTGTCATTGCGCTTTCCAAGGATACCGATGCTGCCAGCTTATAAGCATAATCGGCTGTCATTAAGGAAGTCTCAAAACCCATTATCCGTCACCCGCCCGTCTGATTTTCAGGCGGGCATTTTCTTTTGCCGGAATATGGTGTTTCCACTTTTATCGTGGTACAATAGATGCAAGAATCATTTTTCAGGAAAAGCATCCTGCTATCCGATTTATAGGACACTCATCGTTGTAAAATCAGGATGTCCACCTATCACAAAAAACAAGGAGCAACGTATGCCAAACGATAAGATCACCGCCGTAGGTGCCAACATTGCCGAAAAAGCCGCCATGATCTGGAACGTAGCCGATATGCTGCGTGGGCCGTTCAAGCCCCACGAGTACGGTCTGGTCATTCTGCCCATGACCGTGGTGAAGCGGTTCCACGACTGCTTGCTGCCCACCCATCAGGCAGTGCTGGACACCTACGAAAAGGTGAAAAAGCTGCAGGTCATCGATGGCTTTTTGCAGAAAGCCTCCGGCTACCAGTTCTATAACACCAGCCGGTTCACCTTCGAGACCCTGCTGGCAGACCCGGACAACATTGAGTCCAACTTCCGGGATTACCTGTCCGGCTTTTCTGCCAACGCACAGGACGTGCTGGCAAAGTTCGACTTTGACAACATCATCAAGCGGATGGTGGAGAGCAACACCCTCTACCTCGTCATCAAGGAGTTCGGCTCTGAGAAGGGCTATCTTGGCCCGGACAAGATCAGCGCCGTGGACTGCGGCTACATTTTTGAGGACCTGGTGCGGCGGTTCTCCGAGAGCTTTGGCGAGGAAGCCGGAGCGCACTTCACCAGCCGGGATATCATCTACCTGATGACCGACCTGCTGCTGTCTGAAGCCGACCTCGATACCAGCAGCATGACCGTTTACGATATGGCCATGGGCACCAGCCAGATGCTGAGCTGCATGGAAGAGCGCATCCACGAGCTGAACAGCGACATTGAGGTGACCTGCTTCGGGCAGGAGTTCAATCCCTCCACCTTTGCCATCGCCAAGGCAGACATGATGATCCGCGGCGGCGACCCCAACAATATGCGGTTCGGTGATACCCTGTCGGAGGATCAGTTCCCCGGGTTCACCTTCCAGTACATCATCTCCAACCCTCCCTTCGGCATTGACTGGAAGCGAGAGCAGAAGGCGGTGGAAGCCGAAGCCGCCCGGGGCGAGATGGGGCGTTTTGCGCCCGGTCTGCCCAAGATCAGCGATGGTCAGCAGCTTTTCGTGCTGAACGGTCTTGCCAAGCTGGCAAACAAGGGCAAGATGGCCATTATCCAGAACGGCTCTCCCCTGTTCAGCGGCGATGCCGGCAGCGGCCCCAGCAACATCCGGCAGTATATTCTGGAAAACGACTGGCTGGATTGCATCATCCAGCTTTCCACCGATATGTTCATGAACACCGGCATCTCCACCTACATCTGGGTGCTCAGCAAGGATAAGCCCGCCCACCGTGCGGGCAAGGTGCAGCTTATTGACGCCAGCCACTGCTTTGAGCCCCGCCGCAAGAGCATCGGCACCAAGCGCAACGACATCACCGATGCCTGCCGGGAGCTGATCGTCACCGCCTACGGCGAATTTGCCAACGGCAAGGTGTACGGCGACAAAAACGGCATCTACTGCGAGAGCAAGGTATTCGAGAGCGTGGAGTTCGGCTACAACAAGATTGTGGTGGAGCGCCCCCAGCGGGACGAAGCAGGCAACGTTATCCTGAAGCGTGGCAAGCCTGTGCCGGACACCAGCCTGCGGGACACCGAAAACGTGCCGCTGGTGCAGGATATTGACGCCTACTTTGCCCGGGAAGTTCTGCCCTACGCCCCCGACGCCTGGATCGACCACAGCAAGACCAAGGTGGGCTACGAGATCCCCATGACCCGCTATTTCTACGAGTATCAGGCGCCGGAAGCCGTGGGGGATATTGTAGCACGCATCACCGCACTGGAACAGGATATCTCCGCCGGGCTGGCAGAGCTGTTTCATAAGGAGGGCTGACCATGGCACGGAAAATGAAAGACAGCGGCATTGAATGGATCGGGGAGATTCCGGAGGGGTGGGAAGTTTGTCGATTAAAGAATATTGTTGCGTGTCACGACGAATTACGCAAACCCATCAGTGCTGATAAACGCGAAAATCATCTTAAGCTCTATGATTACTACGGAGCATCTGGTGTTATTGATACTATTGATGACTATAATGTGGATGGTACCGTTCTCTTAATAGGAGAGGACGGAGCCAATCTCAAATTACGAAATCTCCCTCTTATTTATCGAGCTTCTGGCAAGTTTTGGGTAAACAATCATGCGCACATTCTTATTGTCAACAAAAAACATTCGTATGACTATGTTGCCTATTTACTTGAAGCTGGCGATTATTCAAACTATATTACAGGCTCCGCTCAACCGAAATTATCTCAGTTTAATTTAATGCGGTTTCCTGTTGCTATTCCTAACTATACAGAGCAAGAGAATATCTCGTTTTTCATACATAGAGAATGTTCCAAAATAGACTCCATTCTTTCCGAAACTCGCTCCAGCATTGAGGAATACAAAAAACTCAAACAGGCGGTTATTACGCAGGCGGTTACCAAAGGCGTGCGTGGTGAGCGGGAGATGAAGAATAGCGGGGTTGAGTGGATTTCTGAAATTCCTGCAAACTGGACAGTAAAACGTGGAAAACAATTATTTTCTGAAACAAATGAGCGTTCTGAAACCGGAAGTGAAGAGTTACTTACCGTATCTCATATCACAGGTGTTACTCCAAGAAGTCAAAAAACTGTTAATATGTTCATGTCCGAATCTCTTGTCGGTTATAAAATCTGTCACAATGGTGACCTAGCCGCTAATACCATGTGGATGTGGCAGGGAGCTATCGGTGTTTCTAAATTTCATGGTGTAATCAGCCCCTCTTACAATACATATCGTCAGAAAGCAAATGATTACTACTTTGAATATTTAGATTATCTACTTCGTATTCGTCCTCTTATTGATGCCTACACGATTCATTCAACTGGAATCACTCTTTCAAGATTGCGGTTATATCCAGATTCTTTTTTATCCCTCTATTTTATTGTACCTCCAATTACCGAGCAAAAAGAAATTGCCGACTTCCTTGACACCAAGTGCACCGAGATTGACAAACTGATTGCGAAGAAGGAGCAGCTGGTAAAAGAACTGGAAAGCTACAAGAAAAGTTTGATTTATGAGGTTGTAACGGGGAAACGGGAGGTGTAAAATGGAGGTAGTTTCAAATGTTATTATTCCTATATTGTCTAGTGTCATCGGTGGTTTATTCACTTTCGGCGGCGTGTGGTTGACCATTAAGCGTGAGCAAAGGAAAGACCAAAACAACTATTTAGAGAGCATCAAACCTTACTTAGTCGTGCAACATTTAGTTGACCTTTCTAAAAATGAAATTCAAAATATTAAAACGCTTTCCATCCCGAATGATTCTGCTGCACCCGCTCCTTCATTAACCAAAACTTCTGTTGTTTATCATTGGGAAAATTTAGTTATCACCAATGTAAGCAATAGTACTGGCATTTTTGCTTATGTAAAAGTCAACAACTCTCCCTATGCTTTTTCAACAAAATCTCCTATTAAGCCTTTTGAAACTTTTCAGATTATTGGCAATCTTGTCTCGTTTTTTATACGTCCTTCTATCGAATCCATGACACTTGGCATTTATGATAGTAACTTCAATTTGTATGAATATCCTTTGCATTTCCGAATTGAGGAGTACAAGGGCGACCCACACCCAAAACTATCCTGCAAAGAGAAAGTAATAAAAATTGATGCTATTGATTGTAAAAGCCCTCGCTTAACATACAAGGATATATGATTATGAAAAAGAATTGGCATCTGACACCTCGTATTAGAATACGCATTGTGCTCGCCCTTTTACTTGCTTATCTCTCCATAGACTACTCTAATCTTCCAACAGCAATCGGAATTGATATTTCAAGATTTAATATGGATTTTCTGGGGATTGTCTTAAATGCTACAACCGCTGTTGTCGTATTTATGCTCGGTTATTATTTCGTAGAACAATGGAATTTGAAAAGACTTGCAAATCAAAAATCAGTTGCCGAATCTCTTTTGCTTTCAATTTATAAAGAGTGCTTATCATCTGTAGAATTGCTCGATAATCCGCTTACTGCCAAACGACTTTTCGAGCAAACAGATGGTAATAGAAGATATAATATTCTTGATGACCTTAGCCCTCACATGAAATTTGCAAAAATCCCTTTTATGAGCGAGCCCTTTCTCTTAGAATGTTTTCGAGAAGGAATCTTAGATAAAAATTGTTTTGACACCTATCAGTCTATTAAGCACAATTTCAACAGTTATGTTTGTGTCCGTGTTGTATTTTTCGACCATCCAGAAAAATTCGATTGTATAAGAGAAACTGTATTAAACTCTTTGCATCATCAAATTTCTTTGTATGAAAACCACTCCAAAACATTTCAAAAGGAGGTCTAACCATGCCCCTCATTACCACCGAAAAGCAGTTTGAATCGGACATTGCGGCGGCGCTGCTCTCCCCTGCCGGGGGCTACACCCGCAACGGGGATTGCTACGACCCCAAGCTGGGGCTGTTTGTGGATACCCTGATCCGCTTTGTGCAAAAGACCCAGCCCAACGAGTGGGCATTTTTTGAAAAGCAGAACCCGGTAAACCCGGTGCGGAAGTTCTGCACGGCCTTTAACAATGCCTGCGATGCGGACGGGCTGCTTTCGGTGCTGCGGTATGGGTTCAAGCACCGGGGACGGCGGTTCCGGGTGTGCTATTTTCAGCCGGAGTCCGCACTGAACCAGAAGGATGCCCAGCGCTACGCCCAAAACGAGATCACCTGCAACCGGCAGTGGTTCTACTCTGACACCACCCACAACTCGGTGGACATGGTGCTGGCGGTAAACGGCATCCCGGTGTTCGCCTTTGAGCTGAAGAACCAGTTCACCGGGCAGACTGTGGAGAACGCCAAGCAGCAGTGGATGCACGACCGGGACCCCCGGGAGGTGTGTTTCCAGTTCAACAAGCGCATTCTGGGCTATTTTTGCGTAGACCTGACCGAGGTGTGGATGGCCACCCGGCTGGCGGGTAAGGACACCCGTTTTCTGCCCTTCAATCAGGGCTCCAACGGTGCCGGGCGTGACGGCGGCGCAGGCAACCCGCCCAACCCCAACGGCTACCTTACCGCCTACCTCTGGGAAGAAGTGTTCCAGAAGGACAGCATGATGGACATCCTGCAAAAGTTCATGAGCCTGCAGGACGGCAAGACCCTGATCTTTCCCCGGTACCATCAGCTGGACGTGGTGCGTAAGCTGGTGGCAGATGTGCGGCAAAAGGGTGCCGGGCAGCACTATCTCATCCAGCACAGCGCCGGGTCGGGCAAGTCCAATTCCATTGCATGGACGGCGTACCGGCTGGCTTCCCTGTTCAACACCGAGAACAAGCCGGTGTTTGCCAGCGTCATCGTGGTGACTGACCGCACCGTGCTGGACGTACAGCTGCAGGAGACCATCTCCGGCTTCGACCATACGCTGGGTGCGGTGGAGGCCATCGGCGAGGACAAAAACTCCGGCGACCTGCGGGATGCCATCAACAACGGCGCACGCATCATCATCACCACGCTGCAAAAGTTCCCGGTCATCTATACTGAGGTGAACAAGACCGCCGGGAAGAACTATGCCGTCATCATCGACGAAGCGCACTCCTCCCAGACCGGCACCTCTGCTTTGAAGCTGAAAGCCGCCCTTGCCGACACCGAGGACGCGCTGCGGGAATATGCCGAGCTGGAAGGCAAAGCGGAGGACGAGATCGACCCGGAGGATGCACTGGTGAAGGAGCTGACCTCCCACGGACGGCACAAGAACCTGTCCTTCTTTGCCTTTACCGCCACCCCAAAAGCCGCCACGCTGGAACTGTTCGGCACCGAGTACCCGGACGGCAGCCACCACCCTTTCCACATTTACAGTATGCGGCAGGCCATTGAGGAAGGGTTCATTCTGGATGTGCTACAAAACTACATGACCTATTCCACCTGCTTCAAGATCGCCAAGACCATCCCGGATAACCCCGACCTGCCTGCCAGCCGGGCGGCGAAGCTCATCCGCAAGTATGAAGAGCTGCACCCCTACAACATCAGCCAGAAGGCAAAGATCATTGTAGAGACCTTCCGGGAGACCACCAGCCACAAGATCGGCGGGCGAGGCAAGATGATGGTGGTCACCTCTTCCCGGCTGGCGGCGGTGCGGTACTTCCACGAGGTCAAGCGCTACATTGCCGAGCAGGGCTATGACGATGTGCAGATCTTAGCGGCGTTTTCCGGTGCCGTACCGGACGGCGGCGTGGAATACACGGAGCAGTCCCTGAACGTCCGCGCTGACGGCAGCCACATTGCAGAGAGCCAGACCAAAAAGGAGTTCCACAACAACTTCAATGTGCTCATCGTGGCAGAAAAATACCAGACCGGTTTTGACGAACCGCTGCTCCACACCATGATCGTGGACAAAAAGTTGAAGGGCGTCAAGGCGGTGCAGACCCTCTCCCGTCTGAACCGTACCTGTCCCGGTAAAACCGACACCTTTGTGCTGGATTTTGTGAACAAGGCAGAGGACATCCGGGAGGCCTTCCAGCCGTTTTATCAGGAAACCTTTCTGGAGCAGGAGGTCAACACCGACCTCATTTACAAGACCCAGAAGGAACTGCGGAGCTTTGCCGTCTATTCCGATGCAGACGTGGAAGCCTTTTCCAAGGAGTATTTCCGCAGCACCAAGCAGGACAAAAACGCCGTGGGCCGCATGAGCAGCGTTTTAAAGCCCGTGGCAGACCGCTACAACCAGAAAACGCAGGCCGAGCGGTACCAGTTCCGCCGCCTGCTGCGCAGCCTTGTCAAGTGGTACGGCTACGTTTCACAGGTGGCGCGGATGTTCGATGAAGAGCTGCACAAGGAGAACGTATTCTGCGCTTACCTGCTCAAGCTGCTGCCGCCGGACGAGGTCTCTCCGCTGGATCTGGAGGGCAAATTGCAGCTGGAGTATTACAAGCTGCAAAAGACCTTTGCCGGTGCCATCGAGTTGGAACACGCCAAGGGTGTCTATGAGCCAGTCACCCAGAAAGGCGCTCTCGGCCACGACCCCAAGGAGCCGCTGGACGAGATCATTTTGAAGATCAACGAGAAGTTCAAGGGCGAGTTCACCAATGCCGACCGGGTGCTGCTTACTGCTCTGCATGACCGTCTGCTGGCCGACCCGAAGCTGGCAAAGCTGGCGCGCAGCTCCGACCCGCAGATCTTTACCGAGAGCATCTTCCCCAAAGCCTTTGACACCGCCGCACAGGACAGCTATCTCGAAGCGCAGGACACCTTCTCTTCTCTGTTTGAGGACACCAGCAAGTACAAGGCTATCATGTCGGCGCTGGCAGAGTGGCTGTATGGAGAATTCCGGAAGAAGTAAAACCGTTTTTCTTTTTATTTGCTTAAAACAGCCTGCATCCCCCGGATGCAGTTCAAGGGTTTGGGTGTTCCCCAACAAGCGTTTTGCAACGCAAATGGTGTTTGTATAGACAGACACATTGCTTGCAAATGCAGACGTTGTATATACGTCTGCCCTGCTTGCGGGTGCTATGAAACATCTCAACGTTCTTCCAAAATTTGAAAATCATTTTGCAATCGAGACCGTCCGTTTTCAAGTTCAACTTGAAGCGGACGGTTATTTTTCTGCACAAAAATTTTCGAGTTTGCAACCGCAGCAAGCAGGGCGAGTTGGTGCCAACTCACAAGTTTTGAATCAGATTTTTCAAATCCGACTTCAAAAACGATTGTTGGGCTTCGCCAAAACCCGATATTCAGTACAAAATTGCGCCGACTGCGTATCTTAACAGATGCTGAATAAGCAATTTTTTCGAGAAAAATTCGTTTCGGAAAAATCAGCGTTGCTTCATTCAATATCACATCAAACCGGAATTATTACTTCCGTTTTTGAATGTCAAAAGCAGAAGGAATGCTTCCTGAAAATTTCTGCTTCATTGTGATATGCTTTCTACAAGCCATCATCGAACTTTGAAAATCACATGACCGTCTGCACGGGATACCCGGCGATAACCTTGCAAGAGCGAGCCGGAAGGGGGTAGAAAATCCATGCAGAGAGAACGCCATCCACAGGATACCGCTCATGCCCGCATCTATGACCGCCTGCTGGAAATGTGCGTTCCGATTTCCTGCATTGGGGTCAGTTTCCGGAAAGAAACAGCGCAGGAAAAAATGGAACGCTTAAAAAGTTTAATCGGATGAATCAAAAAACATTTCCAAAAAAATCCGCAGGACGTCCTAAGTTCTGCTACAAGGAAATAGAGATGCCCATTGAATAATTGCCACCGTACAGAAAACAATCCCACCTCTTCGGAATGCTCTACGCCCACACTCGATGAATGGAGCGCATTCGCAACCTTTCTAGCCGACGTGATCGAGAAGTACGCATCGGCCTTGGAAATAGACAACGCCGTATCCTCAACCAACAACGAAAATCGACAAGATGCTGTTGATACCACCATTGCAGCATAATATAATTTTCTTGTAATATTTGTCCCAACACAGTGGCAAGGTCTCCCCTTCCATTGTATTACATACACGGAACGGGGTGCTTAAAATGAATCGACCAGACAACTCTCCTAAAAATTCCATCCTCATTTACACCACGGAAGACGGCCTGACCAAAATCGATACTACCTTTGATGGTGACACTGTCTGGCTTTCCATTGACCAGATGGCCGATTTGTTCCAACGTGACCGCAGCGTTATCGGAAAACACATTCGAAACATTTTCAAAGAAGGTGAACTCCAAAAGGAATCAGTGTGGGCAAAATTTGCCTACACTGCCGCTGACGGAAAAACATACGACGTGGATTACTATAATCTTGATGTTATCATTTCCGTTGGTTACCGCGTCAAATCCAAACGAGGCACACAATTCCGTATCTGGGCAACTGGCATTTTGAAAGAATATATGCGCAAGGGATTTGCGCTGGATGATGAACGCCTGAAAAATTTGGGCGGCGGTGGATATTTCAAAGAGCTGTTGGAACGCATCCGCGACATCCGTGCTTCTGAAAAGGTGTTCTACCGTCAGGTTCTGGAAATCTATGCAACCAGCATTGACTACGACCCAAAAGCAGAAATCTCCGTCCAGTTCTTCAAAAAAGTTCAGAATAAAATTCATTATGCCATCCACGGTCAGACTGCCGCCGAGGTCATTTACAACCGTGCAAATGCCGAAAAGGAATTTATGGGTCTGACCACTTTTGTAGGAAATCAACCCACCTTACGAGAAGCTACTATTGCCAAAAATTATCTGAACGAGAAAGAGCTTCGTGCTATGGGGCAGTTGGTTTCCGGTTATCTGGATTTCGCAGAACGTCAGGCAGAACGCGAACAGCCCATGACCATGCAGGATTGGGCAAACTACCTTGACCGCATTTTAACCATGAGCGGTGAGCGCCTTCTTGTTGGAAATGGCAGTGTAACCCACAAGCAGGCAGTGGACAAGGCGCGAGAAGGCCGCTGGAACGGCGGTTTTGCGCCTTATGGCTATCGTTTGGTTGACGGTGTGCTGCAAATCAACGAAGATGAAGCCCCTGCCATACGCACGATTTTTGAGCAATATGTAAATACGGACACAGGTGCAAATGGTCTTTCCAAATATCTGGAGACCCACGGTTTTCAGAAACTCGCCCGTCAGAGCGGTACCTCTCCCCTTTTCAGCGCAACATTGATTCGGGCCATTCTGAAAAATCCCGTCTACTGCGGAAAGATTGCCTTTGGTCGCCGCAAACTTGAAAAGATTCAGGTTTGACACACTCGCCCAATAGTGGATCGTTCCGCAACGGGTACGATACGTTTTTTCTTCCATCGGGTTTTTCTCCACAAATTCCAAGTTGTTTTGTTCAGTATACCACGCTTTTTTCCTACAGAATAGATACCGAAAAACAAAAATGTCCCCGGATGGCTTGTTACAACTCTCCGGGGACAGATCCTATACACCGGTATCTTTCATCTTGTTCCCAGCATTTCCATCCATTATAATAGAGCCGGTGTCATTTTGAAGCACGGGAAAAGCAGTAGGACGTATGAAACCTCGGCGGCGCTGCACAGACCCAAGCTACATTTGAAAAGCTGAGAAATCATACTGGCAGAACAGCAAAACACCCGCCCATGTATCGTGTGCAAAGCACAGTATATGGGCGGGTGTTGTTGTTTGATTGTGGTTTGTTTGCACTGTCAAAACTGGTCGAAACAAAGTTTTTGCGGTGTTCCGTCCAGCAGATACCGGATGCTGAGACGGCCGTTTTCCATTTCCGCCTGCACTTGCGTGGCACGCTCAAAGAGGGTGCGCAGGCGGCGGTACTCTGCCCGCTGCGCTTGTGTGTAGCGGGACGGCATATCCGAGGTAAGGAACACATTGCCCAGCAAGGCATTGAGCGTGGCAAGGGTGTGCTTTTGTTCTGCCGTCAGCTTGCAGTTTTCCTCCCGGAGAAAGAACACATCCGGGTCGCTGCCGTAGGCGCGGCCATTGAGCTGCCGCCGGAATACAGTGTTGTTGATGGCCTGTTTTGTGGACACCCGCTCCCGGTGGAACAGGCGCATATACCACACATCGTTCCAGTCCAAGCTCACGTCACAACTGACACGGCAGTAATCCACCAGCCCGAAGGCAGGCATCACCGGTACACCGCAGCCGAGGATGGTCTTTTGCCCGCACCAGCTGCGCAGCAGCTCCATAGCACGGTACATTCTGCCCGCCCGGCTCTCACGGGCGTTGCCAAAGGGGGCAGCACCGTACAGAAAATCCAGCTTGACAAGGTCGAAGCCCCAGTCGTTCAGCACCCGGTCAAATACCCGGCGCAGATAGTCCAGCACGGCCGGGTTGTCGATATCCAGCGCATAGAAACTGCTCCAGTTGCTGCCGCAGCACCACGGTTTGCCGTCCACTTTCAGCAGCCAGTCCGGGTGCTGCCGGAAAAGGGCAGAGTCCTTTTCGCACACAAAGGGTGCAAGCCATAGCCCAGCCTGAAATCCGGCGGCGTGAATTTCCTCTGCTATGCCTTTTAGCCCGTGGGGGAATTTCTGCGTATCCGTTTCCAGCCAATCCCCTACCTTCGGCTCCCAGCCATCATCGATCTGGAACAGGTCTCCCGGGCAAAGCAGGCTGCGGCAGCCGGTCATGTCCTCCCGGATGGTGTCCTCGGTGATGTTTTGATAGCGGTTGTACCAACTGGAATAGCCTGCCAGTTTCTTTTCGGTTCGAGGACGGATGCCCATCGCCTGAAACCAGCCGTCGAACACCTCCGTCTCGCTGCCCTCGGCAAAAAACAGGTCGAACAGGGCAACGCTGCCGCCGGGACGCTCCACCCCGGCGCAGTCCCGCTCCAATGTCAGCAGGGCTTTGCGGCTGTCGTAGCGGAGGATGGTGTAGCCTAGGGTCTCGTCCAGCGATGCCACCAACCGGAACTGCTTGCCCTTGCGGAAATAGCAGTAGGAAAAGCCGTGACTCTGACCGTTATGATGCCCATAGGGCGCAAAATGATAATCGCCGTAGCGGTCAAAGGCATATTTCTTCAGTAGAAATCCCGGAATGTGGTCGGTGCCGCGCAGCTTGCCGTTCCGGTCCAGCTCCGGGCTGTAGGTCCATGTCTGGTAGCCGTTCATGAACAGACGCTCGTCGGCGGCCATCTTCCACGGCAGCGCGGCACGCACGGTTTTCAATGTTCCGGCGGGCAGGTCAGCGGAAAGATGCAGCACACCGCCATTCTCCGTGACCGCGCAGCTGCCCTTTCGTGTGCCGCCGGAGGTTTCCGCATACCAGTGCAGGGTCTCAGTCATGGTGCGTTTCCTCCCCATGGAGCTGTGCGCTGATCTCGGCAGCGCGGGCATCGGTCAGAACGAACTTGTTGCGGAACAGCACCAGCACACCTGCCAGCACCAGCATGGGCAGAACCGTCATCATCAGGCGCAGACCCAGCAGCGTTCCGGCGCTCTGTACCGCCACCGGGCCGCTTTCCTCTGTGTTACCCACAAGACCGATCAGGTCCAGCCCGATACCGGTCAGGAATACCGCCACGCCGGAGGCTGCCTTGACCACAAAGGTCTGCATGGAAAAGATAACGCTCTCCTCCCGGCGTCCGGTCTTGAGCTGACCGTAATCCACGCTGTTGGAAAGGAACAGGGTGGTCAGCACGGTCAGCATTCCGTTGCAGGCGAACACCACCACGCCCGGAATGCACAGCAGGGCAAGGCTATGGGAAAGCCCGGTCAGGCAAAACACCAGCAGCGTGCCGTAGCCGCACAGCGCCAGCACAAGGCTCAGCTGGAATACCTGTGTGCTGCTGAACTTTTTGCGCAGCAAGGGGTAAAGCACCATCATACCAAGGATCTGCGCTGCACCGCCCACGGTGGAAAACAGGGTGTAGGTGGCTTTCCAGCCTGCACCGCCAAGGTCATATTTAAAGAAATAGATGATGAAGTTGGAGGTAAGGTACAGCGCCGAGTTGATCAGCACGATGCTGCCCACCACTACCATAGCCTGATCGTTGCGGAACAGGGCGGAGAACATCTCCTTTACGGTGGCAGTCTTCATCTCACTGGGGGTGGTTTCTTTCATGGAAATGCAGCACACCAGCTCTGTCACTGCAAAAATTACCGCTACGATCAATGCCACCCAGCGGAAGCCAGCGCGCTCGCTGTCGCCGCCAAGGGCTCCCACCAGCAGCATGGTGAACATGGCGATGAGGGCAGAGCCAACGCCCGCACAAGTACGCCCTACCATGGAAAGATTCTCCCGGTCTTTTGGGGTGCGGGTCACGGCCGGGATCATGGACCAGTACGGAATATCCATCATGGTGTAGGTGACGCCCCACAGGATGTACACCACGCTGAAATAGACCATCAGCGCTGCTTCATCCAGCACCGGGGCGGCAAACAGGGCGTAGAGCATCAGCGCATTGAGCAGCGTGCCGGAAAAGATCCACGGACGGAAACGCCCCCAGCGGGTACGGGTCTTTGCCACCAGAACGCCCATAAAGGGGTCATTGAAGGCATCAAAGAACCGGGCTGCCATGAGAACAACGCCCACAAAGCTGGCCGAAAGCCCCAGCACATCCTGATAATAATACATGACGTAAGAAGCCGACAGGGCATACACCATATCCTTGCCCACGGCACCAATACCGAATGCGGTTTTCTGTTTCAGGGTCAGTTCCATACAGCATCCTCCTTTTCGATGGTGAACCGCAGCACAATGGGCTGTGTCTGCGGTGCAGAAACGGTCAGCACGGATTCTCCGGCAGTGCCCACGGTGCGCAGATAAGTACCGGTCATACCACCCTCTGCCACGGCGGTCTGCGGGCCCACAAGGGCGGCGTTGCCCTCCACCGCAAACTGCACCGGGAACTGTGCGTAAGGGGCGGGAATGCCGTTCTCGTCCAGAATGCGCACCCGGACAGCCGCCATATCGTAAGTGTCTTTTTCCCGAAGAGCCGTCCGGCTGACCTTGACTTCCAAGTGCAGCTTTGCGCTGGGGCAGAGGGTCACGCTGCGCACCACGTTGCCGTCCTGTACAGCATCGAACCGCCAGCGGGTAGCTTCGCCGCCCCAGTTGCCCACATATTTGCCGTAAAGCGCCACGCCATCCTCAAAGCTCATTTTGTAGCGCAGCATACACCAGCCGAATTTGACCTTGTAAGCCAGCGGCAGTCCCGCTAAGCCATATTTTCCGGCGGCCAGCAGGCAGTCCCGCACAGCGGCTGCCTTGGAGGGGGAAAAGTGCTCCTGCGTTTCCAGCAGCTCGCCAATGGGATCGTCCATCACAAAGGGCGGATGCGGCAGTGCTGTCCACTCGCTTTGGCGCAGGGCGGTAACGAACACATCGTTTTTGTACAACTTGACCTGCTGGGCATTGCTGAAAACATATGCCGTGCCCAGCTGCCCGGCAGGGTTATCGCCGATGTCCATGGAGGAACTGACCGCCAGAACCGGGTCAGCATCACCCTGACTGGCATAGACCGCCGCCGCCAATTTGGGGTTACGGAAGCTGTCCAGCACGCCGTGGTAGCAGATGCGGTCGCCAGAGCCGAAATCCTTGTGAGTCTGGTAGTCGAACATACACCAGCCAAAACACCCGGCGTGTTCCCCGCTGCCGTAAGCGGCGTTCTGTACCCGGACGTGCCGCAGAGCGTGCTCCTGCCGGTGCGGGCCATCGTCAAAGGCTTTGGTGGGGTACATATGACCATTGCATTCCGATATGAGCAACGCCTTGCCCATATCCGGGGTCACGTCCTTTTTGGGCTTAGCGCCGGGCGTTACGCCGTTGTGGGAAAAATCGTTGTAGGCGTAGACGTCCTCCAGCAGATGGCTCTTTTCCAGATACCGCACGCCAGAAGTGGCACGGCTGGGGTCCAGCTGATGGGCAATTTTGTTGGTGCGGGTGTAGAACGTATCGTCATCCACGCTTTCGTTGATGCGCACACCCCACAGGATGATGCTGGGGTGATTGCGGTTTTGCAGGAGCATCTCCCGCAGCATTTCACAGGCGGCGTCCTTCCAGTTGTCGTCCCCGATGTGCTGCCAGCCCGGCAGTTCAGTGAACACCAGCAGACCCCGCCGATCGCACTCATCCAGAAAATATTGGCTTTGGGGGTAGTGGCTGGTGCGCACGGCGGTGCAGTGCAGCTCCTCCTGCAAAATGCGGGCATCCTCCCGCTGCAGGCTTTCCGGTGCGGCGTAGCCGATGTAAGGGTAGCTCTGGTGCCGGTTCAAGCCGCGCAGAAAGGTCTTTTTTCCGTTGAGGTAGAAGCCGTCCGCCCGGAACTCTGCCGTGCGGAAGCCAAACGTCACCTGTTTGCGTTCGATAGTCTGTCCGGCTGCATTCAAAAGCTCTGCAATGGCATGATGCAAAACCGGGTGCTCTGTATCCCACGGCTGTGCGTCCGGCACAGAAAGCTGCATCTTCCCGGTTTCTGCCGCCTGTGCGGTCTGCTCTGCCAGCAGGGTACCGTCTGCGGTCTCCAGCCGGATGCGGACCGCCACGGCTGCGGGCGCAAGCTCTGCCGTCCACTGCACCACGGCGTCATGCAGGGTGGGCGTGTAGACGAACAAATCGGTCAGGCGGCTTTCTGCCGTAGCTTCCAGCCAGACCTCCCGGTACAGCCCGCCGTAGGTCAGGTAGTCGATGACAAAGCCAAAGGGCGGGATAGCCGGGTCTTCCCGGGTGTCCAGCTGCACGGTGAGCAGGTTTTCGCCTTCCCGGTCAACAAGATCGGTGATCTCCACCGCAAAGCCGGTATAGCCGCCCCGGTGCTGCCCGGCAACCTTGCCGTTGACCCGCACCACCGCCTGATGGGCAGCTCCGTCAAAACGGACAAACAGCCGGGGCGCAGCCTGTACCGGCGGCACCCGGAACCGCTTGCGGTAGCCGCAAACCATCTCGTAATCAGCAGGGGATGCATAATGCAGCGGCACCTCCCGGCAGGTATGGGGCAGGCGGACGACTTCCTGTTTTGGCACCGGCAGCCCCTTGCCAAAGGCCTCTGTCCAGTGTCGTGTAAACTCCCATCCATCGCAAAAACTGTGTTTCATCGCGGCAGCACTCCTTCCAGTAAAATCGAGATCATTTCTTCCAGCACAGCCACATACTGCACCCCGCTTTCTGCCAGACTGCGGTCTGCCAGAAAACTCTCGATGGATGCGGTGATCATCTGCCGCAGCACCGGCAGGGATACCGGACGCATGACCCCTTCAGCCACAGCCTGCTCCAGCAGCACCATGGTGGGCTCCCACCCGTTTTCCAGCTGACTGCGCACCCGCGCCGCCACCACCGGGTATTTCTCGTCCAGTTCCTTCATCTGTCGCAGATCCAAAGCGGCGTATTCTGCCGGCATAGCAATGATAACTGCCCGCAGCTTTTCCTGCAAAGTACCGCTGCCCGCCAGAATCTCCTGCTTGCAGCGGTGAATGTCTGCAAAGGCGTGGTCTACCATGTCCAGCAAAAGCGTCTCCTTGGAAGGATAAACGGTGTAGATAGTCTTTTTGCTGATATGCAGCGGCTCTGCCACCTGCTGCATGGTGAAATGCAGCCCCTGTTGACGGAACAGCTGCATGGCCTGCGTGCGCACCAGCGCATCGAGCTTTTCCTGCATAAGCGTCCTCCTTGTGGAAACCGTATTTGTTTTTCCGGTTTCCATTCTAGTGCGGAAACCGAATCAAATCAAGCGGTTTCCGCATTTTCTGCGTTATGCCGAAGAACCGTCGAAAAATTGCAGCAAAATGACAATAAAAATATCCTCAAAGAACTTTTTGCCCTTTGAGGATTAGTATATAAAACGTGAATCTAAGTGAATTGGGTTCTGCAATCTCACTTGACGAGTCAACCAACACTGTACAGACCGAAAATCTTCGTCTACTGCAAATCATTCTGACCGAAGAAATCACTACAAAAGGCTTGACTCCAGATCAGCAAAACATCACACAGTACGGCAAGGAGTTAGAAGCCTTGTACGATGAAATTCTGGATTTGACATCCAAAATCATCACCTAAACCACGATGCACACGCACCGTGGTTTTTGTTTGCCCATTTTTAGCACGATGCAGTTTGCACCGTGCTTTTTTCATGCCGTTTTAGCTCATGTTGGTCAGAGCAGCTGCCTTGTAAGCAGCAGGCCGCCGGTTCGATTCCGGCAAACGGCACCATCGCAGCAGGCAGTGCGTCCCCTGCCCTTGCCCCATCATGTTGCGGTTTTTCCGAAACCTCAATTTTTCGAAAAGAAAAAATCCCGCAAAATCTTACGTTTCAAACGTAGTTTCGCGGGATTTTTGGAGCTACTGACCTGATTCGAACAGGCGACCTGCTCATTACGAGTGAGCTGCTCTACCAGCTGAGCCACAGTAGCACATTGCACATCTGCTGCAACAGGCAATATTTTACCATATTTCTGCTGCACTGTCAAGGCCGGATTTCCTGTAAGCGGGGCAGCTTTTGCAGGGCGTTTCACAAAAAGTTATTGCATTTTAGCCCGGCTGCTTTATAATAGAATTGATTGCGCAAAAGGCTGCGCCTTTTGCCGGAAAGGACGAGCTGCACCATGATCTTTGTTCCCCTGCTGCACTACTTTTTGTGCAAGAATGATTACAGCGGCAACGAAGCCGGACTGCGCTACCGGCTTACGCCGGGCAAACGCACCGTGCCGGATCCGGACAGCGGCGCGGATGCCACCAAGGAGGAAAAGATCCTCACTGTGGACTACTGGCCCGCGCCTTGGACGATCGACAAGACCGACCCCGCCCTACGCCGCCGGGAGGTATTTCCGCTTACGGACGAAGGGCGTGCCGCCGCCGCGCAGTATCTGAAGGACGCCTACGATGCCGAGCCGGAGCGCTGGAACAACTGCCCGGACATGATGGACTGCGACCCTTGGGAGCCGCCCGCCGAGCCGGATACTGCCAACGAATGAACCGAACGAGGAAACCATGATCTACCGTTTGAAAGAACTGAAGGGCGATACTATCGCCGTGCCGCAGCTGGTGTTCTCCAAGCTGGGCATTGCCGAAGAATACAATGTGCGGGTGGCGCTGTATGTGCTGGCCACCGGCGTGACCGACCCGGACAAGATCTGCGCCGACCTCAAGCTGCGCAGCCGCATCAGTGCAGAAAGTGCGCTGGCTTTCTGGGCAGGTGCAGGGCTTTTGGAGCGCTACGAAGAAAACGCCGCGCCGGGCGCAGAGCCCAGTGCTCCCGCCCCCATGCGCTGGGCGGAGATCGCCGCCGCCAGCCGCACCGACCCCATGATCTCCAGCCTGATCGACTGCGGGCAGACCAGCTTTGCCCGTCCGCTGACCCACACCGAAATGGAAAAGCTGGTGAACCTGTATGTGCAGGAGGGCTTTGCGCCTGAAGCTGTGATGCTCTGCGTGGCCTATGTAGCCAGCCGGGGCAAACGTACCATGGCCGCTGTGACCCACGAACTGAAGGTTTGGCGCGCTGAGGGCGTGGAGACCGGCGAGCAGGCCGATGCCCACTTAAAGCTGCTGGCGCTGCGCCAGAGCCGCGAGGAGTACGTCAGCAGCCTGCTGCAGGTCACCCCCGAGGAGCTGACGCTGGGCGGGCGCAAAGCCATTGCACGCTGGTACGAGGTGTACGGCTACGATGACGCCATGGTGCAGGAAGCCGCCGTACAGGCTGGTCCCAAGCGGGATCTATGGTACTGGAACAGCATCCTTAAAACATGGAACGCCAAGGGGCTGCGCAGCATCCACGATGTGCGCGGCCCGGTGGCCGCAGCCGGAGCAAGCCGGAATATCCGGGTAGACCGCGACACACCCAGCGGAAACGATATCCTGAAAAACGCCACCCGCCGCCGTTCCCTGATCAAGAAACCGGAGTAAGGAGCCTTTATGCGTACCAAAAACGAATTGTATCAGCAGGCATTGCGCACCGTGGCCATGCGGCGGCAGACCGCCCGCGCCTTGGCACAGGATGCACAAGCCGAAGCCGAAGCCGCCATTCCCGGGCTGCGCCACGCCGAGGAGGAAGTGCGGGTACGGGGCATCCGCTGCGCCATTGCCGGAGCTTCCGGCAAGGACCGTACCGAGACTGCTGCTGCCCTTGCGGCGGCAAAGCAGAAGCTGACCGCCCTGCTGGCCGGGAGCGGACGCCCTGCGGATGCGCTGGAGCCAAAGTTCACCTGCAAGCGGTGCGAGGACACCGGCGCGGTGGACGGCCGTACCTGCGACTGTGTGCGCCGGGTGATGCAGCAGCTGCGCCGGAAGGAGATCGAGGAACTGTCCAGCCTGTCTGTCTCCAGCTTTGACACCATGCAGCTGGACTACTACCCCAACACGGTGGACAAGGCGCTGGGCGAGAGCGTGCGCAGCTACATGGCCGAGGTTCTGGCTGACCTGCGGGATTACGCCGCGGACTTTTCCCCTGCCACCCGCGAAAGCCTGCTGTTGGTGGGCAACGCGGGTCTGGGCAAGACCCATGCCGCCCTTGCCATTGCCGGGGAGGTGCTTCGGCAGAACTATGATGTGATCTATGTCTCCTGCCCGGACTTTTTCGGCAAGCTGGAAGCGCTGCATTTCGGCACAGACCCCGGCGGTGAGGAAGAGACTTTGTTCCAGACTGCCTGCAACTCTGACCTGCTGATTTTGGACGATCTGGGCACCGAGTTCAATTCCAGCTTCTTCCTGACGAATCTGTACAGTCTGCTGAATAACCGCTTGGGCGCAAAGCTGCCCACCATCGTCACAACCAACATCACGGACGGTGCGCTGCTGGAAAAGCTGTATACAGAGAAGATCTCCAGCCGCCTTGCAGCCTTTGTACAGATCCAGTTTTTGGGCAGTGATATCCGGGTACAGAAGGCCGCGGAATAAGTCGTTTTATTTCTGCCGGAGTTGTACATCTTTTGAGAGAAACCATCACAAAATAAGTGCGAATCGCCGCGCAAAGAAAAAGCCATCTGCCGCAGCATGACCGAGATTTGAAACCCTCGGGATCAGCTGTTGCAGATGGCTTTATTGTTTGACAAATCAGAACGTCAATGCAGGGCTTACCTCGTTGCGGCGCTGTGCCTGCACGATGCAGTCTTTTTCCGGCACGACACCGGCTGCACCCAAGGTGGTGAACACGGTCTGCAGGGCAAGGCTGGGCGTGTTATTCTCCTGCGAGAGATGGCACAGAGCGAACTTTTTGCAGCCGCTCTGGATCAGCTCCAAAAGCTTTGCGGAGCACTCATCGTTGGAAAGGTGTCCCCGCACGCTCTCGATGCGGGCGCGCAGATAGTAGGGGTAGGGCCCGCTGCGCAGCATATGCAGGTCGTAGTTGCTTTCCAGCGCCACAAGGTCGCAGCCGGAAAGCGCTTCGTGCACCGGCGGGGTCAGGGTGCCAAGGTCGGTGGCGATGGTCATGGTCTTATCGTCCGGGGTGTGGATGCGGTAGCCCACACAGGGCACGTCGTGGCTGGTGGGGAAAGACTGCACCCCGAAGCAGCCGATGTCCTCTTCCCTGCCCTCCAGCGCGTTCAGCGCACAGTTGGCGGGCACGATATCGTTGGCATCCAGAAAATCCAGCGTAGCCGCTGCGCCGTACACCGGCAGCGGGTTCTTTTTCAGGAAGGTGGAAAGCCCCTTGACGTGGTCGCTGTGCTCGTGGGTGACAAGGATGCCTGCGCAATCGCTGATAGCAAGCCCCAGCGATTTGAGCGCTGCCGTGGTGGTGCGCACCCCCTTGCCCATATCCACGATAAGGTACTGTGCGCCGCAGCGCACCACGCTGCTGTTGCCGGAGGAGCCGGAATACAATGAAATGAACTCTGCCATGAAAACCTCTTATGTTACCACCTAAAAACAGCCCGCCGCACAAAGTTTACGGCAGGCTGTTTGTTTTTGTATGTGTTACAGAGCCTGTTCCAGTGCAGCGGGCATCCGCTCCACCTTGCTGATCTCTGCACCCAGACCGCGCAGCTTTTCCACGATATTCTCGTAGCCGCGCTCGATATGACCGATCTCCTCGATCTCGCTGGTGCCATCGGCCATCAGAGCAGCCACCACCATAGCGGCACCGGCACGCAGGTCGGAAGCGCGCAGCGGTGCGGGGCTGAGCTTTTCCACACCCTCAAATACGGCCACCTGACCGTCCACCTGCACGCTGGCACCCATCTTGCGCAGCTCGTCCACATAGCGGAAGCGGTTGTCCCACACGCTCTCGGTGATGGTGCTGGTGCCCTTGGCCACGCTCAGCAGCACACCCATCAGGGGCTGCATATCGGTGGGGAAGCCGGGGTGCGGCATGGTGTTGATCTTCAGCGGCAGAATATCACCGGTGCGGGATACCCGCACAGCATCGTCAAATTCTTCCACAGTAATCCCAGCGCGGCGCAGCTTGGCTGTGATGGGTTCCAAATGCTTGGGGGTGACGTTCTTAATGAGCACATCGCCGCCGGTGGCAGCAGCAGCTACCATATAGCTGCCGGCTTCGATCTGATCCGGGATGATGCTGTAGGTGCAGCCGTGCATTTTTTCCACGCCGCGCACCTTGATGACGTCCGTACCGGCACCGCGCACGTCTGCGCCGCACATATTCAAAAAGTTTGCCAGATCCACCACATGGGGCTCCTTGGCGCAGTTTTCCAGAATGGTCTGCCCCTTGGCCATGACCGCAGAGAGCATACCGTTCATGGTAGCGCCCACGCTGACCTTATCAAAGAAGATATGGGCACCGGTCAGCTCCTGCTTGGTGCGCACGGTGATCATGCCGTAATCCACGCTGTCCTCTGCGCCCAGCGCGCTGAACACCTTCAGGTGCTGGTCGATGGGGCGGGGACCCAGATTGCAGCCGCCGGGCATGGCAACCTGTGCCTTGCCGAAGCGGGAGAGCAGTGCACCAAGGAAGTAGTAGCTGGCACGCATCTGACGGGACAGATCGTCCGGCACATTGGTGGTGACCAGATGCCGCGTATCGATCTCGTAGGTGTTGCGGTTGAGCATCTTCACCTGTGCACCCAAGGTGCTCAGGATCTTGAGACTGACCGACACATCGCTAATATCAGGCAGATTTTCGATCACGCAGACATCCGCTGCCAGAATGGTAGCAGGCAGAATACCCACAGCCGCATTTTTTGCGCCGGAAATAGTCACTTCTCCGTGCAGGGGCTTACCGCCGGTAATAACAAATTTCTCCACTTTTATGATCTCCTTGTCAAAGGCCTGTGCCACAGGCCTGTTAAGGCTACTGAAAGCATTCCATCTCGTTACTTATACCGCCGGGGTGTACAGATTCACCAACACCGGGGCAGATTTATAACTATCCTATTATACACTACTTCCACAAAAAAGCAAAGCCCGATTTGTATCTGTTTCATTATTTTCTGTTTTGCCCAGATTACACGCGGATATTCCAAAAATTTATTGAATTTTTCATCAATTTTGACGAATGCCGACCCAAATTTTACCCTTTGGCGATATCACCAAACGTGATCCTCGCATCGCGCTTCCGGGATCCAGCCCAGCTGATAGGCCGTTACCAACTGCTTCAGGTCATGCACGCGCTCCCGCAGCACCTCGCCCTCGTCCGTATCTTCCACGAGGATGCGATGATTTTCGGTTTCCAGAATGTTCTTCTGGGACAGGATATCCAAATTCTCCCGCACCGCTTTTTCGGCGCTTTCAAAGGGCTGATGGGTGCGCAGGGACATGGTGCGGCTGGAATACACCAGCGTGTACCCGGCAATACCGGTCTTTTCGTGGTAGGCGCGGCAGAACCCGCCGTCAATGACCACCAGCCGTCCCCCGCCCTTGATGGGGCTCTCGCCGTTTTTCTCCTGCACCGGCACATGGCCGTTGACGATATGGCTCGTACCCGGCAGACCGAACTCTGCCAGAATGCGGCGGCAGGCGGCTTCGTCGTTGTACCAGCTATAATAGGGATCCTTGACCTCCGTATGGGTGGCGGGGTCGGCGATATACAGCCGCTCAAAGGTGGTCATGGCGCTGCGTCCAAACAGCGGCGAAAGCTTGCCGCACCACAGATACCACAGAAAATCCTGTCCGCTCTGGCGGGCGGCGCTGCCCTCTGCCCCATAGTAGCCCCGGCGGGCGCGGGCGTCGCAGTAATCCATCAGGGCACGGCCGGAGTAGCGGCGTCCCTCGAAGTGCTCCACCGCAAAGCCGCCCTTCGTGTTCATGGGCACAGCGCCGTGGTAGAGCAGATTGCCGTTTTCAATGTGGTACACGCTGCCCTTGGCATACAAAAATTCAATATGCTGTTGTAATTTCTCGCTCTGCCGGAAGGACTGCACCAGTTTTTGCAGTACCAGCTGCTCGTCCGGGTTCAGCTTTGCGGGGTCTGCCGGGTCTACCGTGGGGAAGGCGGTGTCCCGCAGGGGGTAGCTCTTCTCCCCTACCTGCACGGTGTGGGCGTCCCAGTCGATGCGGCGCAGATAATCCCGCCCCTGCATCTGGAAATCCGGGTTGCGGTCGATGACCTGACATTCCAGCTTGAACATGAGGATGGAGATGGCCTTGTGCATCACGGCGCAGCGGTGGAGCATTCCCTGCGTATAAGGGCCGCGGGCGGCGTCCGTGTGGGGCATCCAGATGGAAAGATCATCCTCGCCGTAGAACTGCTCTGCCATGCGCTGCAAGTGCCGCAGATTGATGCCGTAGCAGTCCTCCAGCATCCCGTGGTTGTGGTAGGCCAGCGTGGTTTTAAGTACGGTGCAGATGCAGATGGGACTGCCGGCGGCAGCACCCATCCATACCACGTCATGGTTGCCCCACTGGATATCCACGTTATGGTGGCGCATCAACAGATCCAGAATGATGTCCGGGCGCGGGCCGCGGTCAAACAGGTCGCCCACGATATGCAGCTTATCCACCGCCAGATGCTTGATCAGCTCACACAGCCGCACGATAAAGCGGTCGGCGCGGCCGTTCTCAATGATGCTGCCCACGATCTGGCCGTAGTACAGGTCTTTATCGTGATCCTCAAAGTGGGCGTGGAGCAGCTCGTCCAGAATATAGCCGCAGCTGGACGGCAAACAGCCGCGCACATGGTCGCGGGTGTGCTTGGAGGACACCAGACGGCAGATATCGATCAGCTGGAGAAGGGTCTGGGTATACCACTGCTCCAGTGCATCCTCGGTGGTGCAGCGTGCTTTAAGCTGAGGCAGCTTTTCGGTGGGATAATAGATCAGAGTGGCAAGCTCGGCACGGGCTGCTTCCGGCATGGTGTCGCCCAGTACGGCATCCACCTTTTCCCGGATGACACCGGAGGCAGAGTTCAGGATGTGCACAAAGGCCTCGTTCTCGCCGTGCAGGTCGCTCATGAAATGCTCGGTGCCCTTGGGCAGCTTGAGCAGCGCCTGATTGCTGATGATCTCGCTGGCGGCCGCCGCCTGCGAGGGGTAATCTCTGGCCAGCAGAGCCAGATACTTCAGATTATCGCGGATCTCATCGGTTTCGATGCGCATGGTCTCCTCCATCACAACGCATTCCTTGCCCTGCAAAGATGTTGCGTTTTTTGTATTATCGTTTCTCTGTATTTCAGTATAGCACGAATGGCACCAAAAGTGGTATACTGAATACGAAAATTTTAAGCAAAGGACTTTGGATATTATGCCGAAAACCATTTCCGTTCCCACTCGCTGTACCCTCTGCCCCCGCCGCTGCGGTGCTGACCGTGCCGCCGGGCGCACCGGCTTCTGCGGGGCAGGCGCTGCCCTGAAAGCCGCCCGCGCTGCCCTGCACCACTGGGAGGAGCCCTGCATCAGCGGCACAAGGGGCAGCGGCACGGTGTTCTTTTCCGGCTGCACCCTCAAGTGCTGCTTCTGCCAGAACTACCCCATCAGCGCCGAGGGGCTGGGCAAAGAGATCACCGTGGAGCACCTGGCTGAGATCTTCTTGAATTTGCAGGCGCAGGGCGCACACAACATCAATCTGGTCACCCCGGGTCAGTGGCAGCCGTGGATCATTGCCGCGCTGGACATTGCCCGCGCCAAGGGGCTGCGGCTGCCCATCGTGTGCAACACCGGCGGCTACGAGACCGTGGAAAGCGTGCAGGCGTGGCGCGGGTACATCGACATCTGGCTGGCTGATTTAAAATATGTGTCCTCTGCCCTTTCCGCAGAGCTTTCCGCCGCGCCGGACTATTTTGCCGAGGCAAAACCCGCCATCGAAGCCATGATGGCACAGGCCGGGCATCCGTTGTTTGATGCGGACGGCATCCTGCAAAAGGGGGTCATCCTGCGGCACCTCGCGCTGCCGGGTCATGTAGAGGACAGCTTTGCCGTGCTGGATCAGATGGCTGCATGGAACGACGCCGACCCCGGGTGCTTTCTGCCCAGCGTCATGAGCCAGTACACCCCTTTCTACAAGGCCGCAGAGCATGGCATCGGGCGGCGCATCACTACCTATGAATACCGCCGGGTGGTGAACTACGCCATGGACAAGGGGCTTGTGCAGGGCTATATGCAGCAGAAGAGCAGCGCCAAGGAGGAATACACCCCAAGCTTTGACCTGACTGGGGTATGATCCTGCGGCAGGGCAGCTTTTTCGGCAACTTTACCAAATTTTATGGTTTATTTTCTCTTGTCTGCGCGTGCAAACGCTTGCATTCTGTCCGGGAACGCACTATAATGGATACAATGATGTGTTAATAGTTGCGGATTCCCGCAATGTCATCAGGAGGAGCTTTATGGAACATTTCAATCCGATCCTTGGCAGCGAACCCAATGGCCAGAAGTTCATCACCTGTGGTGAGATCATGCTGCGCCTGACCCCGCCGAACTACGAAAAGATCCGCATGGCATCGGCTTTTGAGGCCAGTTATGGCGGCAGCGAGGCCAACATTGCGCTGGCGCTGGCAAACCTTGGCGTGGACAGCACCTTTTTCAGCGTAGTGCCCAACAACAGTCTGGGCAAGAGCGCTGTGCGCTGGCTTCGCTCCAATGACGTGCACTGCACCCCCATGATCCTGACCGAGCCGGACGAGACCCCTTCTAACCGTCTGGGTACTTATTATCTGGAGACCGGCTACGGTATCCGCGCTTCCAAGGTCATCTACGACCGCAAGCACAGCGCCATTACCGAGTACGATTTCTCCCAGGTGGATCTGGACGCTCTGCTGGACGGCTACGACTGGCTGCACCTCAGCGGCATTACCCCGGCACTGGCACCCAACTGCCGCAGCCTGATCCTTGATATGCTGAAGGTTGCCAAGAAGAAAGGCCTGACCGTGAGCTTTGACGGCAACTTCCGCTCCACCCTGTGGACTTGGGAGGAGGCACGGGACTTCTGCACCGAGTGCCTGCCCTATGTGGACGTGCTGCTGGGTATTGAGCCCTACCACCTGTGGAAGGACGAAAACGACCACAGCAAGGGCGACTGGAAGGACGGCGTGCCCCTGCAGCCCAGCTACGAGCAGCAGGACGAGATCTTCCAGCGGTTTATCGAGCGCTACCCCAACCTGAAGTGCATCGCCCGCCATGTGCGCTACGCCCACAGCGGCAGCGAGAACAGCCTGAAGGCCTTTATGTGGTACGAGGGGCACACCTTCGAGAGCAAGCTGTACACCTTTAACATTCTGGACCGCGTGGGCGGCGGCGATGCCTTTGCCAGCGGCTTGATCTACGCCATGCTGCACAACTACAAGGCCATGGATATGATCAACTTTGCAGTGGCAAGCAGCGCTATCAAGCACACCATCCACGGTGATGCCAACATTACCGATGATGTGAGCACCATCCGCAACCTGATGAACATGAACTACGATATCAAGCGGTAACCCGCATACAGCAACAGGCTCCTTGCCATTGGCGGGGGAGCCTGTTTTCTTTGTGCCCGCAAGCAGGATACAGAAAAAGGGCGTTCCACCCGTAAGCGGATGGAATGCCCTTTTGTTCTTGCTTAGTTGGACAGGATCATACGGTCGTTGGCAAACTCGCCGCCGCTGGCGATCTGGAACTTTGCCAGCAGGTCGGAGACGTGCAGCTTCTGCTTTTCCTCCCCTGCCACGTCGTAGATGATATGCCCCTCGTGCATCATGATCAGGCGGTTGCCGTATTTGATGGCATCCTTCATGTTGTGGGTGATCATCATGGTGGTCAGGTGGTTTTCCTCCACGATGCGTGCCGAGAGGGTAAGCACCTTCAGCGCCGTTTTGGGGTCCAGTGCGGCAGTGTGCTCGTCCAGCAGCAGGATCTTGGGTTTGTTCATGGTAGCCATCAGCAGGGTCAGCGCCTGCCGCTGACCGCCGGAAAGCAGTCCCACGCGGGCGGTCAGGCGATCCTCAAGGCCCAGATCAAGGGTCTTGAGCAGCTCGCGGTACTGCTCCCGCTCAGCCTTGGTGATGCCGATGCGCAAGGTGCGGCGCTTGCCGCGCCGGGCTGCCAGCGCCAGATTTTCCTCGATCTGCATAGTGGCGGCAGTGCCGGTCATGGGGTCCTGGAACACGCGGCCAATGTAGGCGGCGCGCTGATGTTCACCCAGGCGGGTGACGTCCACACCGTCGATCAAAATTTTGCCCTCGTCCACCGGCCACACACCGGCAACGGCATTCAGCATAGTGGATTTACCCGCACCGTTGCCGCCAATGACGGTGACGAAATCCCCCTCGTTCAGCTTCAGGTTCAGGCCGTTCAGGGCGGTTTTCTGGTTCACCGTGCCTGCATTGAAGGTTTTGGAAACATTTTGGATCTCAAGCATTTTTTGCGTCCTCCTTTGCCTTTTTGACCGGCTTCGAGAAGTATTTGCCCTTCCAGTACGGCACAGCAAGGAACACTGCCACCACTGAGGCGCTGAGCAGCTTGAGCAGGTTTGCATCAAAGCCCAGCGTCAGCACCAGCTGAATGACGATATAGTAGATGATGGCACCGATGGAAACAGAGGCCAGCTTGAGGGCAAAGTTGTGAAAGATGCGGCTAAACACGGCCTCGCCGATGATGACGGCAGCCAGACCGATGACGATGGCACCGCGTCCCATGCCGACATCTGCAAAGCCCTGATACTGGCTGAGCAGCGCACCGGACAGCGCCACCAGCGCATTGGAGACAGCCAGTCCCAGCACGATATTGAAGTTGGTGTTGATGCCCTGTGCGCGGGACATGGCAGGGTTAGAACCGGTAGCGCGGATGCCACAGCCCAGCTCCGTACCGAAGAACCAGTACAGTACCCCGATGACCACCGCCGTAACAAGGATGACCATGATGATGGGGTTATGCAGGGCAAATTCCTTGACCCAGCGCAGGGAGATGAGCAGGCCGTATTTGTCCACATTGATGGACTGGTTGGCCTTGCCCATGATCTTCAGGTTGATGGAATACAACGCCAGCTGGGTCAGGATACCTGCCAGAATGGCGGGAATGCCCATAAAGGTGTGCAGCAGGCCGGTGACAAGGCCGGTAAGCAGACCAGCCAGCACCGCTACCGCCAATGCTGCCCAGACGTTCATGCCGGAAAGCAGGCACATGACGCACACCGCGCCGCCGGTGCCAAAGCTGCCGTCCACGGTCAGGTCGGCTACATCCAGAATACGGTAGGTCAGGTACACGCCAATGGCCATGATACCCCAGATAAGCCCCTGCGCACAGGCACCCGGTAAAGCGCCCGGCAGGTTTACAAGTCTTGCAATGATCTCCAAAACAATTTCCTCCTAAACGTTACACTTTTTTATCTCCCGCTTTGATACGGGAAAGCGGAGAAGAGCAAGAATCCACTCTTCTCCGCTATTTTTATATTGTTCCGGTTTTGCTGTTATCAGGCTTCGATCTCAACATAGCCTTCCGGTGCGGTCAGGCCAAGGTCATCGCAGACAGCCTTATTGTACTTTTTGGTCACATCGGTGTACTCGATGGGCATGGTAGAGATATCGCTCTCGCCGTTCAGGATCTTGACTGCCATCTCACCGGTGGTGTAGCCCAGATCGTAGTAGCTGATGGA
>OMBQ01000887.1_pt1 | contig 28704 bp, 17 predicted proteins | sample 1674311 | NCBI WGS metagenome assembly OMBQ01 (sample SAMEA103958160, study PRJEB25191) | human gut metagenome | biome: human-associated habitat [ENVO:00009003]; feature: intestine environment [ENVO:2100002]; material: feces | place: Germany | collected 2013/2015 | reverse complement strand
AGATAAATTTATATAAATTCTATTGAAAAATTTGTAGAATTGTGATATTATTTAGTAAATGGTTTTTTATATATAAATCTAAGTGAGATTTAATATAACTGATATTACTCACAACTATTACGAAGGGGTTGATAATATGGATACCCAGATGATCATAAGTAGTATGAATTTCTTTTTACATGAAGCATCAAAAACCATGTTGAATTGGCTCAATACACTATTACCAATGGTTACGGACAATTGGTGGGATGAGTGTGTTAAAACAAGCTTGACATTTACACAGCATGAAATCGCCATAGAGAAAGGATATTCTAAGCTTTCCGATTTTGACCTTGCTGCATTGTTAAGAATTGCAAATAAATCGTGGTATAATCTGCAAACTGTCATGTTTCTTCCATCACATGAACGTGAAACTGTTCGTAAGATGATAAGTGTACGCAATAATTGGGCGCATTGTATTACCGAATTGCCTGGAAAAGATGTCATACTTCAAGACTTGAATATTTTGCTTGCTTTCACAGAACAGTTTGATGGTGGCAAGGATACTTGTGATAAAATAAATAGGTTCATTGATTTTATTGAACAGCCTGACAGCCTCAATTTGGAACATTCTCACATTGAATCGAATGATAGCGGAGAAGCTGATGTAACAACTACTAAGTCAACAGCCTCCATACATGAGAATAGCCTTGTATATTTAGTAAGCGATCCCAAGATTAACGGTGTCGTAATGTCGTTAAAAAACCTGGGAGATATTACCCAATATAATGTTTTCGTCAACAATGAAATCAAACAGTACTATACAGGACAGATAGCACTTGTCGAGAAGTCTGCTGGGTATAATTGGATTAGTCTGACAGAAATGAGGAGTTACCTAACAGCCTATCAAATAAATAATCCTTCATCCCAGAACTTATATTCGCTTAATTCAGCTCGAATAGATTTTGTTCCTTATCAGTTCCGTCCGGCATTAAAAATGATACACGCTGATGAACCTCGAATCCTGATAGCAGACAGCGTTGGTGTTGGTAAAACGATAGAGGCAGGATTGATCATCAAGGAACTTGAAGCACGTTCTGACTTAGAACGTGTATTGGTCATCTGCCCGAAGCCGTTGGTCGCTGAGCGTAAATTGGAACTTGAGATGAAGCGATTCGATGAAGAATTTATTCCTCTTGATGGAGCAACACTTCGGCAGATTATATCCGATACTGATCGTGACGGCGATTGGCCTGTTAGATTTAACAAGGCTATTATTCCATATTCCATTCTTGATTCTAAGGTATATAACGGTGAAATCGGCAGAAGAAATCGTATATTTGGTTTATCTGAACTTGACCCTGAACCACACTTCGATTTAGTAATCGTTGATGAAGCACATCATATACGCAACGGCAGCGATGATAAAGAAAAAGCGTTTGCATACAAATGTACGAAATACTTTTGCGATCATGCTGATGCCGTCGTGATGCTTACTGCTACTCCATTACAGACAAGTGATAATGATCTATTTACGCTTCTTAATGTGCTTCGCCCAGATATTGTTGTTGATAAGGATACGTTTGAGATGATGTCACGTCCGAATGCTAATATCTCCCGTGCCGTACATTTAGTTCGGGCAATGGAGGAAGGCTGGAATGAAAAGGCATCAACAGAACTGCTTGACCTTCAAAAAACTCAGTGGGGCGATAATGTTATCGCTGAGAATCCGTTGTATAATGATATATTGCGCCGTCTTGAAAGTAATGAAATAGATCGAGAAGAACGAGTAAAACTTATCTCTGATATTGAGTCACTGCACAGTTTCGGAACTATGCTCAACAGAACTCGAAGACGTGATATACAGGATTTCTGTGTCAGACGTTCTCACACGGTTTCAACTTCATTTACCGAATATCAGCAGACGCTCCACGATGAATTGTTATATTTTGAACACGAAGCACTTTCTACACTCCATAATGCGAATTCTGTGGCTTTTATGATAAGCACGATCCGCAGACAAGCTGCAAGCTGTATTTTCGGACTTGCACCATACATCAGGGATATTATCAGCAGACGTTTGATGCAGTTGGACTACGATCCTGATAGTTTAATCAATGATGTTGATGAGAAATCATTAAATACAATCTCATCTCTTGCAAAAAAAGTGCTGATGCTGGCAGATAAGCTCCCCGAAAAAGACCCGAAATTTGAAGAGACATATGTTATCATCCGTAAAAAACAGGAGCAGTCCAACAACAAAATAATGATTTTCAGCACATTCCGGCATACGCTCTCTTACTTAAAAAGGAAGCTGTCAGAGTGTGGACTTCGAGTTGAACAGATTGACGGTAGTGTTAAAGATGATACACGATACGAATTGAAATCACGTTTTGAACTTTCTCGTGAAAACGAATATGCTATAGATATTCTTTTGTTTACCGAAGTTGGCTCAGAGGGTCTTGATTATCAGTTTTGCGATATGATGATCAATTATGATCTGCCTTGGAATCCTATGAAAATCGAACAGAGAATAGGCAGAATTGATCGTCGCGGACAGTTAAGTGACGTGGTAAATATCTATAATATCATAACAGAGGGAACTGTCGATGCTGATATATATCATAGATGTCTTATGCGTATAGGAGTATTCGAGAGAAGCATAGGAGATTGCGAGGAAATTCTTGGACAAATTGCATCAGGTATTGATTATATTGTTTATGATACTAATCTGACAGATGAAGAGCGCAATATCAAACTTGAGCAAATGGCAGATAATGAAGTCCGTAAAATGCAAGAATTAAACCGTCTTGAGGAAGAGGAAAAAGAACTGTTCGGTTTTGACCTGACAGAGCTAACTACTTCTCATGAAATAAAAAAAGCAGAAAGTCCATGGATATCCGGATATTTTCTACAAAAACTAATCGAAAACTATATTACAGCTATTGTTGGAAAAGGACAGTATATTATCGGGGAATCTTCACTTAAAACAATTCGTCTTTCTGCATCGGCAAGACAGATATTGAGAGATGATCTAAAAAAACTGACCGGCGGTCGTAATGCACTTAGAAGGTCATGGCAAAACTATTTAAGTGGAAATAAGCCAAATCATTCTATTACGTTTGATCCCGAGACTGCATCCAAAGAACGTGACAGCTTCTTTATTACTGCTATGCACCCTCTTGCAAAGCAAGCAGCCAAATACTACAGCCACAGAGAGTCTGCATATCTGCACTTGCAGCTTCATACATCTGAGATTCCTTCAGGACAATATGTCTTTTCTGTTTATGCTTGGCAATATACCGGATACAACACCTATACCAAATTAATCACCGTTTGTGAGAATGAAAAAATAGCTGTAGAGCTACCTTTCCTTTTAGAAGATGCGGATAGTTCTGAAAGTAAACCTAACGGACAGTTCAATTGGTCAAGCATTGAAAATCATCATGTATCAATGTGGCTTGAAGCCAGAGAAAAGCATAAAAGTGAGATAAAAGCGTTAGAAGCATATAAACTTGAGAGTATAACCAATACATTCCGTAACAGAATTCGTTCATTAGAACAACAGATAAAGGATGCTTACGATGAAAACATAAAACGTATGCGTCAAAGTGAGCTGGACACTGTGCGTGAAAAATACTCTCGAAAGATTACAGAGATCAAAGAAATTGCTGATAAGGCAGATGTTTTAACAACTTTATTGGTAAATGGTGTGATTACGATTATGGGGGATTAATATGACAACACTTCAGCAATTACAAAGCGATTATGGAAAGGTGGATTGCCGTGATCTTGGGTCACGTAAGCTCGAACAACTCCGAGATGGATTAAAGGAAGTTGTTTCAGCAGAAATTGTAACAGCAGATAGCGGTAGAGAGTTTATTGAATTGCTAAAAAAGTTTAGAAAAGCCGTAGCAGAAAACGATAAGCTTCATGGTGATAACTATCCACAGCTTCTCAATTCTCTTTTATCTGTTGGTGAGGACGGTCTGTATTCAAATAGTCTGCGCTTTATCTTTGAACTTATACAGAATGTGGATGATTGCGACTATAAGGACAGCTCCGATTGTAAGCTGGATATGCGTTTCGATTTTGAGAACGATGAAATCATATTGACTTACAACGAAATTGGCTTTACTCCGTTTAATGTTTTTGCAATAACAGGTATAGCCGAAGCAGCAAAAAATGTATCATCAGAAAAAAATCAGATAGGCGAAAAAGGCATTGGTTTTAAATCCGTATTTGGTGTCGCAAATAAAGTATGGATCAGAAGTGGATGGTTTTCATTTGAATTATATAAAGAAAACTTTACAATTCCTGTACCTATCTACAAAAATTTCGAGTTTTGTAATGGAACACAAATGACGCTATATGTTCGAGGCAAAGCAAAACAGATTTATAAGGAAATAAAGGGACAATACTGTAAACGAGATGCACTTTTCTCACGAAATCCTTTACTTTTTCTTAATAAGCTCACATCATTGAAGTTTTATTTTGACACCTTCAGAAGTATGGAATTCCATGTTTCACGTACAGAAAATGAAGATTTCGAAAACTTTAAGATTGAAAGAGATATAGATATTTCTGTAGACCTTCGTGATTATGAAAATGGCTCCGAGGTAAAAGTAAGAGAGATAATACACTGCACACGATATACATATTATGTCACCTTTTCCAAAATGGCTTGCCGTGCCCGTTACGGAGAAAAAACACAGGTAGGGCAAGAAAATGGAAAAGCAATGATTCTAAGCGTGGTTGTTCCAGACACTGATTATATTACAACAGTTGGTAACGGAGCTTTATATTCGTTCCTTCCTACTCAACTTAAATTGAATGTTCCTATCGTTTGTCATGTGCCATTTAAGCTTGATGCCTCCAGAGAGTTCGTTGATCCACAGGATAATAATCTTTGGTTTAAAGAAGCAAGCAATTATTTATCAGAATTGATAGAGAAGGTATATCTTGATTATTGTCACAAAGTAAAAGAGAACATTGTCAGATATTTACCCGATAAAAACAAAAGCCTATTTGCCATCAACAATGGCAAAGAAGAATGCTTAACTGAACAAAAATGTTTCAATGGCGCTCATTACCTTGATTTGCCAATCTTCTATACAGCCGATAATGATTACAGAAGATCAGATGAGATTTTCTGTTTTAGCGAGAGTGAAAATATAGAGGAACCAGAAAAGGTGTACAGGCTTATGGGGTATCAGCGCTCGTTGTTTCTTTCTCCAATTCCTGTAGGTCGTTTTGCTATAAAAATACCCACAAATGTCAAGCATAAATTATTCAAAAAAGCTTTGGATATTGCTGATAAGACGTCTGATATTCTTGATTATCTTGATTCGGTAAGTTATGATTATCCTGAGCAGCTGATACGTAAGCTTGAGCCGGTAAAAATAACACAGTCACAGTTACATATCATCATAAAACACAGGAAACTAACGAAAATATTACGAATGTTAAGCTGCGAAGATATACGGAATAATAAACGTTTCAGATTAGAAATAACCGATGCTAATGAACTCTCAATTACTGATCTTCTTAATGAAGAATTTGAAATGAGCGATATTCCAAAAATAGTTAGCAGTTATATGGATTATTGTCATGGAAAATGTATTTGTATTGATGAAGCTAATGATGTTTATCTACCATGCTATAATGCAATTTTGATCTCTGCTCAAAAGCCTTTACATTCTTTCTTGTCATTCTGTCGTGATATAGATCCAGACGATCCTTTCACCACAAGAATAACATGGCGTGAAAAAACAAATGAACTTAACAAGTATGTTGAAGACTCCACAATATCCGAAGAAGAATATATGCGAGTTCTTCGTCAGATAAGAATATCCATTCGGGATTCACTTGGAAAAAATGGATACCATAGCTATCTTGAAATCATACTCAAATCAGGTACTGACAGAGGCAGATTTATACAGGAGTTTCTTCAGAATGCCGATGACTGCCTTTATGATCAGGAAGTTACACCTACTTTTTCATTGTATATAAATGGAAACACAATTATAATGGAGTATAATGAAACTGGTTTCACAAGAGCAAATATCCGTTCTATCACTGCGATAGGAGAATCAACTAAGAATAAGCTATTATCACACAACAGCACCTCAATAGGAGAAAAAGGTGTTGGTTTCAAAACGATATTTGCAATTGCGTCATAAGTTACTATTCACAGTGGAAATTATCATTTTTCCTTGAGCGATAAAGAACCGACAATACCGAGAGTCATAAATGATGCTGATGTCGATTCGGTATCCGGCACAAAGATGGTAATAGAATTAAAGGGTGGTGAAGCGTTACCGACCTATAAAGAAAAAGATATATTAGAATTATGCCTTTGTCTCCGAAATCTGAAAAAGCTGACGATTGGAAAGCATACTGTAACTATAAATGATACTGATGATAAAAGAACCATAACAATCGGAAGTCGTGACTATATCTTCAAGCGCTTTCATCACGATTTTGCAATTATGGATGAACTCACATTAGAAGAGCGAAAGAACGGAAGTCGGGAAATATCGGCTGACCAGCAGATCATATGTTATGTTCCGGAGTTCTCGCAATCAGAGTTTCAATTATACTGTGGACTGCCCACAAAGCATAAAATCAAAATACCAATGGCGATAGATGCACCATTCTCTCTTACAACTTCAAGAGAGAAAATTGAAACTGAAGGTTCAAAATGGAATAATACTATTCGTAGTGAAATGTATGCTGCGTTATTGGGAGTAATTGATTCTCTCAAAAGTGATGAGAGAGCAAGGGTATTAAGATTTCTTCGTTTTCAGCCTCGCCGTATGGGAAATACAATCGTTTATGTAAATAAGACTTTCGGAGATGAGGAAGAATTTCTTAATGGCTATGATTTATTAGCACAACTACGAACGAAAGAGATTGTCCCGACATATAACAATGACGTTTTTGCCGTTCCAATCCAACATACAGCTTATCGGTTTCCTGAAGCAGCAGTTTACATTATCAGTAAACTTTCGCTATCCGAATATGAAGGCATTAATTCTGCATCTGTTATTGATAAAGGCACAAGCGATTGTGATTCTGTTTTGAATGCTTTAGCTTGTGAAGAAGCAAACTATTCTATCGTACTTCCCATCATCTTTAAATACGCAGAACGCTTTATCAGAGATGAAGTTTTTCGTACAGCTCTGTATGAATATCTTGTAGAAGCTCCTGATAAATATACTGAAAAAATAAAAGATTTGAAAATAATACCAGTATATGGTTTGGAGTCTAATTCAACAGAATATATTTCTTGGAAAGAAGATGGTATTTTTGTAAAACCTAATTCTTCAAGATCCGGAGACAATTATTATGTATTGAATGAAAAAATCCTTTCCAAGTCTAATTGTGAAGCAATCTATTCTGCGAACATAAATGAAATGAGCATTGAATATGAACATAGCAGATATAATGCCATGTTAAAAGAAATAATAACCAGCGAAAAGGATATAACCTCCATCTATAAGTATATCATTGCTGAATACAAAGCAGGACGGTTGACGAAAAATGATTCGTTTGGTTTATTACGTGCAAATCATGTGCCTCTAAAAAATGCTTTGGGACAAATTACTATGAATGAATTGTTCACATGTGAGCAAGAAAAACAAGGATACTTCACAACCAAACTACTTATGGAGATTACGGTTCACGAAGAATGTAGAAATCTGGCTAAGGATCTATGTTATCGACCCCTTAACGAAATTCATTACGATGATTTACGTTATTATGAAGAGTTGACCCAAGATGAAGTTGAAGAATTGCTCGATGAGCCCGACCACTATTTTGTTAATTATGAAGAACTGTTAAGAAGCTTCTATCGTGACGGATTACTTTCAGATGCGTTATTACAGGAGTATAATCTTGAATATCTTTCTTATGGAGGTTATGATACTGCTTCTTATTCTTTTGAGTTTCCATCTGAACAAGTTGAAAATAGAGCCTCTCTTGCTGAACATATACGAAAACTTTGGAAAACTCCTGTTAGAATCATCACTGTTGAAGAGATGCGTAGTGTTCAGAAAATCAAAACACATGATGGCAAGCAGTTTCCGTATGACAGGTCTTATTCACGAAATATCATGCTTAATACCTATTCTCCTGAAGGAAGAAATGATCTATGCTTTTGTCAAATGTGCCTCACTCCAAAACCAAAAGGCTATATCGAAGTGAATAACATAGAGATTTCACCTGAATATTTCTTTTCTCAACTCAGAATTACACTTTGTTTGGAATGTAGCAAGAAATTTGAAGCACTCAGGCGTAATGATTCAATAAGGAATGCTTTTATTGAAAGTATTATAGACTATGATATTTACGATGAAAGCACTGTTGAAATCTCTATAGGAAGTGGCGATACAATTACCTTTACTGCAAAACATCTTGCCGAAATTCAAGAGATTTTAAAACAGAAACCTAAGAGCCACAAGTAATATTATAGGGAGCGCTACCGATTTGGCAACGCTCCCTACTTTTTTATTTATCCTTTCTCTGCACTCGTATGATCTGTTAAATCTGTTGGTTATCCCCAAACTTCCTCTGCGATTTCCTTAACAAGTGCAAGCTTTGCCCACTGTTCCTCCTCTGTGAGCTTGTTGCCTATCTCGCAGGACGCAAAACCACACTGTGGGCTAAGGCAAAGTCTGTCAAGTGAGATGTACTTTGCAGCATCGTGGATACGGTCGATAACAGTCTGCTTGTCCTCAAGCTCAGGTTTCTTTGATGTGATAAGTCCGAGGACTACCTTCTTGTCGCCGCTTACAGCTTTCAAAGGTTCAAAGCCACCTGAACGCTCATCATCAAATTCAAGATAATATGCGCTTACGTTTTCACCTGCGAAAAGTGTTTCTGCAACGCTGTCATAAGCACCGCTGCTTGCATATGTTGAGTGGAAGTTACCACGGCAAACGTGAGTTGTGATAACAAGATCCTCAGGCTTGCCCTCGATAGCAAGGTTGTTTATTCTCAGCAGAAGTCTTTTTATATCCTCAAGTCCTGCGTCGTCAACTCCAAAAATAGCCTTTGCATTAGGGTCAACTATCATGCCCCATGAGCAATCGTCAAACTGAATGTTGCGGCAACCTGCTGCGTAAAGATCAGCGATGACTTTTCTGTAGCCCTTTGCGATATCCTGAACAAGCTCTTCTTTATCGTTATAATACTTCTTTGTGTTCTCCAGTGCGAAAGGCATTATCATCTGCTCAAGAAACTGTGCAGGTGCAGGGATAGTCTGCTTTGCGACTGTGTTCTCGTCCTCGAGAGCCTTAACAAATTTAAAATGCTCAACAAATGGGTGGTCGCCAACTGATACCTTGCCTGTGAGATATGTATCGTCTATCATTGCGGCCTCGCCATGGAATGGCAGACCTGTCTGTGTCTTGCTGTGACCAACGCCATTGAAGCCCCACATAAAGTCAAGATGCCATGTTGCTCTGCGGAACTCGCCGTCTGTGATGATATGATAACCAGCCTTTTTCTGCTTTGCAACGAGATCAAGGATAGCCTTATCCTCTACCTCTTTAAGCTGCTGGGCTGTGATAGCGCCCTTTTCAAAATCTGCTCTTGCCTTTTTCAGATAGTCAGGTCTGAGAAAGCTGCCCACAAAATCGTAGCGGCATGGTGCTTTGATATTATTGCTCATTTTTATTACCTCTTTCATTTTATTATAGTTTATTTCCTATTGGTTTGCTGGTATTTAGTATAGCACGAAAAAGGGCGATAGTAAAATATTTATTTCTGTGGGATAGATATAGTTTCAAACTATAACGGATCGAATAGTTTGCTTGACTTTGGGGCATATGGTGTGGTATAATGAATAATACGATATAGTTAGACGATAAATCGAGATTAGATAAACAAAGGTATGTAATATGATAAAAATTGTGTGGTCAATAAAAGATATAAATAAATATCAAACAGGAAACTTACCCGATAATGCAATAAAGATAGAAACGCCTAAGAGCGTCGATGAACTGATGAAAAAAGCGTTGCCGATAGCTGTAATTCTATGTGTTTTACTTTTTGCCGCTATGCTTGGTAAAACCATTGTGTGCAAGGTGGTCGTGATCTCTCCAATATTTATTCTGGTGGGATTTGCTTTAGGCTTTTTATTGTTGATAATTCACGAGTGGTTACACGGAATCGTTTATCCTAAGGACGCAGATGTAACAATAGGAAGAATTAAAGGAAAGGCAACATTTGTGGCATTAGCATCATATCCATTAAAACGAGATAGGTTTATATTGATGTGTCTGCTGCCTTTTGTTCTTGGGGTGGTTCCTTTTATATTATTTTTAATTAGTCCTGCCGAATTTAGAGTATTTAATGGATTGAATTTTGGTATGGCGTGTATGGGTATGGTTTCGCCATTTCCAGATGTTTATAATGTCCTTACCGTTCTAAGGCGCTCTGAAAAAAACGATTCAATAATGTTCTACAAAAATGATATGTACAAGATCTCTTGAATTTCCAGACTAAGCTTTACCCATATATTCCACCGATACAGCCCCCTCTGTATCGGTATTTTTCTGTCCTTACCGCCTTCCATCGCCCCAATTCTATTGACATTTCCACCTTGTTGTGCTATCACAAAAGTTTACGAGTTAGTCATAACTAGCTGTATGATACCGCAGAAGTAAGATAGTAAGATAGATAAGAAAGGCGGAACATAATGAAAAGTTCTGCAATAGTAAAAAAGGCACTGCATAAAGCGGACGGCGTTTTGTACCCGACTGCAGGCAGGAAAGATAAAGTCGTTATTACAATGTCAAGTTGCAACGTCATGCAATGAAAGTTTCTTTGCTTTTTTCAAGCTTTTTTTGTCCACCTATTTTTTTTGAACAATCATGCTTTTTCTGACATATTATAAAAATGAAAATGCAAACGCAGTCACACTGATCTAATGCGTTTGAGATATGGAGGGTAATTTATGTCAGAAAAGTATTTTTTGGGTGCAATGACGCAGAATGGTTTTTCCACGGAATTTGGCAAGATAATGGCTGATAAGGAGTATTTCACATTCATACTCAAAGGAGGTGCAGGCACGGGAAAATCTTCACTTATGAAAAAGATAGCCGCTGAGTTTGAGCCGACAGAGGACGTCACTAGGTTTTATTGCTCCTCTGACCCTGCTTCCCTTGATGCAATCGTTCTGCATACATCAAAGGCCATAATCTGCGACGGCACTGCGCCCCACGTTATGGAATGTTCATATCCAGGAGTTTGTCAGAAAATAATCAACTTAGGAGAGTATTGGGACGAAGAAAAGCTGAAAACCTTCAAATCTGAAATAATTGAGGTCACAGACAAAAACAAGTCGCTTTTGGCAAGAAGCAAAAGGTTTACCACTGCCCTGTCTAACGTTTGCTTCGATACCTACAATTGCGGTGAAGGCTGTCTGCTGGAGGAAAAGCTGAAAAGCTTCACAGAACGATCAGCAAAACGTCTTCTAAACAAAAAAGGCTCTGGCAGCGGCAAAACTGATATTAGACAGTTGACCGCTTTGACAGAATACGGCTGTATGACGCAGCTTGCCACTCTTGACAGCTACCTTGACGTGTTCGCCATGAACGATGATTATTATGCCGCTTCCCACAAGTTCGTCACCCTCATGGCACAGCAGGCTGTAAAGCGAAGTTATGATGTTATCCTCTGCCCTGCTATCCTATTTGGCAACACCCTTTACGAGCATTTGCTTATCCCGGAGGCTGGCATCGCATTTGTGATAAATTCCCCTATAAGCCAGCTTGACGGCTTTGAAAAAGCTATCAACATGGGCAGATTTTATGACAAGAAAAAGATCTCAGCCCTGAAAACAAGACTGAGATTAGATAAAGTCACCGCCTCCGACCTTGCAGAGGAAGTGTATTCAGGCATCAAGAAAGCCAAGAAAGTCCATGACGAGATAGAAAAGTATTATATCGCCGCAATGGATCACGCCGCCCTTAATAAGGTTTGCGACAGCATTTCAAGGGAAATTCACGAAAGGACTATAAAATAGTTTTCCACATTCCGTCGTAAGGCGCAGGCTCAAAGCCCATTTTCTTATAAAGCGATATGGCTCTGCCGTTTTCAAGCTCGACTTCAAGTCGGATACGGCGGAGCTTTTTGTCGCCATTTTCCTCGATATACTTAAAAAGCTCCCTGCCTAGACCTTTTGAGCGGTATTCCTCCAGCACAAAAAGCTCGTCTATCCATATAGTAATACCGCCTGCTTCAACTGAATATGTTTTCATTGTAACACAGTAGCCAACATTATTGCCGTCACAAACGAGCATATAACCCTGCACATACACGTCAGACCTCATCATTTCATCGAAGCCCTGCTCAAAATGCTCTCTTGGAACAGGCTTGTCCACCGCAGAAGAATTATAGAACTCAGTGGAAAATCTGATATAATCTTCCCTGTCCTCAGGCACAAATTTTCTTATCATTTTTATCTCTCCGTTTCTTTGGTATTAGCCTATTATAGCATTTTATTTATCAAAAGTCAAATGCACAAATTTTGTTGCAAAAGTCCAGATTATGTGATATAATTATTTTGGATAGTTTTAATCATATTTGTGAGGATACATAATGAAATATACTTTTGATTGCGACCGCTGGGGGAGCAGTTTTTCAGTGCCGTCTAAAGTGGTCGATAAATACATAAAATTAAGTGATGGCGACTTTGTAAAGGTACTTCTCTGCATACTCTGTTCAACGGAACGTGAATGCGACAGTGCAAAGCTTGCGGAAAAGTCCGGGCTTTCTGAGAACACTGTCATTGACGCTGTGACACACTGGGTATCACTGGGCGTTATCACCTCAGAACGCAGTGATACGGCAAAGCCTGCACAGGTCAAAGCCGTTTCTACGCCTGTTTCAGAGCCTGAAACAAAGGCCGAGCCTGTTTCAAAAGTTGAGGCAGTTGCCCCGAAACGTCAGAGCGTTTCAAACAAGCTGTGCATAAGGTACAAAAATTCCGAGATACTGGAAAAACAGCAGAAGGACCCTAACCTTGCACATCTTTTTGACGAGATACAAACCGTTTTACAACGCACTATCAATGGAACTGAGCAAGGGGAACTTCTTGCTCTTTATGAATATTACCGATTTGATGCTGCATCTATTCTCTTAGCCGCAGAATACTGTGTGTCACTTGAAAAGCACAACGTGTCTTACCTTGTGACAGTAATGCGAGGGTGGTTTGAACAAGACATCTGTACTTATCAACAAATTGAACAAGAAATAATTAGGCTTTCCAACATAAAAAAGTATGAATTCAAGGTACTGAAAATTTTCGGACAGACCGCAAAGCCGTCAAAGCAGCAGCTTGAGTTTATAGAAAAATGGCGCACAATGGGCTTCACTGTTGAAATGCTGGAGATAGCCTATAACAAGTGCGTTGACAATACCAACAAACTGAATTACAAATATATAGACACTATACTGTCAAACTGGGCTGGCAAGAGCATCACTACCCCTGAACAGGTCACACACGAGGATGAAAAGTACCACACCTCCAAGAAAAATAAGAATACTAATAAGCAAACTTCCTATAATCTTGATGATTTTGAAAAATTCGCAATGAATTTTGATCTAGAAAAATCAGGAAAGCTATGATAAGGAGTAGAAAATGAAATATTCAATAACCGCATATGACAAGGCTGAAAATGAACTTAAAAGACGGCGTGAAGCTGTCATGAACGAGCATGAGGTCCACGCTCAGGAGATAGCACAGCGACTTCCTGAAATAGAGGTTCTTACAAGATCACTAAAAGCAAATAACTGTGAACTCATGAAGGGCATAGTAGGCAAAAATGCTCATGGAAGAGAATATATACAAAAAATGCGTCAAAACAATGCCAATACTAAACGTGCCATTAAAGGGCTGCTTAAAATGGGAGGTTATCCTGAAGACTACCTAGATTATCACTATTACTGTCCTAAATGCTGTGATTATGGCTATCGTGACGGAGTGAAGTGCAAGTGCTTCACCGACTTGCTGAAAAAATACACCACTGAGGAGCTTAACGAGAATTGCAGTATCCAGCTCCACGATTTCTCTGAGTTCAGGATAGAATTTTATCCTGAAAGCGACGGTAATGGAATGTCACCGAGAGAGAAAATGAGAACGGTGTATTCAAACTGCCGTGCATATGCTGACAAATTTCATGAAAACTCTCCATCACTGTTTTTCATTGGCAAAACAGGTCTTGGCAAGACTTTTCTTTCAGCCTGCATTGCAAATGAACTTATACAAAAGGGCTACAGCGTCATTTTCGCCTCTCTGCTTAAGCTTCTCAGACAGATAGAGGACGAGCATTTTGGCAGAGCTACAGGTCAGACACTTGACATCATAGAGAATGCCGACCTTGTTATCCTTGACGACCTCGGCTCAGAATTTCAAACGAGCTTTACCGATTCCGTGATCTATGAAATAATCAACGAGCGTATCAACCTTGGCAGGCCAACGATAATCTCTACCAATCTCACCAATGAAGAATACAATGCAAAATATAATGAGCGTATAGTTTCGAGGCTCACAGGCTGTTTCATGCCTATTATGTTTGTGGGAAACGATATTAGACACGTAAAGCTGAAAAATAATCTTTAAGGGGTAAAAAATGAAAAAAATTAGGGGAACTTTTCTTTCTATACCGGTGCTTCTGCTTGCAAACGCACCTGCGCTGTGGAAACTTATTAACATAAATTCTCTGCTCAAAACGCTTATCATCATACTTTTGGCACTATACACCTTGGTTTTCATGTTCAAATCACATGGATGCAAAGGTTCTCACGGAAAAATCCGACGGCTTGATTCCGGAGCGTTTGTACTTGGTTGCGGTGTTTTGCAAAGCGTTATACAGCTTATAATAGTGATAGTACTTTGCTTTACAAAGCTGAATGGTTGGCGGTTTCTTGCAAATGCACTTTGCGCTTATGCTATAACAACGCTTTTGTGTCTGAGTGGCATTGTGCGGATAGCGGCTTCGGCACGTCAGGTGAAAATACTGTGGTATGTTATTCTGTTATTCACCTGGTACATACCTCTTGTGAACTGCATCGTGTTCAGAAAATTCTACAAGGCAGCGAGAAGTGAATACTACTTCGAGCAGGCAAAGCTTGACCTTGACGCTGCACGAAAAGAGAACGAGATATGCAAGACAAAGTATCCTATACTTATGGTGCATGGCATATTCTTCCGTGATTGGCAGGTAATAAACTATTGGGGCAGGGTACCTAATGAACTTATTAGAAATGGCGCAGAGGTCTATTATGGCAAGCAACAGTCTGCCAACAAAGTATCCGTCAGTGCCACTGAGGTAGCTGAAAGGATAAAAGAAGTCATTGCAGAAACTGGTGCAGAAAAGGTCAACATAATCGCACACTCAAAGGGTGGGCTTGACTCGAGATACGCTATCTCTCACCTCGGCATGGACAAATATGTGGCAACTCTTACCACCATAAACACACCACACTATGGCTGTAAATTCGTTGATATGCTTCTTGGGAAGATACCTGAGAGCATACAGAGCTTTGTTGATAGAAAATACAACAAGCTTTTCACTGCTCTGGGTGACAAAGACCCAAGCTTTTTAGATGGCGTTTATGACCTGACTTATAAAAACTGCTCTGAGCTTAACGCAAGCACCCCTGACAGCCAGTTGGTTTCCTACCGCTCCGTCATGAGCAAAATGAACAGCATACGTTCTGCAGGTTTTCCGTTAAATATCGGCTATCTGCTCAACAAGCCATACGGCAATGGCAATGATGGGCTAGTAACAGTTGAGTCGGGACTTTATGGTGAAAACTCCAAGATGATAGAACACAAGGGCAAGCGTGGCATTTCTCATGGCGATGTTATCGACCTTTTCAGGGAGAACATCAAGGATTTTGACGTGAGAGAATTTTATGTAGATATAGTAAAAGAGCTTAAAGAACAAGGTTTCTGATAAAAAAACACCCGTATCGCACATGATACGGGTGTTTTGCTGTTTTCTGGGGCTAATTAAATGTTTCATTCTGAAACGTTGTCTGCCCTTGATAGTTTTGCGATTGAAGTTTGCTATCTTCGCATTAAACGCAGACATCATTCTAAGCTCATGTGGTGGAAGCTCCTCCTCACCATAAAACCGACAGTCTGACAGACTATCGTTCAAAACTCAGTTATCTATTTTTGTCACAGAGTCATAAACTATCTTATATTTTTCGCAGACCTTTTCATAATCCTGCTCATAGCCTGACAGCTCACCGTCCCTAAGATCCTCTGTAAGGTCATAGCTCGCCTTGTAAAGTTCGTCAAAGCCAAGATTGCTACAAATGCCTTTGAGGGTGTGTGCGCCATACGGAAAGCTTCCTTGGCGTTTTTCTCCTCTAAAGCCTTGCACATATCCTGAAAAGTTGTATCATCTGCAAATCTTTTTGCAAACTTTGTTATCATTTTCTCACTGCCGAAACGTACCAGAACGTTGTCATAACTTGCGCCAATGCTTTCATAAAATTCTCTAGTAGTCATCAGGACACTCCTTACAAATCATATCATCTCTTATTCTACACCCTTTGCAAGCTCGTTCTGAATATCTTTAAGACATTCGACAAGCACAGGGTTGAATGTGCCGCACTCTCCGTTAAGTATCAATGCCATAGCCTTTTCATGAGAATACGCCTTTTTGTAAACTCGCTCGCTGACAAGTGCGTCATAAACGTCGGCGACAGAAACTATCTGAGCCGATAGCGGTATCTCGTCGCCTTTTAGTCCGTCAGGATAGCCCCTGCCGTCATAACGCTCATGGTGCCACCTGCATATGTCATGGGCTATCTTCAAAAGTGGCTCGTCACGGAACTGCTCAAGACTTTCAAGCATATTCGCTCCGATAGCGGAGTGAGTTTTCATTATCTCAAACTCCTCTTTGGTTAGCCTGCCGGGCTTATTGAGTATCTTATCGTCAATGCCTATCTTGCCGATATCATGGAGTGCCGCAGCCATTGGTATGAGAAGCTGCTCAGTGCCGCTGACAGTATACTTGTTTGTGCGCATAGGAAGCCTATCTAAAAGCAGCTCCGTTATGCGCTTTATGTTCACCACATGACTTCCACTCTCGCCGTTTCTGAACTCTACTATCTGGCTGAGTATGCTTATCATCATACGGTTGTTTTTATCTTTTTCGTACATCTGGTCGCTGACAAGGGAAATAAGTCTGCGCTGTTTTGCATAAAGCTTAATGGTATTGAACACACGCTGATACACAACGCGTGAATCAAATGGTCTGCTGATATAATCAGAAACGCCAAACTCATACGCTTTTCTTATAGAGGACGCAGAATCCTCGCTTGATATCATTATAACAGGGATATCATCTATCCAATGATGTTCCGCCATATAGTCAAGAACTTCAAATCCGTCCATTTCAGGCATGATTATATCTAAAAGCACAAGTGAAATTCCAGTGCCATACTGACTAAGCAGGTCAATACACTCCTCGCCGCTTGCCGCCTCATGTATGATATATTCATTGCCAAGCATTTCAGAGAGTATCTCTCTGTTTATATTTGAATCGTCAACAATAAGTATCTCCTGCTTTTGAGGCTCACCGGCAACACTTTCGTGACCATCTGTGACAACTGTATCTTTCTTTGTCTTTGCCTGATACATAAGCTTATCAGCCTTGCTGACAGCTTCGTCAAGGCTATTGCCATCAGTGAAAACGCCGCCGACGCTTGCTGACAGACGTATATTTGAATACCCTGGCACAGTTGCCGCATGGATATTTCGTTTTATCTTCCTGAGCTTATGGGCAAAATCGTCCTCCTGAATATCAGGCATGACAAGCAAAAACTCGTCGCCACCATAACGCACAAGCACATCAGATTTTCTAATACAGCGCCTTATAGCATCAACCACTGTCACAAGCACCATATCTCCTGCGTCATGACCGCATGTATCATTATAAACCTTGAAGTCGTCAAGATCTATCATCGCAACGCCCGCAGGCACATGGGACTTTTTAAGCTTATCTTCAAAATATCTTCTGTTGCTCGCACCTGTCAACGCATCAGTATACATTGCCTTATGATATTTTGACAGCTTATTCATTATCTTTTCTCTGTCCTGAACACCCAGCAGAGAGTCCTCATCAAGCTTTTTGATAAGCTCCATAACATACGGCTCTCCGTCAACCTGAACATACTTTGAAAAGACCTGATAAATGTCAGTTCCCATAAATTCAAGCTTAGTTCTCGGCTTTTTATCAATAAAAGTTTTTAAGGATATACAGTTTTCACAAGGCTCGTCCACTTTCCAAAAAGAAAAACACTGACATGGATTTTCAACGCAGCCGCTCACTCCATGAGGACTGTCCGCTTTCAGAAGCCTGACAAAATCAAAAGTTTTCCTGAGAACGTCAATTTCCTTTTCTAACTCCGAAGAGGTAGAACTCAGTTGGCTTTTGCTGTTATCATCGCAGGTCCATAATTTGTACACGTCCATATTCACGTTCTCCTTACGCTTAGTGTAGACTTATTGTTGCTTTTTTTACTTTTTTCGACATTATTAACTGATTTATTATACCACACCTCAATCACATTGTCAACCGAACGATACAAATTATAATATTATTCATAATATTAACACATTCATATTTTAAGCGACTTTGCTCTAGTTTTTTATATACTTATCGTCATTCATAAAGTAAATATGGCACTCCACCTTGGTTTTATCACTGAGCGAGAGCATTTTTCTGAGTATCTTTTCGTAGAAATCAAGCTGTGAACGATATGTCTTTAAAATTCTCTCCTCAAAAAGCTTTCTGTCGGCTTCTTCCTGTATGTTGGTCTTATAGTCGATTATGATAAAGCTTTTGTCTGACATTTTAAGCACAAGATCCATAACTCCGTTGCTGTATTCATTGCCGTCCATACTGTAGAATGGAAGCTCTGTATACACTGCCTGCGCAGTTTTGAGCAATTTTTCGATATCCTTATCTTTCAAAAAGCTGTGAAGCTGATAGTTGATATAGTCCTTATAAAAGCTCTCAGAAGCCTGCGAACTGCACTCGCCCTCAAAGTCGAGATACGCTCTGCTGACAATCTTCTGGATTAGCTCTTTCTGCTGTGGCGTTTCGTTATACGGAAACAGCTTTCCACGCATATTCACCGCAAGCTCAAAGGCACGATGTACCATATGACCGATATCTCTGCCCATTGGACGTTTGTAAGACAGTTTCTCTACTCCACTTGGTATAGTGACCTTTTTGCCGTCCTCAAGGTGGCTCGGAGTGATTTTGCTAACATGTTTCTCACTGAGCTTTTTAACGCTTTCATCAAAAGCATTTCGGCTGTTGTTCACCTCGTCGAATATATCCTTGACGTTTATCTGCGCCGCCTGCACAGCACTTTGCGCTGTGGCATTGTTTATCTGCGGCAATTCTCTGCCTATTTTGCTCATTGTAAGTTTGTCGATCACAGGTTTTTTCCGTTCAAAAGTATACACAAATATAAAAGCCTGCTTTGCTCTTGTGGCCGCAACATATTCAAGCCTGAGCTGTTCGCCAAAATATTTATCCTCTGCCTGCTTCCTTTCATTAGGGTAGAATGTCAGATAGTCCATATATGAATAATCGCTTGTTTTCAAAGGTACATAGACCTGTCTTTTAGCCACAAGGTCGGTGTACTTTCCACCGCTGAATTTATGATTTTTAGCCTCCGCCATAATAACGATATTCCCCTCAAGACCCTTTGCCTTGTGAAGATTCATGAGCCTTACGCAGTTCTGCTCACTGCTGTCAAGGATAAGCTCTTTTTCTTTCAGCACAGAAAGCTCGTTTTTCATCATGTCCATAAGCTCGCCGCTTCCTGCAAAATCCTGCTTTTCCCACTTTTCAATAAGATAGATAAGATTTGAAAGCTCATATTCTCTGTTGCTGGTATTATCGAAAAGAAGCTCAGGAAAATCAAGTATCTTATAAAGCTTCGCTATAGGCTCATTGACAGTATCGGCAGACGTCTTTACTGCAACAAGTGTGGCGTCATTACTTTCACAGTTTTGTTCATAATCGTCTACGTCAATTTCAGCGTCTTCAAAATCGATGCTGTCAGGCCTACATCTCCAAAGGATAGAATAAGCCTTTTCCTTTGCGGTAGGACTGTAGCTTTCAAAAACGAACTCTGCAAGAGCAATAAATCTTTTCAGCACCAGACTGTTTTTCTGAGGACGTTTGCCCCACATTGTATATGGTATGCCACGATCTGTCAAGACCATTGAATAAAACTCCATTTGAGTTGTGTTCCAAAGAAGCAGAAGAAAATCACTGTATTTTATAGGTCTTTCCACACCCTTGTCGAATATCTTTCCACCGTTCACAAGGTCTGAAATTATCTTAGCCACACTTTCAGCACCCAGATCTTTGACAAAATACGCCCCTCTGATAACATCGTCGGAAACAGCCGCAGGCTTATCAGCCTTTGATATCATATCGCTGTATGTCATGCCGTATTTGCCGTTTATTTCAGGCTGGAACTTTTCATTTACCCAAGCTATAAGCTGCTCATCAGAGCGGAAGTTGTAATCAAGTGAGAAAAACTCGCAGTTTTTTTCGTTATTGTTCTGGAATTTGGCTTTCATTTTGTTATAAAGCCTGATATCAGCATCACGGAAGCCGTAGATAGACTGCTTAGGGTCGCCCACCGCAAACAGCGCACCATCACGGAGTGGGCATTGCCATATATCACCGCCTGCTATAAGCTTGCTGTCGTCTGCACAAAGATACAGCAGAAGCTCAGTCTGCATAACGTCAGTATCCTGAAACTCATCTATATAAATGCAGGAATACTTGTCTTTGAAAAACGCTCTTGCCTCACTGCTGTTTTTGAGAAGCTCGTGAGTGTGATACAAAAGCCCGTCATTTGAAACGCTCTCCCCGTCTTCACTCTCCTGATAAGCCTTTACAGCCTGCTCTATATACGTTGCCGTCTTGTTGAGGGCATACAGTGCATTTTCTTTCTTTACATTATCAAACCCACTTGGGCTGAAAATGGCCATGTTCTCATTGCTCTTTGGATGATCTTTCTTAATTTTCGTCTTATTAAAAGGCTCAAGGAACTTTTTGCAAGCTTTAAGATTAGCGCAAACTTTTACATAATTATACTTTGGGTCGTAGACATTCATATTATCAGGAAAAAACTTTGTCACATCACCAACAAGAAAACCTGCTATATCTTCGTATTTTCCACCCAAAGCACCATTATAGAATGCACGCACAAGACTATCCCTATAGTTACACATTTCTTTATAGGCAAGCATATTTATGGTGTCAAATGTCACACTGTCATAGCTTTTATCCCTAACAAACTCAACATCTCTGTATTCAGCACACTCAAGAAATGTTTCCATAAGAAAGTTTTTCACACGGCTGTCTCTGAGCTTATATTGATTGCTGTTCAGAAAGCCGAAATCTTCTATGTTCGCACCATTTGTGCGGTAATATCTCTCGAAAAAGTCAGCCTGTGCCTGCTTTGTTTCACCGTCCTCGGCAAGTTTTAATCCCAAATGCAGGTCAGCTTCAAAAGGCTGTTCTGACAGCATACTCAAACAAAAGCTGTGTATAGTGCTTATCTTCATGCGCTGTAAATTCATAACAGCGTTCTCATACAGCTTCTTTTCCTCACCGCTGCATTTTGCGATATTCTCCGTAAGCCCTGCCTGTATCCTCTCATAAAGCTCGTTTGCAGCAGCGTTGGTGAAAGTTATAAGGACTATCTTTTCAACAGGTATACCTGCGCCTATCTGACCTATAACACGCTGTATTATAAGCCTTGTCTTACCTGCACCTGCGCCTGCTTCAACAAGGATATTCTTATCATAACTGTCTTTGTCTATTATATAGCTTCTTATCTGTTCTTCACTCATTCTGTTGCACCCCCTGAGCAAACTTCTTCATAAGCAGGACAAAACGTGCATGGAGTTATTTTATCATTCTTATTCACAATACACTTTTTAAAGCCCTCTTTTACTATTTTCTTAAATGTTATTGTTATCATGTTTTCAATTCCAGAATTATCTTTATTGTTAACTACATGGCAATTCCCTTTTTCAAGAATGAAAACATAATCTGCGGAAACGATATCACTTTCGCTCACTTCGCCCACAGGCGTAAGACCTTTTTCAAGCGCAAGGGCATAAATATGATCCTGTGGGTCTTCTGGAAGCTTCTCCCTGAATTTTTTGATATCCTCCGTCTTGTAGTCAACTATCTGGTATGACACCTTTGTGCCGTCTATTATCTTGTCAAGGCGGTCTATCCTACCCCTTATGGTGACTGTATATTTGCCTATCTCCACATCACCGTTGAACGGATACTCGACCTCAACGACCTCACGTTTGCCTGAGTGTATATCGTCGTGCAGTTCGTCAAGATAAGCCTTGATACAATTGTAATATTCATTTCTCTCCCTCTGCGCAACAGCCATATCCACAGGGGGATAGTTACGGAGATAGTTTTTAGAAACGCTCTCGAATATCTCATCAAGCGCCGATGTGTCAACAATTTCAGACACCTCAGCCGCACTTTTGCCCTTAAGCACAGTCTTGGCATAATTCTCCATTATCTCATGTATATACATTCCCTTGACATTGCCTTTGAGCCATGCACTGCGGTCTATATCCACCTCCTGCGGCTTTTCAACATGGGCAATACGCTCATAGAAAAACCTCAGCGGACACTGAAGCATAGTCGAAAGGCTTGTGGCAGAAATGATAAAATGTTTATTTTCGCACATTTCACGCAATATATCTATACGGCTTTTTCTTTGCTTATCAAGATACTCCGTAAGGCTTTCGCTTTGCTTTGCACCGTCATCATGAAGCCCGATTTTTTCTGCCTTGTTAAGGAAAGCACTGTTTAATGATATCTCAGAACGCACGCTCACCTTGCGTCTGTCAGAAAGATAATCATACACTTCTATTTTGTTTACATCAATGCCCTTTTCAGCCGCAATAACAGTATACACTGCCGACGGGCTTTGCGCTCTTATTTCTACGGTATCATAAACACTACAGCTTACAACAAGGTTTGCTCTCTCAGCCATGAGAACAGTTCTCACAAGGTCAGTGAGCTTTCTGCGCTCGATAGCGTCAGAACAATGGTCACGGTTGCCGAAAAGCTGTTCTCTCTCCTTATCGTTCAGAACAGGCGACTCGTCCTGCATGACAGGAAATCTTCCTGTTGTCAGACCAAGAACATATATGTTTTTCATGAAAAGCGCAGAATACCGCCCCATAAGACAGCAGGTAACAGCGCCTTTTGATGCAGGCAAAGAATACCTTGCGTTCTCTGCAATGTCGGTGATCTCAGTCATTGCTTCCTGCAAGCTAAGTTTCTTGTCATAGTCTGCATAAAATCTGTATCTGCCTATCAAAGCGTCCTTAACACTTGATATGGAACTTCTCTGCTCAGCGTTTGTACCTCTCACATACTTATTCACCAAGTTCAGTACGCCACCGTAAAACTCTTTTGCGCTGACATTTTCTTTTTTAAAGAACTTATAAAAGTCCTTGAACACCTGACTATCCCTTGTGCTATACCATTCAATGCCCCAGCCGCTTCCAGAATTCTGTGCTTCAAGGAATATCCTGCCCTTGCTTTTGGTCTTGCCGTCCTCTACTTTCTCCTCATATTGGAAAACAGGCGAAAGCATTACATCTCTGAAAAGGTCAAATCTATAGTCATTTTTGCACCATTTAAGCATTGCCCTGAAAAATGCAACAACGTCACTGTGTCTGCATGAAATGCCCTCAGGAAATTCCACGGGGACTTTGTATTGATCGCACATATTCACAAGCAAGTCCATATACTCATCATCGGGACACAGCACAGCGGTATCGCAAAGCTCATAACCACTGTTCACGATATGTAGAACAGTTCTCTCCACCTCGTTTGTTACGCCATAATTTCTCCAAAGCTCCGCATTTTGTGCTAATTTTCTCAGACCATTCTGATACTGCTCATCGCTCATATCAGCCATGTTATCTATCACCGCAGGATCATGCAAAAGCCCTATATACTCCGCTGTCAGCTTGTCAGCTTCTATTTCTTTGTCATATGCAAAACGAACGTTGCTCACGTCTGCCTTACCAGCCTTTATAAGACCGCCAGCAATGCTTATGAGCTTTGCACTGTCATATAGTTTGCTGTCTGAAAGCTTATTTTCATACGCTTGAAAGATCGCACTCAGCGTGTTGATACGTCTGCTGTCCAAGGACAATGAATCAGGGTCTATACAGTTCATTCTAAGCTCTGATATTGTCTTGAATATCTCCATGCAGGCATTATGGTCATCGCTTTTAAAATAGTTTATACCGCTTTCATCAATAATACGTCTTACTATCTCACAGCCCTCAGCATTTGACAGTGTTATTATCCTGCTGTCCATATACTCGGCACTGGTTTCGATAATATGCTTTGCATGATCTGCGACTGTGTATCTTTCAAGCCTTATAACAATATTTTCACCGCTTGCGTTCTCCAACATTCTCTCGGCGTTGAGATAATCATTACATATGTAAACCTTTTTAGTCAAAGGGTCTGCTTCATTACAGTCTTTGAGCCACTCTATAAAAGTCATTACGCTTTCTCCCCTAACATAAATTATCATAATAACATTTTACCATAGCAGAAAAATCTTGTCAATCTACAATTAGCGTGTTTGTATACTTTTTTGAAACAAAATATTAAAGAAAATTTATTGACAAAATCATACCGCTATGTTAAAATATACTTTGTAAAACTTGCGTGGATTTTTCCTGACAGTATGTCACTTTTCGCCACACAGCAAACAGGCTGTGCGGCTTTTTTTCTGCCCACAGACAAAGGAGTGTAAAAAAATTAATGAACAGTGATTTCATGAAAACAAGACCGATCTTCCCTCTTCTGCTTTCAATGTCCCTGCCAATGGTGATATCAATGCTTGTAAACTCTCTTTACAACATCATTGACAGCTTTTTCGTGGCAAAGATAAGCGAGGACGCAATGACATCGCTTTCACTGGTGTTCCCTGTGCAGAATTTTATAAGTGCCACTGCTATCGGCTTTGGTATCGGCATCAATGCGGTCATTGCCATATATCTTGGTGCAGGCAGAAAGGAAAAGGCTGATATTGCCGCAACTCAGGGGCTTGCCCTTTCGGCTTTGCATGGTATTGTGCTAATGATAATATGTATACTTATAATGCCTGCATTTCTATCTATGTTCACAAGTAATAAAAACGTTGTAGATCTTGGCGTGAAGTATTGCAACATTGTATTTACATTCTCTCCTGCATTAATGCTTGCCATTGCATTTGAGAAGATATTCCAATCTGTCGGCAGAATGAAGATATCAATGTTCAGTATGCTCTGCGGCTGTATCGCAAACATAATCCTTGACCCTCTGCTTATTTTTGGCGTTGGATTTTTTCCTGAGATGGGTATAAAGGGTGCGGCACTCGCCACCGGTATCGGTCAGGTGCTGACCCTTGTCATATACATAATAGCATATCTTCGCTGTGAGCTTCCTGTTAAACTTTCCGCAAAACACAAGCGTCCCGACGGCATAATAATCGCAAAAATGTACTCCATAGGCATTCCTGCAACGCTTAATCTTGCACTGCCGTCACTTCTCATATCCGCCCTCAACGGCATACTTGCGGCATATTCACAAAGCTATGTGCTTGTTCTTGGAATTTACTACAAGCTCCAAACCTTTCTTTATCTACCCGCAAATGGTGTTATTCAGGGTATGCGACCAGTTATCAGTTTTAACTACGGAGCAGGCGAGAGGGAGCGTGTGAAGAAAATTTACCGCATTGTTCTTTACATGACAGGTGTGATATTGGCGGCAGGAACTATCATATGCGCACTTTTCCCAGCCAAGCTCATAGGGCTTTTCACGGAAAACGCTGACACTATCGCCATAGGCAAAACAGCACTGCGCCTTATCTGTATCGGCTTTGTTATCTCCGCAGTATCCGTCACCTCATCAGGTGCGCTGGAGGGACTTGGCATGGGCATTCCATCGCTTATGATATCTCTGTGCAGATTTATTGCGATAATACTGCCACTTGCGTTCTTCCTCTGCAAGCTCACGGGACCAACAGGCGTATGGAACGCATTCTGGATAACAGAAGTCGTCACCGCTTTGATATCTTTATTTATCTACAGATTTTCAGTTTCAAGGCAAAAAGATTTAAAATAAACACCGTTGCCATTCCACAATTACCATTTATTTCTGTTTAACAACTTTTAATTTGCAAAAAAGCGTTGACATTTTGCAAAAAAAGTGTTATAATATATCTTGCATGCCGCTGTGGTGGAATAGGCAGACACAAGGGACTTAAAATCCCTCGGGGTAAAACCCGTACCGGTTCAAGTCCGGTTAGCGGCACCATATTGGTGATACCAAATGGATATTCACCTGAAAAAGCCCGTATTTACGGGCTTTTTTGATGTTTAGAAAGCGGAAAATTTTAGTGTAAAACCGTGGATGCTTTTCACCGGTTTTCACGAAAAAAGGGAGTCGAACCCTACACAACAAAAAATATCGAACATAACGGCAGACTTTGAGCAGATTTCGCTCTGAGCCTGCCGATTTGTTATGAAAAAATAATCACAAAGTTTTAAAGGCTGTTTTGTCTATTGTCACGAATTTAAGTGACGATGATAAAACAGCCTTTTTTCATTTCTAAGGAAAGGTTGTGATACCAATGTGGCAGCTATACTATTAAAAAACAAAAAACTATACGAACGGAGGAATGACAATGAATGAAAAACTTGTGATCAATGCAAATCTGCTCCGCAAAGAGCCAGAGTTCGGTACAAGAGTTTGCGTGGTGGAAAAGGCAGAAGCAGTCACCCATGACAAATTTGAACGCCTGAAAAGGCATCCGATGCAGGACAATGATCTGATCGCAGAAAACACAGACCTTATGTTCTGCGACGTAAATAATCAGTATCATTGCCTGCTCATATACGATGACGATCAGGGCGACGGACTGCTGATCGAATCAGAGGGCGCACCTTATGCACGATATGCTCAGTATATTCCAAATGCAAAACTGCTTTACGAAAATCATATGCAAATGCATTTGCAGGAAATGAAATTTTACTGCCCTCTTGAGATCAGCAGATGGGACGATGATGAATACAATGAAATCTCACCCAATGAGGCTTCTGCTTACGAATCGGAGATAAATTATTTTATCAGCGATTTTAATCTGCCTGAGGAAAAAGAGCGAGGTCTGATGCATTGGTACAATAGAGGAAATTCTGTTGACCAAAAGGTGTTTTCGGCATTTATGTCTGTCGAAGAAAATGACGAAGAACTTGTGGGAGTTGTTACAGCAAGCGTTTACGGTCAGCTTACGAAAGATGAACTTGAAGATCTCCGTGAATATTTTATCGGTCAGCTCAGCGACGGTGCAGGAGAGAGTCTGGAACAAAGACCGATAAAAACTCCTGACGGCGAGATCTATGTCAGCTTTTGGAGTTTTGATGACAGCTGGTCATTGCAAACGACGGAGGAAATGGATCGCACTCAATCCAAAGAGCTGACCGAAGAACCTGAAATGACATTGTGAGGTGATTTATGATGTATTACGAAAAGAAAGTAGAATGGCTGAAAGAACGATATCCCGAAGGAACTCGCATCTGCCTTGACAGAATGAATGATGACCCGTTCCCTGTTGAGTCGGGGACTCTTGGCAGGGTCGATCACGTTGATGACATAGGCACTTTGCATTGTGTCTTTGACAATGGCAGAATGCTTGGCGTGCTCCCAGGCGTGGACGATTTTCACGTTATCAGAGAAGAATCGGAACAAACAGAGGGAGAAGAAATGAATATGTCAATGTAACAGTCAAGTTAAGGAAGCTTGGCCGTTTTTTATTGCGGAAAGGAACGTGGTAAATGATAAAATATTTCGATATCTTTGCAGGTATCGGCGGATTTCGCTCAGGGCTTGAAAAAGCAGGCGGATTCAAGTGCGTCGGTTATTGTGAAATAGACAAATATGCAAAGAAAGCATACGAAACGTTGTACGATACAAGAAACGAGGTGTATTACGATGACGCAAGAAAGATCGACCCAAACGAGCTGCCTAATCTCGACCTTATATGCGGAGGCTTCCCTTGCCAAAGCTTTTCAATCGCTGGAAAAAGGGGCGGATTTGACGACGCAAGAGGAACTCTGTTCTTTGAAATTGCCAGAATCGCTGCCGTTAAAAAACCTAAATATCTGCTGCTTGAGAACGTACCCGGATTGTTATCGCATGACTCAGGCAGGACGTTTGCGACCATCCTTGGTTCGCTGGACGAATTGGGGTACGATGTCGCATGGCAGGTGCTTAACAGCGCAAATTTTAGAGTCGCCCAATCCCGAAAAAGAGTGTATATTATCGGATTTCATAGAGAAAAGTGTTCCGGAAAAGTATTGTCTTTCACAGACGCAAATCCAAAAACTCTTGTCAAAAGAATTTCAGGCAGAGAGGGAAACAGAGTATATTCAGCCGACGGACTGAGCATAACCCTTACAAGTCAGGCTGGCGGTTTCGGAGGAAAAACAGGCCTTTATGAGATAATCGGCCTGCCGATAAAATCAAAAACTAAGTCGGGCTATCAGATCGCTCTGCCCGGCGACAGTATTGATCTCGCCTACCCTAACATTAATTCAAGACGAGGACG
>OMBQ01000875.1_pt1 | contig 29072 bp, 30 predicted proteins | sample 1674311 | NCBI WGS metagenome assembly OMBQ01 (sample SAMEA103958160, study PRJEB25191) | human gut metagenome | biome: human-associated habitat [ENVO:00009003]; feature: intestine environment [ENVO:2100002]; material: feces | place: Germany | collected 2013/2015 | reverse complement strand
GCGTGGGGTCGGTGGAAACCAGCACCTTCGACACCCAGAAACGTCGTATCACTTATCAGTTGTTTATCAATGCGCCCAATGACCGCCTGGTGACCACCAATGTCCGCTTCTGGAAGGACAGCGGCATCGCTGTAGATTTGACTTCGGCGGGGATGCGCGTCGAGATGGGTTCGCTGTCGACGCTGTTTGGCGGCGGCGTGAGCTTCGATATTCCTGAAGGATTGGATCTCGGCGAGCCGGTGGCAAATAAAACGGAATACCATTTATTTGACGATCAGAAGAGCATCCAGGATTCGGTCTTTACCGAGCATATCGATTATGTCATGTTCTTCAAAGACTCGGTTCGCGGCCTGCAGCCGGGCGCGCCGGTGGAGTTCCGCGGCATCCGTCTGGGAACCGTCGGCAAAGTGCCGTTCTTCATTCCCGGTCTGAAGCAGCGTTTGAACGACGATTATCGCATTCCGGTGGAAGTGCGGGTTGAACCGCAACGTCTGATTAACCAGCTGGGCGGCGATCCGAATATTCGTGCCCATATTGACGATCTGATCAACCGCGGACTGCGCGGCTCGCTGAAAACCGGTAACCTGGTGACCGGCGCGCTGTATATCGATCTCGACTTCTATCCGAAGGCGCCGCCGCGCGGGAAAATTCAGGAGTTTAACGGCTATCCGATTATCCCGACCATCAGCGGTGGTCTGGCGCAGATCCAGCAGCGTCTGATGGATGCGCTGGATAAGATTAATAACCTGCCGCTCAATCCGTTACTGGAGCAGGCGACCAGCACCCTGGCGCAGAGCGAGAAGACCATGCAGCACGTGCAGACCACGCTGGATAGTCTGAATAAGATCACCTCCAGCCAGTCGATGCAGCAGTTACCTGCGGATATGCAGACGACGCTGCGCGAGCTGAACCGCAGCATGCAGGGCTTCCAGCCGGGCTCCGCGGCCTACAATAAGATGGTGGCCGATATGCAGCGTCTGGATCAGGTGCTGCGTGAATTGCAGCCGGTCCTGAAAACGCTCAATGATAAGAGCAATGCGCTGGTATTTGAGGCGAAGGATAAAAAAGACCCACAGCCGAAGGGAGCGAAATAATGAAAAAATGGTTACTGGCGGCAGCCGTATGCGTGCTGACGGCGTGCAGTAGCGGCGGCGAAAGCAAAACGTATTACCAGCTGCCGGTGGCGCAGGGCGGCGCACAGAGCGCCGCCAGCCAGGGGGCGCGTCTGCTGTGGGTTGAGCAGGTCAGCATCCCGGATTACCTGGCGGGTAACGGGGTGGTCTATCAGACCACCGACGTGCAGTATGTGATCGCCAATAATAATCTGTGGGCCAGCCCACTGGACCAGCAGCTGCGCACCACGCTGGTGGCGAACCTGAGCCAACAGCTGCCGGGCTGGGTGGTGTCATCCCAGCCGCTGGGTAGCGAGCAGGATACGCTCAACGTCGCGGTCAATGGCTTTCACGGACGCTACGACGGGCGGGTTATCGTCAGCGGTGAGTGGCTGCTGAAGCATCAGGGACAGCTGATCAAGCGCCCGTTCAACATCGTGCTTAAGCAGGATCAGGATGGTTATGACGCGATGGTCAAGACCCTGGCGCAGGCGTGGAGCCAGGAGGCGGCGGCCATTGCCAGCGAGCTTAACCGTCTGCCATAAGTAAAATTCATCACGCTGATCTGCCGTGCGGTTCGTCTGAGCCGCACGGCTTTTTTTTGTCAGGTCAGTTCGTTACCGGCCGATGTGTCAGATGAACAAAAAATGAACTCTTATATAGGTCACAAATATGACAATGGCGTGAATTTTGCGCATTGACGTTGCCTTCATTTCGCGGTATTCGTAACCCGTGGCTGCATAATTTGCGACCACTGTTTTCTTTTCCACCAGATCAAAGAATGAGGGAAACGAGGCATGAAGAGACAAAAACGAGATCGCCTGGAACGGGCACATCAACGCGGATATCAGGCGGGTATCGCAGGAAGATCGAAAGAAATGTGTCCATACCAGAGCCTTAATCAACGCTCATGGTGGCTGGGAGGCTGGCGAGAAGCCATGGAGGACAGGGTACTAACGGCCTGACACTGTCTCTTTAAAAAAGAAGCCTCCGCATAGCGGGGGCTTCGCCTTTTAATCGCTGCTGAACGTTATCAGAAAGCGGAAGTATCCTGGAACAGACCCACTTTCAGATCGCTTGCGGTGTAGATCAGGCGATCGTCAACCAGCACTTCACCATCCGCAAGGCCCATAATCAGACGACGGTTAACGATGCGCTTGAAGTGGATGCGGTAGGTCACTTTTTTCGCGGTCGGCAGAACCTGACCCGTGAATTTCACTTCGCCAACGCCCAGCGCGCGGCCTTTGCCTTCGCCACCGAGCCAGCCGAGATAGAAACCCACCAGCTGCCACATGGCATCCAGGCCCAGGCAGCCCGGCATCACCGGATCGCCGATAAAGTGGCAACCGAAGAACCACAGGTCCGGGTTGATGTCGAGTTCGGCCTCAACATAACCTTTGTCGTAGTTACCACCGGTTTCGGTCATTTTGATGACGCGGTCCATCATCAGCATGTTTGGCGCCGGCAACTGCGGGCCTTTCGCGCCGAACAGTTCACCACGACCAGAGGCAAGAAGATCTTCTTTTGTATAGGATTCGCGTTTATCTACCATGTTTTCAGTAAGCCTTATTTTAAGTTCGGGACGCAGGATAGCTAACACGTGTAAGCTGAACAAGTCCGATCAGTTAGAACTTGTCCCACCTAACCAGCGTAGCGGCCACGGAAAACGATGGCGAGTCTCCTGCTGGGTCGCCTGCGCTATCCGCTCCTGAATGGTTTGTCGCAGCGTCTGTCCTTCACCGTCCCACATCAGCTGGGTCAACATCGGCAGCGCTTCGCTAATATCGTCTATTGCCCAGATAGCAAACTGGTTGTCGGCAACGGCCTGACGTAGCTCGTGGCTCAGGCTAAGATGGCGAACGTTGGCGGCAGGGATAATCACTCCCTGTTTGCCGGTTAAACCGCGCTGCTGGCAGATAGTGAAGAAGCCTTCAATTTTCTCGTTCAGACCACCGACCGGCTGCACACGACCAAACTGGTCGACAGAGCCGGTGATCGCGATGCTTTGATTAATCGGCACGTTGGCCAGAGCGCTGATTAAGGCGCAGAGTTCAGCCATGGAGGCGCTGTCGCCATCCACTTCACTGTAGGACTGCTCAAAGGTCAGCGAAGCGGAGAAGGGGAGTTGTTGCTCCAGCTCCAGCTCGGACATCAGAAAAGCCTGCATGATCATCATGCCTTTCGCATGAATGTTGCCGCCCAGCTCGGCTTTACGCTCGACGTCGATAAACTCGCCGTCGCCAATGTGCACGACGCAGCTGATGCGCGAAGGTTCGCCGAAGGCGCGTGGATGACCGGGGAATTCAATGACCGAGAGGGCGTTAATCTGCCCGACGCATTCGCCTTCGGTTTCAATCAGGATCTGTTCCTGCAGGATTTCCTCCTGCATACGCTCCGCCAGGTAGCCCTCACGCCACTCACGACGCGCCAGCATCGTCTGCATCGCTTCGCCGGTAATCTCTTCGCCTTCGCAGAAGGCGGCAGACTCACGCAGCTGGCGGGCTATCCATAGCGGGCTGAGCGGCAGGGTTTCCTGGTCGCCGGTGTAGCGCGTTCCTTCATCGATCAGCAGTGGCCAGGCATCGCTCGCCGGGCCCGGTAGTTCCAGCTGCTGTGCATTCTGCCATACCCACTGGCACCAGGCCTTCAGCGTATCGGCGTCTGCAAACTGCAGGGTGTCTTCATACTCACTATAGATGGCCTGGGCAGAGAGCTCTGGCTCCATTTCCTGGAAATCGGCCAGAGATTCGCGTTCGCCCACCAGCATGACTTTCAGGCTCAGCGGCATGGAAGGGATGCTGACCGGCAGCGGCCGTGATTCATCGATGGAGAGCCAGTCAAAGCGTTGACGGGTCACCATATTTTTCAGGCGCACCCACAGTAGCGGTTGTGCCAGTAGTGTGCGTAGTGAAAGCATCAGCACGCCGCCGTTGGCCTGATGGACCAGGCCAGGCTGAAGTGTGATTTCACCGTTAAACTGGCGTACGCAGCCAAACAGCTGTTCCGCCTCCAGCCAATCGGCCGCCACGACCGGAGCGGTACTGGCAAAATTATCTTCAGCGCGTTGCGCCGGCGCGAGCGTCACGTGAGCGCCGTTAACCTCATAGCGGACTCCGTGAAGCGGTGCGGCAGGTTCGTGCAGCGTACGAGTTTCAGCCGCCAGCCATTGCAGATATTCCGGCTCCTCAGGGGCTTTCACCAGCATGAAGGAGGAGACTGCCGGGGTGCACAGCAGCTGCTCAAGCGCATAGAACAAACGCGGCTGCAGATCGCCCGAGAGGGAGGGGGCCGGATGAGAGAGTTCAGCTTGAGCAAACAGCGCCTGGTAAGGTTCCAGATCAGGCGCAAGGTCGGTTCGGGTCAGTTTCGTAATGGTCAAAGTCGCTGTTTTTTAGTTAGATGTAAAGCGCGCAATTATACCTGATGCCGCGTCAGAGCACACGGAGGATTATGAGTACCCCGATGATTACCCGGCCATCCACATCACGAATAATGATTTATATTCAGCACATCAGGAAAAAACTGATATCCTGAAATGAGTTACACGGTCACATTGAGATCGCAATGAAATATCAACAACTGGAAAATCTTGAAAGCGGCTGGAAATGGAAATATCTGGTAAAGAAGCACCGGGAAGGTGAGCTGATTACCCGCTACATTGAGGCCAGCGCTGCGCAAGCTGCGGTAGATGACTTGCTGACGCTCGAGAATGAACCTGTGCTGGTGCATGCCTGGATTGAGCAGCATATGAATCCGGCGCTGATGAACCGCATGAAGCAGACTATCCGCGCGCGACGGAAACGCCATTTTAACGCCGAGCATCAGCATACGCGTAAGAAGTCGATCGACCTTGAGTTTGTCGTCTGGCAGCGCCTTGCCGGTCTGGCGCAGCGGCGGGGGAAAACCTTGTCCGAAACCATTGTCCAGCTGATTGAGGATGCTGAGCATAAAGAGAAATATGCCAGTAAAATGTCGAGCCTGAAGCACGATCTGCAGGTACTGCTGGGTAAAGAATAACCGGCATGCCCGATCAGCGGTTGCTAAGGCGCAGGTCGCAGCGCACGGTCGACAATGCACAATCCATCGCTCACGGTCTTTAGCTATTAGCTATTAGCTATTAGCTATTAGCTATCAGCTATCAGCTATCAGCTATCAGCTATCAGCTATCAGCCTTCAGCCCTCAGCCGCTAAAGCGAGCGAGAAGGCATAAAAAAACCCGCCGAAGCGGGTTTTTTCATCAGTGATAACTTAAGCCGCAGGCTGAGTTACAACTTCTTTGTAGCCTTTAACTTCGATCTCTACACGACGATCCGGAGCCAGGCAGTCGATCAGGGCAGCGCGAGCTTTCACGTTGTCACAGGTGTTGCCAGTAACCGGATTGGATTTACCCATGCCGCGAGCGGAGATTTTGCCAGCCGGGATGCCTTTAGCAACCAGGTAGTCAACAACGGACTGAGCACGTTTCTCAGACAGCTGCTGGTTGTAAGCTTCGGAACCGATACGGTCGGTGAAGCCCATAACAACTGCGGAACCGTCTTTCGGATCCATGTTGCTCAGCTGGGTGTACAGCTGATCCAGAGCCTGCTGACCTTCCGGTTTCAGGGTCGCTTTGTTGAAGTTGAACAGTACGTCAGACTTCAGGGTGAAGTGCTTGGTAGCCACTTCCGGAGCCGGAGCCGGAGCCGGAGCTACAACCGGTGCAGCATCTTCCTGACCGAAACGGTAGGAAACACCCAGGCTCAGCATGCCGTTATCAGGACGGGTACCAACAGTGCCAGCGTCGCCGATGTTGTTAACCCACTGGTATTCCAGACGGGTAGCGATGTCACGAGTAACAGCCCACTCTACGCCGCCAGCAAATACTGGGGAAACGCCAGTGTCGTGTTCGCTACGGGAAACGCCGGTGGAAGCGTAGTTGCCTTTGGAGTCAGCGCGCCAAACCATGCCGCCCAGACGGGTGTAGATATCCAGATCGTCAGTGATCGGGTAACCCAGTTTAGCGGTCAGCTGAACGCCCTGAGCTTTGAAAGCACCGTTATCAACGCTGCCTTTATAAGCCATACGGCCCAGCCAGTCATAACCCATTTCGAAACCGAGGTACGGGTTAACCTGGTAACCACCGAACGCACCAGCACCAAGCTGATCGTTACGGGTCGGACCATTGTTGTTCTGGAAACCGTTACCGTAGAAACCGGTATCGTGATACTGGGACCAACCCAGTTTACCACCTGCATACCAGGTGTTATCTTTCGGAGCGGCCTGCGCTACGGTAGCGAAGCCAGCCAGTGCCACTGCAATCGCGATAGCTGTCTTTTTCATTTTTTGCGCCTCATTATCATCCAAAATTCGCCATGAAGTTACAAAAGACCTCACGGTTAAATCCTTCACCGGGGGCGTGACTTGTTGTTAACTATGCTGATACATGCAGCGTAAGCCGATCACCCCTGGCGATGTAAAGTCTACAACTTAGTTCAAAACTTACAAGTGTGAACTCTGTCAGGCATATGAAAAAAAAGGGTTGTGTACACAATATTTAACAAATATGGTTGATTTTCGTACACGAAAAAAAGGCACAAATCCCCGTGTGGCAAGCATTCCGCGAAAAAGACCCTAAAAAACACAACGCCTTTACCACCGGTAAAAAAAATTCCAGGAATAATCCTAATTTCACTCAATGATACAAATTTGAGTGAATTTTTAGCCCGCTGAGTTGTCTGCCGAGCGTGCCCTGATTTCGGACCGGGCGCATGATGAACCCCATCGCGCAGCCTTCCTGGGCGGCATTGACCAGACGCTCATGTTCGTCAGCGGTTAACTCCTCCGCCAGCCAGCAGATAACCACACTATAATTACCGGTGCGCAGGGCGCGGATCATAGAGTCTACGGTATGGCAAGGAGAGAGCTGGCTAATTTGCATGACTTTAGACAGCGGCAGACCGGCAGACTGAACCCACTCGCGGCTAAGCTTTTGTTGCGGCGTAAGCCACAGCTGCCAGCGAGACTGTTGACCCAGCTGCTGTAATAAAGGTAGCAACAACAACTGTGTCATCATGGGTTGATCTTCACGATAGACAATTTCACTGATCAGCCCATTGGCGGCCTGTTCGCCAGAACGATGAGCGTAGTGGCCTGCCGGAGCAGAAGCCTGTGCTGAACGGTTTGCGTGAGCTGAAGTAAACATAGTCTATCCCGCCTGTAGTTACTGTATACATATACAGTATATCCACCAGGGGAAAAGATCAACCGCAATTTGTCATTTTGCTGATGGAAATTTAATCGCTTTCAGCCACCCTGACTGTCCGGCTTTGCGGCTGACCTCAACACCATCCTTAACGCCAGCTAATCCTTTCTCTCCTGTCTTCCAGTTGCAGCAACAGCTGCAATTTTCTGAAAGCGTCTCGCAAAACCGCACTCTGGTGGAAAAGCAGGCAAAAATCATCTTGCTGCTGTCAGGGAAGTCCCTTATGTTTTCTCTTAGCGGATCCGTTAACAACTTAAGTTTAATTACATGATTCACAAAGGAATGATCATGAAAAAACTTGTATGTCCGCGGCTCCCGCAATTTCAGGCCTGCGTCTCACCGCTGGGTCAACTTCACTCTCGCCCCCTGTTTGGCGGCTACAGCCTGGCTATCGAAGATACCGTGTTTGCGATGGTGGCAGAGGGAAATATTTATCTGAAAGCCTGCGAGCAGAGCGCTGCCTATCGGGTAGAACACCATAATCCTTTATTGATGCTGCGCCGACATGGGCGCATCGTGCCGCTAAAGTATTATCAAATTGACGATGCCTTGTGGCGCGATGAGAAACAGCTTTTCCGCTTATCGCTGATGTCGTGGCAGAGCGCCCAGCGTGAAAAATGTCGCCGCCGGTCGTCGGGACGCCTGAAAGATTTACCTAATATCAGCTTTCATATGGAATTGCAGCTGATTCACTCGGGCATACCAGATGTGTTAGCCCTACGGGAGGTGGGCGCCCGCCGGGCCTGGCTAAAGCTGCGTGAGAACAATGCTTCCCTATCACACAACGTCTTGCTGGCGCTGGAGGGGGCTATCGTTGGCGTCCATGCCGCCGCGCTCCCGACGCCACGGCGTCAGGAGCTTCTGGAATGGGCGGCTGCCCGCTAGTGGACAACGGTTATTCCGTTTGAGCGTGTACCCGCTGCTGCAGGCGGCAGATTTCAGGCAACAGCGCCAGCAGCAGGCCAATCTGTTGTAACACAAGGGGCTCTTTACTGTCCGCGCGCGGCTCCAGATGGTGGATCCGGTCTTGCAGGCTGGCCAACGCCTTCTGCACTCGCTGTTCATCCGCTGGGGTATGATGTAAGGCGTCATCCACATAGCAGACCGCATCATCCAGCAGGGCGAGGATGTCCGGCGTGGACAGTTTTTCCCGATGCGCGCCGAGGGCGGAGATGTAGCTGGTGAAGGTATGATTGAGACACAGCAGGCGAAAGGCGGTCTCGCGCTGTGCGGCATCCGCCCGTGGTTCCGTCGACAAGTTCGAGACGACGGAAGCCAGCTCAGCATCGCGGTTGTAGGCGTCACGGCGTGCGACACGGTAGGCCAGCCGGTTGTCGCGGCCCTGGTGGTACTGCTCCAGGATGGCATCCAGATAACGGCAGTTCGCGTTCATCGCGCGATCCAACACTCGTGGCAGGTTGCGGAATTTCCAGTCCGGCCAGATGAAGCTCACTGCCGCCCAGGCGATGGCGCAGCCGATCAGCGTATCAATGATGCGCGGCAGGGCGACTTCAAAACCTTCGCCAAGCAGGTTAAAGCACAGCAGCACCAGCAGCGTAATAAACATCGTGGCATGGGCGTACTGCACGTTACGGAAGGCAAAGAACAGCACGCCGGTGAGAACGATCAGCAGCAGCTGTCCTTCAACCGACGGTACCAGCAGGAGGACCGGCAGGCCGATCGCCACCCCGACCAGGGTGCCGATGATCCGCAACGCCAGGCGATGGCGGGTGGCGTTATAGTTCGGCTGACAGACGAACAAGCTGGTCAGCAGGATCCAGTAGCCATGCTGAAGCCCGGTAAACTGGATAAAAGCGTAGCCGGCGCAAAGCACCAGCGACATACGCATCGCGTGGCGAAAGAGGGCTGACTCTGGCGACATATTGCGCTGCAGGCGCAGCCAGATATCGTTCAGCCCGCCGAGCCTGTCGTCGGCCAGCAGCGTCTCGGTATTACTCCCGGCGGGCGCGGTGGTTTGCACCGATTCAATCGTGGCCAGCTGCGCATCAATGGCGCGCAGGTTATTGAGTAAATAGCCGAGGGCGTTAAGCTGCTCGTCAGATGCGCCGCCGGCGCGCACGCGCTCGAGTGCTGCATCGAGATGCATAAACGCCCGTTCGAAATGGGCATCATGCTGATAGGGTTCGCGCAGCAGAATCGCCCGCGAGAGTTTCTGACAGGCCTGCGCCTGCATCGACAGCATGCGCTGGAAACGGAACATCACATCGCTGTAGCGGAATTGATCGCGCAGGGTCTGATATTGGATATGCGATGAGCTGGCGCGTTCATGAATATCCTGGGCCACAAAGTAATACTGCAGCGTGCGACGAGTACCGCGCTGCCCACGGTCGCCTCGTAGACGGGTCAACAGTGAAACCTTAGTTTGGTTAAGGGTCGCCACCAGCTGGCCGTTGGCGAGGGCCAGATCGTACAGCGGCGCCTGGCTCTCATCCTCAAGGTCTGGATCAAACAGCCGTGATTTGAGCTCCAGATAGCGGGCCAGTTGCTCATAGCTACGCGCCAGGTTGTCCTGAAGTGGACGAATCGGAAAGATCAGGTGGCCGGACAGCGTCAGCAGGTTGTACCACACGGCACCCGCCAGCAGGAACAACGGCTGCAGATACCAGTGATCGTACAGCGTAACGCCAAGCATGGTGTAGATGGCGATAAGCAGGGCGCCGAAGGCAATGGTCGCATAGCGCTGGCCGAGGCCGCCGAGCAAAATAAAGCCGATGGTAGACACGGTCAGACCAAGGGCAAACAGCGGCGGCCACGGAAACAGCAGCTCCACAGAGGCGGAGGCGATGAAAAAGCAAACCAGAGTAATGGCGAGGTTGCGCAGACGGCCCGCCAGACGGTCGTCAAGGTCGGTCAGCGCCGCGGCCACGACGCCGAGGGTGAGGGGGATGGTGAGTTTGACTTCGCCGATCCACCAGGGAAACAGCGTCGTGCCGCAGAGCGCGATAAAAATGCGTACGTTATAAAGCCAGGCGCTGTTCCAGGTGTAGCGGCGTAGCAGGGGGCTAATCATGTCCGTGTTCCGTTCGGTTACTGAAAGCGACGACGCGCATTGGCTTCACGCGCGGCGCGCGCGGTTTCAACAGAGACGACCCGGCGCCCCACTGGCCAGAGGGCGATGGCGGCGATTTTAAAATTAGCGATCCCCACCGGGATGCCTATGATAGTCAGGCACTGGGCGATGCCGCTGAAAATATGCATCAGGCACAACCACCAGCCGAAAAAAATAAACCACAAAATGTTCAGGATGGTGCCGCCGGCGTTCAGCAGACTGTTTTGTCGACCAGGCTCGAGCTCATCAACATGAATCGCCTCGTTACCGTAGGGGAATAACGAAAGGCGAGTGATTTCCCAGCAGGAACGAGTCAGCGGCAGCGTGACGATCAGCATAATACTGACCAGGGTGGCGAGCAGCCAGCCTAAAGTGGTGGCGAAACCGCCAAGGATAAAGTTCAGAATATTCAGAATGGTACGCATAAACCCTCGGTTTTGCCCTGTGAATAAGAAGACCTGACAATTGTAACGTTTTTTTGCGCTGGAGCACCTGGTCCGGGGCGGTTAAACTGAAAAACAATCCACCCTGATTGAAAATCGACATTATATGGAACTTAAAGCGACAACATTGGGCAAACGCATGGCTCAGCATCCTTATGACAGGGTGCAGTTACTGAACGCCGGGGTAAAGGTTTCCGGCGATCGTCATGAGTATCTTATCCCTTTCAATCAGTTATTGTCAGTGCATTGTAAGCGCGGTCTGGTCTGGGGCGAACTGGAGTTTGTGCTGCCGGACGATAAAGTCGTGCGTTTGCACGGTACCGAATGGAGCGAAACGCAGCGCTTTTATCACCATTTACATACGCTCTGGCAGCAGTGGAGCACGGAAATGAGCGATATCACCGCCGGGGTGCTGAAGCAGCAGCTGGCAGCCATCGAACGCACCCGCGCAGAAGGTAAGTGGCTGACGCGTCAGCAGGTAGCGGACGTTCAGGATAATATTCGCCATGCGTTAACCGGGCTGCCGATGCCCACCAGCCGGCTTGACGCCTTTGATAACTGCCGGGAACTGTGGCGGGAGTGTCAGCGCTGGTTAGGGGATATTGAAGCGGCGCGTCAGGCCCATAACCAGGCCTTTACCGAGGCGATGCTGGAGCAGTATCGCGGCTTTTTTGACGGCGTGGAATCCTCCCCGCTCAACCCGTCGCAGGCGCGGGCGGTGGTGAACGGCGAGCGCTCCCTGCTGGTGCTGGCGGGAGCGGGCAGTGGTAAAACTTCGGTGCTGGTGGCGCGAGCGGGCTGGCTGTTGGCGCGGGGAGAAGCGGCGGCAGAGCAAATTCTGCTGCTGGCGTTCGGCCGCCAGGCGGCGCAGGAGATGGATGAGCGGATCCGCGAGCGTCTGGCTTCAGACGATATTACCGCCCGCACCTTCCACTCGCTGGCGCTGCATATTATCCAGCAGGGCAGCAAAAAAGTGCCCACCATCAGTAAGCTGGAAAGCGATACTGCGGCCCGCCACGCATTGCTGCTGAAAAGCTGGCAAAAGCAGTGCCAGGAGAAAAAAGCGCAGGCGAAAGGCTGGCGTCTGTGGCTGGTAGAGGAGATGGGCTGGCAACTGCCGGAGGGGGACTTCTGGCAGGATAAAAAAGTGCAGCGGCGGATGGCCAGCCGGCTTGACCGCTGGATCAGCCTGATGCGCATGCACGGCGGCTCCCAGGCGGAGATGATCGCCGGCGCGCCGGAAACGGTACGCGATCTGTTCAGTAAACGGGTGAAGCTGATGTCGCCGCTACTGAAAGAGTGGAAAGCGGCGCTGAAGGCGGAGAATGCGGTCGATTTTTCCGGCCTGATCCATCAGGCGGTCAATATTCTCGATAAAGGCCGCTTTGTCAGCCCGTGGAAACACATTCTGGTGGATGAATTTCAGGATATTTCGCCGCAGCGAGCCTTGCTGCTGGCCGCGCTACGCCGGCAAAATAGCCAAACTACGCTCTTTGCCGTTGGCGATGACTGGCAGGCGATTTATCGGTTCAGCGGGGCGCAGCTCTCCCTGACCACCGCGTTCAACCATTACTTTGGCGAAGGGGACTGCTGTGCGCTGGATACCACCTATCGTTTTAACGGGCGTATCGGCGAAATAGCCAATGGTTTTATCCAGCAGAATCCGCATCAGTTAAGCAAACCGCTGAACAGCCTGACGGCGGGAGATAAAAAGGCCGTCACGCTGTTAGCCGACGATAAGCTGGACGATCTTCTGGATAAGCTGAGCGGTTACGTTAAGCCCGAGCAGCGGATCCTGCTGCTTGCCCGCTATCACTATCTTAAGCCCGAGGCGCTCGATAAGGCGGCGACGCGTTGGCCGCACCTGCAGCTTGATTTTATGACCATTCATGCCAGCAAAGGTCAGCAGGCCGACTATGTCATTGTGCTGGGACTGCAGGAGGGCGTGGATGCGTTTCCGGCCCCGGCGCGCGAGTCGATCATCGAGGAGGCGCTCCTGCCGCAGCCGGAAGATTTTCCGGATGCGGAGGAGCGTCGACTGCTGTACGTGGCCATAACCCGCGCCCGTCACCGGGTGTGGCTGTTATTTAACAAGGCGCAACCGTCGCCGTTTGTTGAGATCCTGCAGGCGCTGGATGTGCCTGTGGCCAGGAAGCCGTAATCGCGGCTCGATTATTTCAGGCGCTCGGCAAGATAGCGTGGATAATCCGGGATCAGAATATCGAGCGGTTGAGCGAAGTGCGGCGACTGGATAATAAAGTCAGCGGTGGAGACGTTAGTGGCGACCGGAATGTTCCAGACCGTAGCCAGGCGCAGCAAGGCTTTGACATCCGGGTCGTGAGGAACCGCGTTCAGCGGATCCCAGAAGAAGATCAGTACGTCGATTTTGCCTTCTGAAATGAGGGCGCCCACCTGCTGGTCGCCGCCCATCGGGCCGCTCAGCATGGCATTGACCTCCAGCCCGGTAGCCCGGGAGACCAGGTTGCCGGTAGTGCCGGTGGCGTACAAAACATGTTGCGCCAGCAGCGCCTGATGGCGAGCAACCCATTTCATCAGCATATCTTTGCAGTGATCGTGAGCCACCAGCGCGATATGTTTTTGCGCGGGCAGGGTACGTGTTGTCAGTTCCATATTTTCATTCCACATTTTGACCTGTTGACAGATTACTGAATGTGGCTGTCGCTGCAAGCATCGCGGATGAAAATTTTGCTGGATCTGTGGGTTAGCCTGGATGGCCCCCTGCTGCGGATTAGCATACACTTAGGTGAAATAGCAGGAGGAAACCATGAAAGAGAATGATATTGCTGACATCCTGACCTCGACACGGACGATTGCGCTGGTCGGAGCCAGCGACAAACCTGACCGTCCGAGCTACCGGGTCATGAAGTATCTGCTGGATCAGGGGTATCACGTTATCCCGGTTTCGCCGAAGGTGGCGGGCAAGACGCTGCTGGGGCAGCAGGGATATGGAACGCTTGCCGATGTTCCGGAAAAGGTCGACATGGTTGATGTCTTCCGTAATTCAGAAGCGGCATGGGGCGTGGCGCAGGAGGCGATTGCTATCGGCGCGAAAACGCTGTGGCTGCAGCTGGGAGTGATCAATGAGCAGGCCGCAGTGCTGGCCAGAGAAGCCGGGTTAAACGTGGTGATGGATCGCTGCCCGGCCATAGAGCTGCCGAGACTGGGATTAGCAAAATAACAAAAAACCCCGCCAGGCAGGGTTTTGTTTAGTTGCGAAGGCGCGGAGCCTGCAGTTGCTGGCGAATCGTTTTGGCCAGCTCGTCGAGGGACGGCTGCTCCGGGTGTTCGTCGCGGAGTTCGCTGCTCAGCTGCGCTTCAGCCAGATAGGTGTGGATCGGCTGACCGTCATCATCTTCCATCACTACATGGTACCAGGGCGCCGCACGCAGTTCGTCATTAGCGGCAATTTCATCCTCTTCCGGCTCCGCGAGCGAGTACTCGGGATCGACATCGACGATGACGCCCAGGTAGCCCAAGAGCGTATGGCGGACCTGTTGGCCGATACCGAATTTGCTGGCTATCATAGGCACCTCCTGGGAAACATGAATACTCCCTATATGAGGCTCATGTTTCGTTTTTCAAGTTACATGACGCGACAGGCAAACCCCTTCAGATACAGCCCTTCCGGGTAGGTTGCGATCACCGGGTGGTCTGCAGCCTGACGGAACTGTTCTATAAATTGTACATCACGCCCGGCATCAATTGCGGCATCCGCGATGATTTTCTGAAATAAATCGGTGGTCATCAGGCCGGAACAGGAGAAGGTCAGCAGCACGCCGCCGGGGTTCAGCAGCTGGATCGCCAGCATATTGATGTCTTTATAGCCGCGGCAGGCGCCCATAAGCTGGCTTTTGTTTTCCACGAACTTCGGCGGATCCATCACGATGACGTCGAATTTCTCTCCCTGATCCCGGTACTTACGCAGCAGTTTGAACACGTCGTCGCGTACAAACTCCGCTTTGGACAGATCCAGTCCGTTGAGCTCCACGTTCTGGCGCGCAACGTCGAGCGCCTCCTGCGAGGTATCCACGCTGGTGACCTTGCGGCAGCCGCCCATCAGCGCCGACACCGCAAAGCCGCCGGTGTAGGAGAAGCAGTTCAACACCCGTTTGTCCGCCACGTAGCGACGGGTCGCCAGGCGACTGTCGCGCTGGTCGAGGTAGTAGCCGGTTTTGTGCCCGCCCTGAATATCAACCAACAGCTTCATACCGTGCTCGGTAATCGGCAGCAGCGCTGGCGGCAGTTCTCCCACCACCGGCCCCTGGGCCAGCTCCAGACCCTCTTTTTTACGCACCGCGACATCGCTGCGGTCGTAAATGGCGCAGTCCGGGAACAGGGTCTGCAGGGCGCTGATAATGGCGGCGCGCTGGTATTCGGCGCCTGCGCTGAGGAGCTGCAGCACGAAAAAGTTGCCAAAGCGGTCGATCGTCACGCCCGGCAGCCCATCAGACTCGCCGGCGATCAGACGGTAGCTGTCGAGGCCATCGCGCTCGGCCAGCCAGGCACGCCAGGTTTGCGCTTGCTGCAGGCGGCGTTCAAAGAAGGCGTTATCGATGGCTTCGTTGCGGTCGAATGTCCACACGCGGGCACGGATCTGTGACGAGGGCGAGTAAGCGCCGCGGGCCAGCCATTTTCCCTGATGGTCAACGATATCGATGGTTTCACCGCTGCGGGCTTTACCTTCCATACGGGCGACGCCGCCGGAGAAAATCCACGGATGGCGACGCAGCAGGGATTTCTCGCGTCCTTTGGCTAACACTAAGCGGGGGAATAGGGAATCTGTCATGGAGCTACCTTTAAGCAACGGAAATGTCGGCACCGAAAAATGGCGCGTAGATTAGCACACCTGGCGCACGCAAGCATCTTTCCTCCGGCAGGCGCAGGTGAGCGTTTCGGCACAAAACGCAGGCGCATCGGCACATTCACCGTGCATGGACTGTCATACCCTGTCTTCTCACCCCCAGGAGGAGAAGACGATGAAAACAGGAATGCGGATGACCGTGGCGATGGTCGCGGCAGTGAGCAGTGGCGCGATGGCCGCGCCGTTTAGCGTAAGCAGCGATGATATGCATGACGGGCAAGCGCTGGCCCAGCAGCACTGGTTTGCCGGTTTCGGCTGTACCGGAGGCAATGTCTCTCCGCAGCTGGCATGGAAAAATGCCCCAGCGGGGACGCGCAGCTTCGCGGTCACCGTCCGGGATCCTGATGCGCCTACCGGCAGCGGCTGGTGGCACTGGACGGTGGTCAATATCGCCAGCAGCGTCTTTTCGTTACCCGCTGGTGCGGGAGATAAAAACAGCGCTACACTGCCGGACGGAGCGGTGCAGGGGCGCAATGATTTTGGCTATGCCGGCTTCGGCGGCGCCTGCCCGCCGGCGGGAGATAAACCGCACCGCTACCGTTTTACGGTGTGGGCGCTGGATGTCCCCACGCTGCCGGTGAATGCCGAGGCCAGCGGGGCGCTGGTCGGGTATCTGTTACACAGCCATGCTCTCGCCAGCGCGCAATTGACGGCGACGGCCGGGCGCTAAAACAAAAGGTCGGTCTGATGGAGAGTATCCATTTTCAGCATAACGCCCTGACCGCCGCGGAGATTACCACCCGACGGCTGTGCAGGCTGCACCGCGTGCGTCTGTTTTCCCCGGCGCTCTGTCGGGTGAAACGCGGCAGCAAAGTGATTGTGCAAGGGGAGAGCCGTGTGCTGGCGACACCGCAACAGCTGATTGTGTTGCCGGCTGACGTTGAGCTGGAAGTGATTAACCAGCCGGACAACGGCCTCTTTTGCTCCGATCTGCTGTCGCTGACGCCTGAGCTGCTGACGGCGTTTAAGACCCGCTATCTCAGCGAAAAACCACCGGGGCGTCTGACTTCGCTCTGCGCCCCGGTGACCAGTGAGCTGGCTTTTATGTGGCAAAGCGTTCTCCAGGCGGTGCGGGAAGGATTATCCACTGCTTTGCAGCAGCACCAGACCATGGGCCTGCTGCTGGCGCTCCACGAGGCGGGGTATGCCGGCCCGCTGCTCGTCGAGCGGCAGCAGGATCTGTCGGCGCAGGTTCGGCAGCTGGTCATGCTATCGCCGGCGCAGGCATGGAGCGTGTCGCGGGTGGCGAAAATGCTCTTTCTCGGAGAGTCCACGCTGCGCCGTCGTCTGCAGCAGGAATCGCAGAGTTTTCGCCAGATCGTCGAGGAGGTGCGGATGGCCCACGCCCTGGGACAGCTGCAGACCACCTCGCGGCCAATAGGCGAAATCGCGCAGAACAGCGGATATCAGTCGGGATCGCGCTTTACCGCGCGCTTTCGCCAGCACTATGGTTTACTACCAAAGCACGTACGCTGAGCGAATTTGCTATCCTCAGCGTAAAGGGTAAGTCAAAAGGAGAGGTTAATGGCCAGTATCTGCACCATGGCATGGGTACAAATGCTAACATTGATACAAACCAGTACTTTAAGGTGAAGTAAGTGACTAAGGCATACATCTATACAAGGGTATCAACATTACAGCAGATCGATGGGTTTGGTATTGACAGGCAAATCAATACGTTAATGGACTTCCTTGAGAATGCAGAACTACCAAAGGAACTTGGCTATCAGTTAGACCCGAAGAACTATGAAATTCTTGATTCTGATGAAGGGTTGAGTGGCTACAAAGGTCACAACTTCACAAAAGGGTCACTCGGAAAATTCAAAAGTCGAGTAGCCAACGGGGAGATAACATCAGGGTGTTTGTTAATAGAGTCCGTTGATAGGTTTTCCAGGAGACAAGGATATGATGCAATTGATGAATTTACATTCTTACTCAAGCGTAATATCGATATTATTGAAGTCGAAACGGAGCAAATTTTCAGCTACAGACTTGATCACAAGCTGACGCAGTTATCTACAAGCATTGAAAGGGCATATCAAGAAAGCAAACGCAAATCGAGATTGATCACCAAAAGCTGGGCAAACCTAAAACGCAAAGCCGTTGATGAGGGCATAGCACTAAAGCGTAATGTACCTTACTGGCTGGCTCTTGATGGAGATCATTATCGACTAAACACATCAGAAGCCGAACGCATCAGGACTATATTTAATGATTACGCTAACGGTAAAGGTGTTACCGCTATTGTTCGCGACTTAAATAAAGCCGGTGGTAAGTATGATGAGAAGGCATTCAGTACAAATTTTATAAATGTAATGCTCAGAGATAGGCGTTTAATTGGTTGGTTGACTGGAAAGCGTAAAAAAGATGAGACAATAGCGGATTGGAAATTACGGGAGATAAAGATTTATCCCGAAGTTATTGATGCAAATCTATTTGAATTAGTACAACGAAGAATTGATGCTAATGCTGTGACAAAAGAAGTACGATCTTCATCAAAACAAGTTTCATTATTCAACGGGGTAGCACGTTGTGGTATTTACAATGAACCATTAGTGGGCCATTTTACCCAAAAGGGAAGTTATTTGCGTTGTTTAGGTAAACGTTCAAAATTGGGCACCTGCAATAGTAGTTTGATTCGGTATAAAGAGTGTGAGCTTGCAGTAATCAATTATGTTAAAAATATAGATTTTAAAGCAATATACGGTAACAATAAAAACAATACGCCTATGATAAATTTGCTACAACAAAGGATGTCGGTTGCTACGGCTGAAATAAATGGAATAGAATCATTGCTTTATACATCAGATAATAGCTCAGAAATTGTGGCGTTGACCAAGGCAAGACGCGAGAAGGTTAAAGAAAGAGATAAAATTAGTTACGAATTAACAGAGCTAATGCGTACTGTCGATGTCTGCGATGAAGATTTTATTTTAGATTTGGAATCAATTTGTGATCATAACAATGCTGAATTACGCGAAAAATTTAATGGTGTTTTAAAGAAAGTAATTAAATCAATAAAAATAATTCAGGATAATGGCAGTGATAATAAGATCTTTATTATTAAATTTGAGTATCATACTGACTACGCTATGCATTGTGTTGCATTAAATTTAGATGGTAGTCTGATTGGATATAGCTACATAGAAGACAAAGGTGAACTGTGCCTAAAATCATCCTGTATGGATGTTAATTTTAAAACAGGTGATATTACTACTAAGCATGTACCTGATTACATTGAGGCGTTGATTGTTAAATCAACACTGGAAAACATTGAGCAAGTATTAAATGAATTTGATGACAATTTAAATAAATTTGAAATTACATGAACTGTATAAAACTGTGTTGTGTTCTTGCAAAAATTTGAAATGTAATGTTTGGTTGTTAATGACGTGTTTTAAATTTGACCAAGATAATTATTAATGAAAATAAAATACAAATGAACTTTTAGCTGAGTAATAGATTACTTTAATCTATCAGTTGAAACATTAATAGCCAAGGGATAAATTATTTTGTTTGACTAAAGGCTGGTATCTTAGTTGACTCCATAACTACGTGCAAGGAATGCTGCTCTTGCGGCATAACATCTAAATGTGTCAATATAACGCCGTTAAAACACTTATTTGAGTTGTTTATGCTATATCGATTATACGTGATACAGAGCATTTTATCTTTCTTTATGTACTCGACAAGGATTAGGTTTACGATCATGTTGAATTATCATTCTAAAAGGGATTTTAAGTACTTGAGAGTTGTTGTAGGATAGTTAGTACTTGCATTGTTAACGGACAATTTATGGATCGTGTACTCAAAATAATTAACTTACTACTGCTCATTATTGTAGGGATTCTCTTACTTATCGGTGTAATGGTACTCATACAAGGTAGTAAGGTAGATTTAGGTAAAGCGGCTGACTGGTGGGCTGCATTGACTGCGGTAGGTACAGTGGCTACGTTTGCAGTTGCATTACTTGCCTACAATAAGTGGATAGAGAATAAGAATAGAGAGCGTGCCTATGAAATTGTAGATGATTTGATCACTGTACAATATATTACAATTTCTGATATTATGAATCAACTACATTTCAAGGTTGTTAATTTATCCTCGAAGTTGAATGGTGTTAACCATTGTTTAAAGGATGAAGTTTTAGATGATTTTATTAAATGCTTCACCGATTTAAACTCTGAACTACAAACCTTAGCTAAAAATACTCACTATAAGTTCTATGTTATAACAAAATATGGATATTTCCCATCAGTTCCTTACTTAGGGTGTCATGTGAATTTGATGAGAAAAATTGAAATGTTTGATAGTTGTCTAAAAACATACTATCAAAATATAGATTGCATTCGGATGAGTGAAATTGAATTCATCAGACAAAAGCACATTGAAATAATGAAAACTACTCTTCCTACAGTAATTGACCAATATAATAAATCCATAGAATATATCACTTTCATTTTGAGTTACAAGCAAAGTATTTTTGATTATCTGACTATAGTAAAACCAAATGAAGAGACACATCCGATTAAAATTACCATTTGGTGAAATAACTACTTAATACAAATAATTTAAGGATAAAAATGTTAGCAGAATTACTTCAGATCCTAAATCTATTACTCTCCTTATTCAAGTCTTTGACTCCTAAGCAGAAGGAACAGATTGTAGATGTATTCGTAGATTTATTTCAAAATATATTCAAATCTAAGAAAGATAACAAAGAATCAGATGTTGATAGTACTACGATTCAAGAAGCTGTCGATAATATAACTCAAGAACAATGGCAAGGTTCAGTAGTTGCCACAATGGCAATTTTACCATCTTCAATAAACGAGATTAACAAACGTAAATTTACTGCTGCTATGGTTGAATTGGTACAATCAGATGAGTTTCTTTCAGAGTTAAATGTCCGCATTAATAAAATTGATATCAAAGATGTAGATCTTTACACCGAACAATGTTCTCTTGAAATGAGGAGATTAATAGCAGAAATGATCAGAGATAAAAAATTATAAGTACTTTAGATCCATTGGGAAATGTATGGCATTGAACGGGAATTATAGAGTACCTAAGTACAAACAGATTTCAATTACAAAATAGATGGATTACAAGTGAATAAAATTAATAAAATTCTAATCCTTTCGGTAAGTACCTTATGCATTATTGGTACTTTAGTTTTGATTAAAGCCTTGTTTAATGATGGCGGAAAAATGATAACTGATTGGATGAGTGCCATAGCAAATACTGTAATGGCAGTAGCTGCGGTTTACGCTGCATTGCAGGCTAAGCGTTGGTTTTCAAATTTGTCATATACAACTGCTTTCAACAAGGCTGCTGAGTTTCTCGCCAAAATCGATCAAGAAAAGGATGAAATTGATGATGCATTCAGTGAAATATATGAGCTACAAGATTATATTTTTGCTGTAAATAGTGGTACTAAAAAAACTGATGATTCAGTAATAAGTGATTACGAACGTTTAGTAGATTATAATTTAGCTAAATGTAATAGTATGAAGAAGCATTTGCAGGAATATAATAATTTAAAGCGTTGGCCTATTTCAAGACTTCAAAGTAATTCAATCGAAGAATTGATAAAGTCTAAAGAATCAGTCTATTGCTCAATAACTGCAACATATGACTTGGCGAAACATTTTCTGCTTAGTTATAGAGGGGGGGCTGCTACTAATTCAGCTATTTATTATAATGATTTAAAAAAAGTGTTGATAACTTTGCATCATTCTAAAGGTCAATACGATAAATTATACAAAGAGTTTAACAATAATTCATTTTCAGACTATTTTTCAGCTAAGTGATGGTACGTTAGATACTTTTTCATACCTATAAATATCGGTAGATATTTATAGGGAGAGAATAAAAAATGAAATGAACTTAAATTATGTCCTATACTATAAGTGTAGTTAAAAATCCTGTTGGTGTACCCGTTAGTCGTGGGGTAATGATAAGAGTCATTATCCTTGGTATAATAAATTAAAACCTGATCCTATCGAAAAGTAGATGGCAGATGAGTTGTTCAGCAGAACGCAGTGCAAATGAAACCCGTGCAAATTTTCCCGAGCGTAAATTCCAGACCCAAAAGACGAAGACGCAGGAGTTACGGCAATGTGGCACTATAAAGGAATCGGATAATACCCCGTAGATTCCCTTGATAGACATATAAGGCCAATCCTTACCAAATGGTATAAGGGAGTCTATTACTTCTAATAGATTCTGTGGCGAATTTATACAATATAGATCCGTCCAGAATTTGAGAAGTACTTAGACGCTTATAAGAGTTATTCATGCAGCTTTTATAAGAAGAGTAGTGATGAACTACGACAGTTGCAGAGAATGGCGATAGGAAGAAACAGGGCAACCCGCTTCCGCTTGAGTACAATATAGTTGTATTCAAAATTCGCTGTATGAAATGTTGATGAGTATCAGCGTCAAGAAATACAAACTAATTGTATATCTTGAATTTCTTCCCCCCTCAGTGGGGGATCGAAATGTATCAAAGAAATCCCGTCAAGGAGTAATGCTGTTAAAGCTAATCAGTACATAATAAATGTCCTATCAAAAAAAATAATATCCAATGAATTGATATTCGAGTTGAAGCGAACGCCGTGAGATTCAATCGAATGAAATTCCTGGCTCGCTTGTAAAGCGGGACAGTCAAAAAAAGCATTAAATGGAAGTATCAATTCAGTTAGATATCGTTAGGATTGAAGGGGATGATCTCTGCTTATAGCGACCTCTTGCTATGTTCTCCTGATTAATTGGGTTATGTACTATAGCGAGAACTTCCACCTTTCCCTACCTTGGGTAGGTTTGTTAACGGTGATTGGTGGAAGTACTAATTGTGCTAATTAACTTTGTTAATAATCATCACTACAGCACCAATGACATTGATACTTTTCATATCTTCAAAAGCGACTGCGATTGACGGATAATTGTCATTATCACTCAGTAAGCGTACTCCCTCCATGAGCACCTGTACTCTCTTAAACAAATAATTCCCGCTCTGTTTTAATACAACAAGTTTGTTATCGGTTAAATTTGTATCGTTAGTATCAATGAGTAGTACTGCACCCATAAGAAAAGTAGGGGTCATTACATCGGTATTAACCCTGATAGCACGCAGAGAATGTAAATCCGTCACATCAAGCAGTTGAGCATCAAGATTCAACATTTCATCAGCATGATCAATAAAAGGTACAAGTATGACATTTGAATCAGTGCTGCTCATGCTCGATTGCTGGCCTGTAGCCAGCCACTCAATAGATACATTGCCTGCTTTTGCCAGGAGTACCAAGTTATCCAGTGTAGGGCTTGATGAACCGTGCATGTAGTTGTGAACAGTACTATAGCCAATACCCGCACGTTTTGAGAACTCTCTACCCGTTGTTCCAAGTGCTGCTATGACGTGCTTTAAGCGTTCACTGAACTCTTTAGTACTCTGCTTTTTATTGTTCATTCTATCGCCATTCAACTTAAGGAATTGTATTCCTAATTCGATTTGACTTGTTCATTTTATTGATCAATCATATTCATGATTAAGTAATGAGTGATCATAATGAAGAATCATAAACAAGAAGGATCTCAAAAAAAGGAATCAAATGCCAGTACTCGAAACTGGCATCGGGCCGATGTACTTGCAGCTATACGCAAAAAAGGTAGTTCGTTGGCTAAGTTGTCCCGAGACAACGGCTTGCATGAACGAACGCTATACAACGCCCTTGAGAGACATTGGCCTAAAGGTGAGAAGATCATTGCAGATTATATCGGGGTGACTCGAGAAGAAATCTGGCCTGAACGTTACAATAATAGTGAGGAATAAATTGTGGCATACGCAACATATACAGTGGTTTGTCCGCATTGTGGAAGTACTACGACAGTAAACACCGGAATTAAAAGCAGTGGTACAGGTGTAGGTTCGTGCGGGGCATGTAGAAAACTTGTCAGAGTAGAGGTTGACTCTCTCGGTAATATAAAGCGAGTATTAAAATAATAAGGTAAAATAAAAATGAAGAAACTACAGTTTTTTGTTTATATGGGATTTTGCTTAATCATGGCATTCATGATTTATAGTTATTTCAGTACATTCAATGAACCAGGGATGTCATTTTCTACAGTATTACTTGCATTAGTTACTTTAGCATTTTGGAGTATGGCTATGATCATCTCATTTTGGTGGTCAATTATAGCCATTACATCTATGCAAGTAAACTACCCCGCATTAATGCAAAAACTTCCCAAGTATTTTAATAACTTTCTTCTACCTATCATCATTGTCATTTTATTATTAATAGCGGGGCAGGCTAATGTATATATGATGAATGTACAAGGAAAGAATCTTGGCTTTACGATCGAAGATCAATTCTCTGAAGCGAAGAGTGCCGGGATCTTTAACAGAGAAAAGTGGATTGAGGTTAAAGCTAAGCAATATGAGTCAATGAAATTAGCCGATAAACAAGCCGCCGCTGTGACATTAGAAAAAAAGAACAAAGACTACATCGAAAGTAAGATTAATAGTCTCGACAAGAGTAGTGGTAAGTACTTAGTAGCTGAAAAGATCTACAAGCAACATGGTGTTTGGGTCGATGATTACATTGCTGTTCAAAAGAAGTCATGCTCACGTGAATACAATCGACTGTTAGCTGCTAATGCAGCGTCTGAGCAAGCCATTGAGTACTGGAATGAAACCTCTGATTCTTTAACCCGGTCGGGTGTTTCGCCATTTACAGGGGGGAGGAGTCCTACAACCGATCCTGACATCCAGAGAACCAACAATGATATTAAATTTGCCCGTTCTCAATTAGAAAATTGTGGTATAGCTCATCTTAACGATATAGAACATCGTGTTACAGTACAAACTGATAATTGAAATGGGTTCAGGATTATGTATTTCAAAGCAGTGGTTATAAGTTTAAGTTTGTTATTGTGTTTATCGGCTACTGCTGATGAACTTAAGCAAAATATTGATAGCACATTACAAAAATGCAAGATGGATGCTGTTAGTACTATTGATTCACAGAATTGCTATATTAAAGCTACTACAGCGTGGGATATTGAACTTGGGAATCAATACAAATTGCTAATGAAAGATCAGCCTGAAAATGTGCGTACTGCTCTAAGAGACTCACAAAGGCAATGGATAAAATACAGAGATTCGTATAATAAAGGAATTGAGGCTTTTTATCAAAAAGAAGAGGGTACTATCTGGAGTTTGATTGCGGCTGAAAGCAAAATGAATATCATCCGCGATAAAGCATTAGATCTTTATCGTCTAAGGAATAGTAATAACCTTGGTGGTTGATATTAAAAGGTAGCGTAGGCTACCTTTTTTATTGCCATCGATATGTCAGGGCTGGTGGAAAGCCGCTATGAATGATTCTTATGGTACTTTCATCACACCATTCACACAGCAAAACGCCGAACATAAAGTAATCTTCTGTTCCAGTATTAAAATACTTATGCATTAAGTCATGCAAAGTACGTTCTGTTTCTGTGAAGGCATTCTTTTTTTCATTTCTCATTCAAGCCACTACACTGTTCATTTCTTTCTTTATTCGGCTGATGGTATTGGTACTTACACCGAATTCAGCAGCTACAGAGCGAACACTTCCGCCAGATGTCAATGCCGCGACGATTTCAGTACGCGGGATGCTTCTGCCATTTCCCCGCCCGGAAATACGCCCAGCAGCTTTAGCTGCTTCATACCCTTCACGCTGACGAAGTAGCATTTGCTCACGTTCCATTTGAGCGATTCCCCCAAGTAACGTTAAAACAAGATTACCTGTTGGGGAGTTGTCTCCTGTTTTAATTCCTTCTTTATGAAACTGGATCGCGACACCTCGTTTAGTCAATGCATCTACGGTTGATAGAAGATCTGCTGTATTACGGGCAAGGCGGCTAATGTCATGCACATGTAAAGTATCCCCCTCGCGTAAGTACTCCATCATCGCTAAGAAAGCTTCACGATTGGTATCTTTCGCACTTACTTTCTCAGTGAATGTTTTGTCAAAGGTGATCCCAGTATCTGCTAATTGCCGATCACTGTTTTGTTGCAAGCTGGATACGCGAATATAAGCGACGTGTGCCATGTCAAAATCTCTTTGTGTTTCGATTTGTATGTTGCGATTTATTATAGGGTGTAGCGATGAAAAATCAAGGCAGATCGCTACGGATAATCAGGTTTAAAGGGATATTTGATGTGTAGCGATTAAGGATGCTAAATCGCTACATATGCGGTATATTAAAAGTTATTACATTGGTTGCGTACTCGTATGAAAATTAACTTTCAAATTATAATTTCGATTAATTTCTGTTGAAGCTGGAGGATATATGTTAGATGTACTTATGCGACATGCGGTTCAAACTTTTTTCCAGAAAGAGCGGGCTAATATTCTCAATGGAGTAGCCGAAAGAAATTTGTGTGCTCGTTTAGCTCTTTATATCGAATTGGAAATGGAGCGAATTGGCTTACAGGGATATTATGCTGATGTTGAATACAATAGGAAACAAAATGGAGCTGTAAAAACGATAATGGATGATGAGTACCAAATAATTAGAATCAATTGTGACCTCATCCTTCACAGTCGTGGTGAAATTATACAGAGAGATAATCTGATTGCAGTCGAAATGAAGAAAATTGAAAGGCCGCAATATGAAAAAGATAGTGACATCAATAGACTCCGGGCAATGACGAAAAAAAGTTATGATGATATATGGTCATTTGATGGAGAAACGCACCCAGAGCATGTATGTGGTTACGAATACGGATATTTCCTTGAAATTGATAACGTTAATAGGAGTTATAATGTTATCACTGTTGTTGAAGGTGAAGTAATTAATCAATCTAATTTCTTATTTTGAATGATAATTTTGGAAGGACTTTTTGTAAATCATTAATGAGGATAGAGTTAATATGCCTCCATCCTCATTATAAAAATCATAAAGCATCTTTTGCTAAACTATCATATAGGATTTTTGTCAGTTCAGACTCCAGATAATCATCACTCATTAGTTTAATAAAATGCTTTTGAGCTTCCTTCGTTTTTACGATAAATTTATCGCCACTCTCATTTAATTTTAAAACACCTGAAAGTACTTTATGTTTAGAAACGAAGCTAATTACAGAAGGGCAATCAATTTTCCCTAAAACAGGTGAATGTTTTGCAATTTTTGCCAATTTTCTTGCAGAAGATAATTCAGAAGAACTTTTTTGCAAATGGCTAATATCATCAATCATTCCTGAGTCTGCCAGTGAGGAAATTGCAAGGGTTGCTTGTTCTGATATTATTTCATGGAATTTCATTGCTACTTCTAATGTTCTATGATTCTTGACATAATATTGACCGTCTAATAGGAAAAGGTCAAAATTAAAATCTAACTTAAACACATTTTCTGTCAGTTCTTCAAGGATTCCTTGTTTATTCATTACAAAATTTACGAGGTTAGATGTATTTTTCAATACAGTCAGAGGTGTTTTGTTCTTGTAAAGCGATATTGTTTTACCATTGCCATAGATAATGAAGGCAATTGCTTTAACATCTTCAAAAGAGGGAGTGGGAATGTAATATTCTTGTGAGTTTGGCGGTAGTTTTGCTGCTGAATCCAATGCTGCAAACTCTTGTGGCTGTTTTTGGTAATCAAATTGATATAAAGCGTTTTTACGCTCATCAATATTTGAAAGCAATGGTAATGTTAAATCCGTATTGTCAATGACTTCACTCTTTAATCTTTCTACGAAACCAGTAGTAATGCTTTTTAGTGATGTAGGATCTACTTTGGAAATTTTGGGTATGTAGTTAGTCCCGTCATCTAATAAAAAAATCAAACGCGAACCAGTTATGTTCGAAATTATATTGATGACTTCACTTCTTAAATCCACTAAGTTCATTGTTTTTCCTTGCTATGAAAAATAGTTCATCGAAAAAGCTGTAATAAACATAATCACCCACGACTAAGTTATCTGTTGTAATGGCTATTAGATTTTTAGTTTCTCCATTTGATGCATGAGTAATGCTCACTTTGTATAATTTGTACCCAAAAAGAGCGAGCGTTGGATTGGCATAATACTTGTCGGTTTTAATGAAAATTAAGCCAATAACAATTATAAGAAGAAAGTAAGCGAAATTCTTTTGCGGATCATCGAAGCTAAAACCAATAAAAGGAACTATGTATGTCGCAAGAAATGTTAGGTTTTCATAGCTCTCACTTTGGCACTCAGTAATTTTAACAGAATCAAGTCCGTTATATTTTGTTATGTTTTTGAATCTTACGAAAAAATATACCCCTAATAATATAAGAGCAACACATATTAGAGGGACTATATTCGAAGATATGAGAGTTTTGAAACCGATGAAAGAACAATTACTACCAAAGCAGAATGGTACTTTGGCACTTAGTATCAAAACAAACACAAAAAGCATGATCAACGAAACAATGTACAGTCCTAACTTATTGAACTGTTCTGAAATTTTCATAATCATCCTCCTCTTTAGCGATGATATAGTAGCTTTTTCAACTTTACAAATATGATTACACTAACATAATGCTGTTTATATATACAGTATTATGTGTGGGTTTTGTAATCAAATCTGAGTTAGTAAACTACCTATACTAAAAACTCTAATGAGTGAGGTTAGGTGATGAAAAATACTGGTTGTATTTGTGTTAGATGCTGGGTATACGGTTCCGTTCAGGGCGTAGGGTTTCGCTATTCCACGCAGCGGGAAGCGCTGCAGCTGGGGTTGACCGGCTATGCCCGTAATCTGGACGACGGCGGCGTAGAAGTCCTTGCCTGCGGCGAGGCGGAGCAGGTGGAGAAACTCATCGCCTGGCTGAAAGCCGGCGGGCCGCGCAGCGCGCGGGTTGACCGGGTGTTGACTGAACCCCATCAACCCACCCGCAGCTGGGACAAATTCGCGATCCTCTATTAGATGCACTTCACCGGCTTCGGCAGCCCGGCGATTTTGGTCGCCTGTTTGGCGGGGCCTTTCGGGAACAGGCGATAGAGATAGCGGCTGTTGCCTTTCTCTTCGCCAAACTTGTTGGCCATCGCCTTGACCAGCATGCGGATCGCCGGTGAGGTGTTGAATTCAAGGTAAAACTCGCGCACAAAGCGCACCACTTCCCAGTGCTCAACGGCGAGCGTTATCCCTTCCTGTGCGGCGATAACGTCGGCCATCGCCTCGCTCCACTGGGTAGTATCCTTCAGATAGCCTTCGCTATCCGTCTCAATTTCGTTGCCTTCAAAAATAAACATAATTTTTCACATACCGCCTGAAATTGGCCGCAGTGTAGCAAAAAAAAAGGCCCCGCA